>Ga0316189_10002498_pt1 | contig 18004 bp, 13 predicted proteins | sample LowCovwburrow_MG_FD_204930 | JGI IMG/M metagenome (GOLD analysis project Ga0316189, IMG submission 204930) | Coastal sediment microbial communities from Maine, United States - Lowes Cove worm burrow | ecosystem: Environmental > Aquatic > Marine > Coastal > Sediment | place: USA: Maine...
TCAGGACTGACCCAACTCATAAATTTGGCACGGTTTTCTTCAGGTGATAATTTTACAACCAAGCGTAATCCTATTCTTTGGAATATTGGCAATCAAATATCTGGAGATACAATTCATCTTATTTCTAATCCTGAAACAGAAAAACTGGACTCCCTAAAAGTATATGACAATGCTTTTGTTATCAGTAAAGACACGCTGAGTGATGGCTTTAATCAAATAGCGGGTAAGCAACTTTATGGTCTTTTTCAAGACAACGCTTTACATACAATAGATATCATTAAAAATGCCCAATCCATCTATTATTTGAGAAATGACAAAAACGAACTTGTTGGTATTGATAAAGCTAAATCTGGCGCTATTAAAATTTGGCTTTCAAACAACTATATTGAAGAAATTAGAAAGATAAGGCAGGTCGATGGCAACACGTTTCCCGAAGACCAGTTCCCGAAAAATGAAACGCGCATTCGGGGTTTCGATTGGCGAGACGAAGAACGTCCAAAAAATGTAGATGATCTTTTTAAAGATGATACTCCTCTAGACTTACCAATAATAAAAGGTCTTGATGATTACGTTCCTCAAGAAGAGTTTTTTGATGATGCACTTCGGAAAAGGGCAAAAGCTTCAACCAATACGACAACATCAAAGACAAAAGAAAACAAAGCGGAAAGAAATATCCCTAAAAGGCCATTACTGTTTAAATCAAAAGTCACTCAAAAGGTTTTAATAAAAGACAAATCTAAAATACAGGAACAATAATCGAAGACGATTTTTTTAAATATCAGGCCCAAACGTCTCCGCACCCTTTAGCGATGCAAATTTCTTATGCAGACGGAAGCTATATATACGATACAAACAATAAAGCATATCTCGATTTTGTAGCGGGAGTTTCAGCCTGTAGCTTAGGTCATAGACATCCCAAAGTAGTTTCGGCAATCAAAACGCAACTTGATAAGTATTTACATGTCATGGTTTATGGAGAATATATTCAAGAACCTGCTGTTGAACTTACTAAATTATTGGCAAAACATCTTCCAAATCCATTGAGTACTACATATTTAACTAATTCTGGAACGGAAGCCATAGAAGGATCTATTAAACTAGCTCGAAAATATACCGGGCGTACAGAAATTATTGCTGCAAAAAGTGGCTATCACGGCAATACATTAGGCGCCATGAGTATTATGGGCTTTGAAGAACGAAAACAGCCCTTTAGACCCCTAATTCCTGATTCCAAATTTATTACTTTTAATAATGAAGTGGATATTAATAAGATAACTTCTAAAACGGCAGCAGTCGTTCTAGAAACGATACAAGGTGGAGCAGGATTTATTGAACCAAAAGAAGATTATTTAAAAAAAGTAAGAGAACAATGTAATGCGGTTGGTGCGCTTTTAATTTTAGATGAAATCCAACCAGGTATTGGAAGAACGGGCAAGTTATTTGGTTTTGAACACTACAATTGCATTCCAGATATTGTTGCTACAGGTAAAGGTCTTGGTGGTGGATTACCAATTGGCGCATTTACAGCTTCAAAGATTATGATGGATTGCTTAAATGAAAATCCAAAATTAGGACATATCACAACATTTGGAGGCAATCCAGTTGTAGCATCGGCAGCTTTAGCGACATTAAAAGAGATTACCACCACTAATCTCATCTCTCAGACTGTTGAAAAAGAAATGTTAATAAGAAAATATCTTGTGCATCCGCTTATAACAGAAATTAGAGGAAAAGGCTTAATGCTTGCTGCAATAACACCTTCTGCCGAAATTACAAATCAAGTTATTCTTAAGTGTCAAGAAGCTGGATTAATACTATTCTGGTTACTCTTTGAACCTAAAGCGATTAGAATTACACCTCCATTGACCATAACAAATGATGAGCTCATTAAAGGCTGTAATATTTTGATTAATGTTCTAAATTCAATGGTCAAATAGTATCGATAATCCATAATTATATTTATTTAGCACAAAACAAATTGTTAATTACTCTGTTAAAAACATTGAAAAAAGAATAGTTTTCGTTACGATTAGAATGCTAAATTTATTTCAGTGAACTTTTAAAAACGCCTATGGAGTTTAGTCAATATGACGACAACAATAATTTATCGCTTACAAAGTTTGAATCGATGCTAAAAACAAACAATGTTTTGTTTTTCGACTCCAACGAATTTGAAAATATTATCCATCATTATCTTGACAACGGGAAAATAGCACTTGCAAAAAAGGCAATAAAACTAGGCCTGGAACAGCATCCAGCTTCCACCAACCTGAAATTATTTAGAATTGAAGTTCATGTTTTTGAGAATAAACTTGATCTGGCCGATGAACTTTTAACTGAGCTGTATGAAGTAGAACCATTAAATGAGGAAGTCTATATTCAAAAAGCAAATATTTTGTCTAAGCAAGATGAGCATGAAAAAGCAATAAGTTCTTTACAAAAAGCTTTAGAACTATCAGAGGATGTTGCCGATCTTTATTCGCTCATAGGCATGGAATATTTATTCTTGGATAAGTTTGAAGATGCAAAGACCTATTTCATGAAATGTTTAGATGCAGATTCCGAAGATTATTCATCTCTATATAATATTATTTATTGTTTTGACTTTTTAGAACAGAACCTTGAAGCCATAGACTACTTAAATAGTTACCTTAATACCAATCCATATTGTCAAGTAGCTTGGCATCAAATAGGTAAACAATATTTCTCAATAAAAGATTATGAGAAGGCACTTACTTCATTTGATTTTGCAATAATTTCAGATGATGTTTTTATCGGTGCGTATCTTGAAAAAGGGAAAGTACTGGAGAAATTGAAGCGTTTTGAAGGAGCTATAGAAAACTATAAAATCACTTTAGCTTTAGACGATCCTACATCTTTTGCTTTACTACGTATTGGACAATGCTATGAAAAACTAGGATGTAATGATTTGGCTGTGCAGCACTATTATAAAACAGTCGAAGAAGACCCACTACTTGATAAAGGGTGGATAGCCATTACAAATTTTTACAACAAAAATCAGAACTACCAAAAAGCATTATACTATATAAATAAGGCTATAAATATAGATACTGAAAATGTAGTATATTGGAAATTATACGCACAAATAAACCAGCGTTTAAACTTTTTAGAAGAAGCTGAAAGGGGCTATAAGCGCACGCTTGAACTTGGTAATTATGAATTAGATACGTGGTTATCAAGGGCAGATATATTAATAGATTTAGGTGAATATGAAGCCGCTATTTTTAGCTTAGATCAAACAGCCGAGTTTTACAAGGACAATGAAGAAATTCAATATAGGTTAGCTGGGCTATATTTTATGATGAACAAGGAAAATCAAGGACTAGTGTACCTAGAAAGTGCATTGCAAACAAACATAGAATATTTTTTTATTATTGAAGAGTTGTTCCCTACTGTATTTCAACATAAAGCAGTGCATGAAATATTAGAAAAATATAAAAACGCTTCCAACTAAAATTACATACCTTTACTTTTCTAAAACTTAATTCTAAATGCAAAGACGTTTTTTAGACTACCTTATTATTTCATTCAAAGGTTTAGCAATGGGAGCAGCAGATGCTGTTCCGGGCGTTTCGGGTGGTACCATCGCTTTTATTTCGGGTATTTACGAAGAGCTTATTTCTACTATAAGCAGCGTGAATTTATCGCTTTTTAAAACACTTTTTAAACAAGGGTTCATAGCATTTTGGAAACAGCTAAATGGTAATTTTATTTTAGCCCTTCTAATAGGAATCGTAATAAGTTATGTCTCATTTATGAGACTTGCTAAATATCTAATTGAATTTCATCCAATATTGATTTGGTCTTTCTTTTTTGGGCTAATTTTGGCGAGTTTGCTATTTGTGGCCAAACAAATTACCAAATGGAATACCGGAACCGTAATTGCCCTTGTAATAGGTACCATTTTGGCATACTATATCTCCACTTTGCCCAGTTTAGCTGAGAATGACAATCCCGCTTTTCTTTTTCTTGCAGGTGCAATAGCTATTTGTGCAATGATTTTACCTGGGATTTCTGGATCATTTATTTTGGTGGTTTTGGGAGCATATAAAACACTTAGCGATGCCATTCACGATTTTGACATAAAAAAACTTGCCGTATTTATTTTAGGAGCAGTTATTGGTTTATTGAGTTTCAGCCGAATTTTAAAATGGTTGTTCAAACATTATCACAATATAACCTTAGCTATACTTTCAGGGTTTATTTTGGGGTCTCTAAATAAAGTTTGGCCTTGGAAAAAAGTATTGAGTTGGCGCACAAATTCCAAAGGTGAAGAAGTACCACTCTTAGATCAAAGTATTTCTCCATTTTCTTTTGATGGTGACAACCAATTGACCATAGCAATTATGTTAGTGATTGCTGGATTCTTAACTATCATTGTACTTGAGAAATTAGGATTAAAAACAAACGAATAATGCTAAATGCACAGCACAAGAACATTTACAGATAGATTATTTTTAGTCATAAAGGGATTGGCCATGGGTGCGGCCAATAAAGTTCCTGGTGTATCTGGCGGTGTAGTTGCATTTGTTGCAGGTTTTTATGAAGAGTTTATTTATTCACTTCAAAAAATAAACAGAAAAGCCTTTAAACTTCTTTTTAATGGAAGGTTTAAAAGCTTTTATCAATACATTAATGGCCGATTTTTAGGATTGCTTTTTTTAGGAATGATAATCAGTTATTTTAGTGTTTCAAAAGTATTGGATTACCTTATAGTGCGTTTTGAGCTTTATGTTTGGAGTGTGTTTTTTGGTATGATAATAGGTTCAATCTATTATATCAATAAGGATTTTAAAGACTGGAATTTTAGAGCAGTAATTGGTCTTTCTTTAGGAATTATAGTTGGCATGGCAATCAGTTTTTTAGATCCGGCAAAAGAGAATGATAATCTGTGGTTTGTTTTTTTCTGTGGAATAATTAGTGTTTCAGGGATGACATTGCCTGGATTTTCTGGCTCTTTTATTTTAATATTATTAGGAAACTATGTGCTATTACTTGTTGATTCAGTCAATGCTTTATATGACACTTTGTTTAATATAATAAAAGGTGATTTTAGTTTTGCAAGTAATCCTGAAAGAATTAGAGGTCTAAAAGTACTTGGCGTATTCACCTTAGGGTCTTTTACAGGTTTAGTGACTTTTTCCCATATCTTGAGTTATGTTTTAAAACACTATAAAAATATAACACTTTCCATATTAATGGGTTTTATTATTGGATCGCTAGGTGTGGTATGGCCTTGGAAAGAGACCCTTTATAAAACGGTTGAAGACGGTTCGTTTTTATTGGATTCTACTGGAGAAAAAGTAATTGAGAATTACAAACGTTTTATACCTGAACTTACAACTGAAACTTATTTGGCAATTGTGTATATTGTAGTTGGTATTTTAATTGTTCTAGCTTTAGAATGGTATGGTCAAAAAACACGTAAGGTAAATGTCTAAATTTGGGCTTATAGGGAAAAATATAGATTACTCATTTTCAAAATCATATTTCACAAAAAAATTTGATTTTGAGGGTTTACAACATACCTATCAAAATTTTGACATAAATTCAATAAAAGACTTCCCAGATATATTCAAATCAACTAAAGGTATAAAAGGGCTAAATGTAACCATTCCATACAAAGAAGAAGTTATTCCATACTTAGATAAAATAGATAAAAAAGCCACAAAAATTGGTGCTGTAAATACCATTAGAATAACAAAAAAAGGCAAGTTAATTGGCTATAATACTGACTATTACGGATTTCAAAAATCTATTGAACCTTATTTAAAACCTCAACATAAAAAAGCACTCATACTTGGTACTGGGGGTTCTTCAAAAGCTATTGCCTATGCGTTAAAACGCTTGAATATTTCATATCACTTTGTGTCTCGAACGGCTTCAAAATTTCAAACATACTCCTATGATGAGCTTTCAGAAACAATTATTTCAGAGCATCAAATAATTATTAATTGTACGCCTCTTGGTACTTTCCCAGACACTAATGTTTGTCCGCAAATTCCTTACGATGCTATCTCTAAAGAACATTTGCTATATGATCTCATCTATAATCCAGAGGAAACGAAGTTTTTAACTATTGGTAAGCTAAAAAGTGCCACAATCTGCAACGGACATGACATGCTAGAATTACAAGCAGAAAAAGCTTGGGAAATCTGGAAATAGCTTAACAAAGGGCTTAAAATAGGCATTAACACTTTGTAATTCCCTCTGTTAATATTATCTTTAACCCTTAATAGTGATTGAAGAACCTAAACATTGAAAGAAATGTCTGAGAAAGATAACCTGCAAGAAGCAGATGGAATAGAAGAAAAAAATACGCCTCAAACTAATGAAGTAACTCTAGATGTTGAAACCAAACCTACTGAAGAAACTCCATTGAAAAAGAATGAAGAAATTGTAGATGATGAAACCAAAACTTCTGAAGAAGCTCCATTGGAAGAGAATGAAGTAGATACTGAGAATACTGAAACTACTATTGCTGAAGACACTCAGGTTGATGAACAGCCTGCTACTGAAACTATTATTGAAGAAATTACTGAAAGTTCTGAAGCAACTAGTTCAGAGAAAAAAGAAGATGTCCTAGAAGAAATTGAGGCGTCTAATGCTGAAGATGCCGAGGATGAGTCCAACAGTAAACGTCATGAAATTCTAGAGAAAGATTACCACGTAATGTCCATGGAAGCCTTGGTAGAAGAGCTTGAGAATTTAGTTAAAAATGAAAAAATACAGGTTATTAAATCTCACTTTGATACTATTAAAAGTGAGTTTAACATAAAGTTTAGCGCCTTTCTGGAAGAGAAAAAAGAAGAATTTTTGGCTACTGGAGGCAATTCTATAGATTTTCATTTTAAAAGTGATGTGAAGACGCGTTTCAATGATATATTCAGAGAATATCGCGATAAACGTCAAGCGTATTATAAAAACCTAGAACAAAACTTAAAAGTAAATTTAGAACAGCGCTTAGAGATTATAGAAGATATAAAAGGTCTTATTAATGTCGAAGAAAATATAAATACTACTTACAAACATTTTAAAGAATTACAAGAAAGTTGGAGAAACGCAGGACCAATTCCTAGAGATAAGTATAATAATGTTTGGAATAACTACCACCACCATGCTGAGATTTTTTATGACTTTTTACATTTAAATCGTGACTTAAGAGATTTAGATTTTAAGCATAATCTAGAGCAAAAATTAAAAATAATAACTCAGGCCGAAGAACTGGCAAAAGATGATGATAGTAACAGGGCGTTTAGAGAACTTCAGGTACTTCATAAAATATGGAAGGAAGAATTAGGACCTGTCGATAGAGAACAACGTGAAGTTATTTGGGAGCGTTTTAGTGCAGCCACAAAAACTATTCATGAAAAACGACAAGCCTATTTTGAAAATTTAGACAAGGTTTATGAAAAAAATCTTGAAGTTAAACATGATATTATTAGTCAAATTGATGCTTTAGCACAAGATGAATCGAATGTGCATAGTGCTTGGCAAAAGAAAATTAAAGTTCTTGAAGACCTACGAAATCAGTTTTTTAATGCTGGTAAAGTTCCTATTAAGGTAAATGAAGCCACTTGGGCAAAATTTAAAGAATCTGTCAGGGCATTTAACCGCAGAAAAAATGCTTTTTATAAAAGTTTAAAGAAAGATCAGTACGAAAATTTACAAAAAAAACAAGCCCTAATTAGACTGGCCGAAGAGCACAAGGACAGTGATGATTTTGAAGCTACGACGCCTTTGATGAAAAAAATTCAGAGCGATTGGAAAAAAATAGGACATGTACCAAGACGGGATAGTGACAAAATTTGGAAACAGTTTAAAGCAGCGTGCAATCATTACTTTGATAAACTTCATGAAAGTAAAAACACGACCAACAAAGAAGAAACTGAAGCTCTTGAAAAGAAAATAAAATTTCTAGAAGATCTTAAATCCACTAAATTCCCTGATGATGTCAAGGAGAATCTTGCACTGATAAAAGAAAAAATTGCAGAATGGAAAACAATAGGTAAAGTGCCATATAACAAACGCTTTATTGATGGAAAATTCAATAAGATTATTGATACACTATTCAATAAACTGGATGTAAGCAAAAGTGAATCTGATTTGTTGAAATATGACAATAAATTAGCTACTATGGCCAATGCTGAAGACCAAAGGTCTTTAGATAACGAACATAATTTTATTAGAAAGAAAATAGCGGAAATTAAAGCTGAAATCAATCAATTGGAAAATAATCTTCAATTTTTCTCTAATGTTGCTGATGATAACCCGTTAGTTAAAGATGTCCATAAAAACATTGAAAGGCACAAAGATGAATTAGACTCTTGGAAAGCAAAACTTAAAAAAGTAAAAAAATTCTATTAAAAAAGAGCAGCCTACTTGTGAATACACAAGTAGGCTGCTTACTTCTAACTAAACTAAATAAAATTGCTTTATCTATTCTGTAAAATTGAATACGACGTGCTATTAATCTATACAATTTTATTTTTCTACATAACATACAACGTAGATATTACATATACGAGCAATTACGAGTTTATGGATGTTTTTTAATTTAAAAATACTATAACAATTTGGCCTCTTCCCAGAATACGTCCATCTCGGTTAAGGTCATTTCACTGAGAGGTTTATTTAAACTTTTTGCCTTATTTTCGAGGTATTGAAAGCGTTTTGTAAACTTTTTATTGGTGTTTTCAAGAGCATTTTCGGGATTTATGTTTAAAAACCTTGCATAATTAATCATTGAGAACAACACGTCGCCAAACTCACTCTCAATAGCTTTTTGATTCCCATTGGCTACTTCAGTTTTAAATTCTTGCAACTCCTCTTCTACTTTTTCCCAAACTTGATGCGGTTCTTCCCAATCAAAACCAACACCTGCGACTTTATCTTGTATCCTATTTGCTTTTACTAAAGCCGGTAAGCTTTTTGGGACCCCTTCAAGCACACTTGTTTTACCTTCTTTAAGTTTTAGCTTTTCCCAATTCTGCTTGACTTCTGCCTCATCATTAACTTTAACATCACCATAAATATGTGGGTGCCTATTGATTAATTTCTTACAAATAGCATTGGCAACATCAGCAATATCAAAATCATTAGTCTCACTACCAATTTTAGCATAAAAAACAATATGCAGCAATAAATCACCAAGTTCGCCTTTAACCTCTTTCATATTGCTATCAAGAATCGCATCGCCTAACTCATAGGTTTCTTCAATGGTGAGGTGCCGCAGAGATTGTAATGTTTGTTTTTTATCCCATGGACATTGCTCGCGCAATTGGTCCATGATGGTTAATAATCTATCAAAAGCTTTGAGTTGGTCTTTACGAGAATTCATACAATACAGTTTGAGCAAAAATAACAGATTTGAATGAAGTTTTAGAGAATTGTTATTAACAGAAAAATGAGTATGAATTCTTAGTTACGCTTATCGTGATTGTGTATGGCTAGTACCATTTTATTGCAGAGTGAATTACGCGAAATTTGTATAATTTAAAGATAGATGAATTTTTGTGTATTTAAAGAGATGAGCTATATAGGTTTTTGGCTATAGTAATTTTCCAAAAAACACCTATTCTTATAGGAACCCCTTGATTCTTTGTCCTAAATACTTTTTTGTTATTCTTCTTTATGGGTTACCGATAGGTTCTTGTTACTCTTGATTTAAATTTAGTTCATTGTCAATCAAATTAATAATTGTATCTATTTCCCGAAGTGCTTTGGCGTAAACCGAGTCTTTCCTGATGGTCAAATAAATACTCTCTATAAAATAGTTTTGCATTTCTACCTTGTATAATTTTTTGGGTTTAACAGGCTTTTTGGTATTATAATTAATCACACCTCGAAGTAATGGCGATAATTCATTGATAATGATTTCCCAATGGATATTTTCAAGATTATTAACATTGATATAGGTCATTTCCAGCTTCTGTAGTTTACTGGGAATTTCAGAGTTTTTAAGCAACTTAATATCTCCACTATTTACCAAGGTTTCATAGATGTTACCACTACTATGAAAATCAGTATATAGAGACAAACCCATAGCCATTAATGCCAATGAATCTGCCTTGCTATAATCTTGCACTTCAATTATTTTATTGGCGAGTTCGGAAGACTTTTTAAAATAATTATTAAATCCTTTTACTTGAGTTAATTCGGCTTTATCCTCTATAATCTGACGTTTGATACTTTGATAGGATTTTACTTCTGCCTTATTTAAAAGTTTCTGATTATTCCAATTGTTGATTTGTAAGGCAATTAAAATTCCAATCACAACCAAAACGATTTCGCCTATGGCGTACAGAAGATATTTACTAAACTTATTATTAGTGAATAACTGATGTCTCATTTTTCTGAAGAAATGTATCATTCAAGTAATTTTTAACAATCTATTAAGGTATTGATGACTAACTTTTTAAGTTATTATTTTTATCATATTTTTATTTTATTCGTCCTTTTAATCCGAATAATGGACGTAAAAAAGATATCCTTCTTAATACTAAATCATATAACAAAAAGCTTCCTGCAAATGTGAACACAACCAATAAGATGAATTTTAGTATCACTTGAATGTGAAGTGGTAGTATCAAAATTGAACCAACATAAATAAATATCATATGTATAATATAAATTGGATATGCTCCTTGGCTTAGATAGCTCAAAATATAACTGGAATGATTTAAATATCTATAGGCAAAACCAAACATGGAAAATATCCAAAAGCAGGATTCAACAGCCAAATAATAATTAGGTGCTTTTAGTTCGAATATGAAGTATCGAACCAAAAAAAGAATGAGAGCCAACACTATGAATAACCATCTCCATTTAAGTATCATTGGCCAAAATGTTTCTCCGCTATAAATAAAAATGAAACCAAACAGAAAGGCAAGCATTCCTAAAATAAATCCGTGTAAAGTTAAGGCATACATTTCATAAGATTCTGGATTTACCAATGTAGCTTCCAATACAAATGAAAGGATAATCAGCAACAATCCGAATGGGTTTTTGAATAGCTTTTTTAACCATCTATAGATTGTGCCATTTTCATTTTTTCGCAGGTAAAAAAACAATGGTGATAACAGAATTACATAGATAAAAATATTTTTTAGGAACCATAAATGACCTTCCTGTAGATTATAAACAAAATCCTGTTTATAGTACTGTTGCCAAATGAATACGTGAATAGGAACGATACACACCACTCCAAATATGAATGGCAACAAGATGCGTTTGCTTCGTTCTAAAATTAACTGAATCCAGTTTCTCTTTTTAATCGCAAAACAAACGCCCATTCCAGAAACAAAAAACAGTAAAGGAATTCTCCAAATATTAATCATCGACATGGGAATCCATAAGTTTTCTAAAGATGTATCACTTTGAATAAATCCAATAAAAACACCCCAAGGTTGAAATACAATGGTAACATGGTAAATTAAAAGTAAACCGATGGTGATCACTCTTAACCAATCAATATCATGTCTTCTGATGGATTTAAGCATAAAGCACTTATCATTTAAGTAATTCGGCTATAATTGGTCGCGCTTTTTCCAAGTGTTTATAATCAAACTTTAATCCTAATGGGCCAAGATCCTTGCTTAATTGGTCGTATATAGATTTGACATCACTAAATGCTCCAGAAACGGACTGCAAAGGCGTTGATCCATAATTATTTTTAAGGGTTTTATCTGCGCCATTTACCAAGAGTGCCTTCACGATATCTGTTCGACAAAAAAATGAAGCTATATGTAAAGGTGTCGAACCATCGTTGTTTGTAATATGTAAATCAGCCCCTACTTTTATCAAGGTTTTTGCAATGTCAGTTTTACCAAAAGTGGTGGCTATAATTAGTGGTGTTGAACCAAATTGATCTTTTACGTTTAAATCAGAACCTACATCAATGTGTTGTTTTAAAGCTTTGGTATTTCCTAAAAACGCTGCTGTGTGAATATCGATACTAGGAGGTTCTACTTCAGTTTTTGTTGTTTCTGAATCTGTTTTTTCTGCTTTTTTATCCTGTTTATTACAAGCTACAAAAAATAAAAAAATAAAAATCAATAGTAGTGAACTTAACGAATTGGATAAAATATTCTTTTGTGTTTTCATGACTAATGAATTAGAAGTTTCACAATGTTATAAAAAAGAAGAAGGGCGAAAAGTTTATTTAAATAATCTATATATAAAGATAAGAAAAGTCATGTCGAATATTGTATGGATTACATTAAGAATCAATATAAATTAGAAAGTATTGAGTCAATAATAACGGATATTAGTGAAGTTTTAGATTAGTATTATAAACAGAAAAATGAGCATAAATTCATAGTTACGCCTATTGGATTATATTATTTTCTTTAATTGATTATACTCAGACGATAAACGAAGTTGAAATTCCCCAACAATAAAGTCAATTACTTTGAAAACAAACTTACTAGACTGTTACAAACTAACTGCCTCTTTTTTAGCTATTTCAAACTCAGTAATAATTTCTTTTACAATCTCAGCAACAGGTTTAATATCATGTATTAATCCTGCAATTTGACCTATTTCAAGTTCGCCATCATCTAAATCGCCTTCAAACATGCCTCGTTTTGCCCTAGCTCTTCCCAATAGCTCTTTAAGTTGTTCTGCGCTTGGCGATGTTTTATAAAGCTCTTGAACTTCGTGAAAGAATTTATTCTTAATCATCCTTACAGGAGCCAATTCTTTAAGTGTTAATTGCGTATCTCCTTCTTTAGCATTTACTACCAATTGTTTAAAGGCATCATGTGCAGAAGATTCTTTACTAGCCACAAAACGGCTACCAATCTGTACTCCATCTGCTCCCAAAACCATAGTAGCCAACATCCCTCTACCTGTAGCTATACCTCCTGCAGCAATTAATGGAATATTAATTTGTTCTCTAACCATTGGTATTAATGACAAGGTTGTGGTTTCGTCCCTACCATTATGACCTCCTGCTTCAAAACCTTCTGCTACTATTGCGTCTACTCCCTCTTCTTGAGCTTTAAGTGCAAATTTTACACTACTCACAACATGCACCACGGTAATGCCCCTTTCTTTTAACCAGCTCGTCCAAGTTTTAGGGTTTCCAGCCGAGGTAAATACAATCTTTACCCCTTCTTCAATAATGATATCCATTATGTTTTCAATATTGGGATATAACATGGGTACATTAACTCCAAAAGGTTTATTTGTAGCTGCTTTGCATTTTTTTATATGTTCACGAAGCACATCAGGATACATTGAACCAGCACCAATCAACCCTAGAATTCCAGAATTGCTTGAAGCACTTGCCAATCTCCAACCACTATTCCAAATCATCCCGGCTTGAACAATTGGATATTGAATATTAAACAATTTGGTAAGTCTATTCATTTACTCTTTAATGAGTTTAAATGTATTTTCCTTTTGATTTTGGCCTTGAAGTATTGCAATATAAACACCACTAGGCAAATATTCTAAATCAATAGTATTATTGTCCCTATTTACTTCTGTTTCTATAATTTGTTTGCCTAAAATATCGTAAATAATGATATTGACACTTTCAGTATTTTTAGGAAAATCAATTTGTAATTTTTCACTAACTGGGTTTGGAAAAATTTTAAATCGTTCTTGAGTTGAATTTGTAGTATCCAATACCATATTTAACGCTGTTTGTAAATTTGGTATTCCATAACCTATAAAAAAATCATGACTACCAGATTGAGACCCAGAATCCCTCACTAATTGCATAATCTCAGCATTAGTTTTGCTGGGCAAAGCTTGCATTAAGCAGGCTATTCCTCCAGCCATTATTGGAGAACTAAATGATGTCCCATCATTTTGAACAATAACTCCATTAGAACCAATCACATAGCTGGCTTCTCCCCTAGCAGCTACATCAGGTTTAGGTGTTGGTTGGGTATTACTTCCTATTGAGCTAAACCAAGCATGATCTCCGTTAGAATCTACTGCTGCAATAGTGAGTACTCCAGCTGCATCAGCAGGAGCTTTTACACCAGTGAAACTATCATTACCCGCAGAGTTAACGAGCAACATTCCTTTTTCAAATGCAATATTTGCACCTTTGGTAATATAGGTTGTATTGCCATCCATATCTGACGGTACATGACTATAATTGGTGTTATCATAACCCCTGTATCCCAATGAGGTATTGATTAAATCTACGCCCAAACTATCTGCCCGTTCGGCAGCTTCTACCCAATAGCTTTCCTCAACCGGATTTTCACTTGCAGCGTCTTCCGTTCTAAATAAGTAATAAGAAGCATCAGGAGCAGTACCAACAAACTGATTTAATACAAAACCTGCCATAGTACTTAATACCCTTACCCCATGAGTCGAAGATGCTGAAGCATAAACATTACTCGTTCTATCAACAAAATCATAACCATCTAATAAATTGCCAGCATCCCTTAACCTTTGGAATGGCGCCATGGTATTTACATTAGCAAAACCTGCATCAATAACGGCAATTGTAATTCCAGATCCCGTGTAATCAGATGCATGTAAATCATCTACATTAATCATTTCCACTTGATTTTGGGTATTCCCATAGACAAAGGTTACGTGTCTATTTTCTATCTCGAACTTGTCTTTTCGTTTAGTAATTCTTTTAGAATCCAGGTTATTATCTGCAAAGTCAATATGGTCAACAAAACCAAGTGCAGTCAAATTGTTAATATCTGCCTCTGTCCCGCGAACATGTACAGCATTAAACCATTTTGATTTTGCCATAACTGTTATTCCAGTGGCTGCTTTAAGCGACGTAATATAGGATTCGTTTACCGGAACATCTCTAGAATCAATAGCTACACCATGATTAGTTTTCCTGTCTATCGATTTTTGTGTAAGTATAGAAATGGGATTTGCAATAGAATTGGCGACATCCAATTTATCGGTTAAGTATACCCACGCATCCTCTTGTGCAAAGACAAAACAATGCGTAAATATTAGACCAAATAAAAGTATTTTATTCTTCATAATTAGAGATTTGGTAGTTGCAAGTTAAGAAATAACTCCAGAACCTACTAATTCGTCCTCTAAATACCACGCCACGAATTGGCCTTCTGTAATTGCAGATTGTGAATTTTCAAAGACTACATACAATCCACTATCTACTTTATGTAAGGTTGCTTTTTGCAATGATTGCCTATACCGTATTCTAGCCATGACATCCATAGTTTCGTCAATTTGCAACTCCAAATCTTCTCTAATCCAGTGCATCTCATCATTAGTTACAAAAAGTGCTTTTCTATACAACCCTGGGTGTGATTTACCCTGCCCTGTATATATTACATTATCTTTGACGTCAGTATCAATTACAAATAAAGGCTCTATAGTTCCTCCTACAGCAAGTCCTCTTCGTTGTCCTTTCGTAAAATAATGAGCCCCTTGATGTTTACCAACTATTTCACCATCGGCAATGGAATACTCTATTTTGCGAGATAAATAGGCCAACCTTTCCTTTTCGGAACTAAACATTGGTGTTTTTTGATTGTATATCTCTTTTTCCTGAGGAATTTCGACAATTACGCCTTCCTTTGGTTTTAATTGTTGCTGTAAAAAATCTGGGAGTTTAACTTTACCTATAAAACAAAGTCCTTGAGAATCCTTTTTATCTGCAGTTACCAAATCAAGTTTGGTTGCAATCTCTCTAACTTCTGGTTTTGTAAGTTCACCTATTGGGAATAAGGTTTTTGCCAGTTGTTCTTGAGACAATTGACATAAAAAATACGACTGATCTTTATTATTATCCTTACCTGCAAGCAATTGAAATACATCTTTACCATTTTTTGAAATAGTTCCCTTTCTGCAATAATGCCCCGTAGCAACAAAATCAGCCCCTAATTCAAGCGCCAGTTTCATAAAAACATCAAACTTTATTTCCCTATTACATAATACATCTGGATTTGGTGTACGTCCGTGTTCGTATTCATCGAACATATAGTCCACAATACGTTCCTTATACTCTACACTCAAATCTACCGTTTGAAACGGAATCCCCAACTTGTCAGCTACAAGCATAGCATCGTTACTATCATCTAGCCAAGGACACTCATCTGAAATGGTAACTGAGTCATCATGCCAATTTTTCATAAATAGACCAATCACTTCATAGCCTTGCTCCTTTAAAATATAAGCCGCAACGCTTGAATCTACACCTCCTGAAAGTCCTATTACTACTCTTTTCATATCCTAATTTACAGCGGCAAAGATATGAATTTATCATTGAACAAAATGATGCCTAGTCGTTTGAAATGGAACATCAAAATTACATTTTGTTTAATTTTAACAAAATTTTATTAAACAAAATAATAATTGTGTTTAATGTTTTTATATTTTTGTTGAACAATAAGTCTAATCTAAAAATTTAAGAAAATGAAAAACTTAATTGAATTTAAAAAAATATCACTGATAATGTTAGTGATGCTATTTACACTATCATGTAGTGATGACGATAATAATGATACCGTTATTATTGAACCAAGTCCAGAAACAATAACAGAAATTGCTGCTGCTTCTGATGATTTAACAAGCCTAGTTGCTGCTTTAGAAAGAGCCAACTTGGCAAGTGTCTTAGATGCCGATGGCACTTACACCGTTTTTGCCCCAACAAACAATGCGTTTGCAGCATTCTTAGCAGCCAATGAATTTGCTTCATTGGAAGATGTTCCTACCGATGTATTAACACAAGTATTACTTAATCATGTTATTGGTACAGAATTCAACTCTAGTAGTTTAACTACAGGTTATCAAAAAACGTTGGCAACCGAAAGTACAACCAGTGAAAACTTAAGTATTTATATTAATACTGCATCTGGTGTGTCTTTAAATGGAGTATCTAATGTTTCAACCCCAGACATTGATGCTACAAATGGTATTATTCATATTGTTGATGCCGTAATAGGCCTACCAACAGTAGTTGATTTTGCGCTAGCTGACGACACGTTTTCAATATTAGTTTCAGCATTAACAAGAGATGATTTAACGTTTGATTACGTGACAACGCTATCTACAACAAGTGGTACTGCACCAGCTCCATTTACAGTTTTCGCTCCTACCAATGACGCCTTTGTTGCCTTATTAGGGGAATTGGGTGCCAACGAATTGGGAGATATCGACGAACCAACACTAAAGGCTACATTAGATTTACATGCTGTAGCTGGTTCTAATGTATTGGCATCTGCTTTAACAGACGATATGACTATTACAACTCTAGGAGGTGATATTACTGGAAATATTTCAGGTGGCGCTACCTTAACCGATTCTAACGGAAGAGTAAGTAATATCATTGTTACCAATGTACAAGCTGCTAATGGTGTAATACACGCTATAGATAAAGTAGTGTTACCAACGTTGCCACAAACTATCGTAGGTGCTGCACTAGACACGCCAGATCTAAGTAGTTTAGTTGCTGCTTTAGGGCGCGCCAACTTAGTTGATGCTTTAAACGGAGCCGAAGTATATACGGTTTTCGCGCCAACAAATGCGGCCTTTGCTGCCTTTTTATCAGCAAACGGGTTTGCCACTTTAGAAGATGTCCCTGTTGATGTTTTAACTCAAGTGTTATTGAATCATGTTGTTTCGGGTGAAACAATGTCTGGTGACTTAATGACAAGTTATATAAGCACTTTGGCCACTAAACCAGGAACAGAATTAAACTTAAGCATGTTTGTTGATACTGCCTCTGGAGTTACTTTAAATGGAGTAGCCAATGTATCTACACCAGATATCGACGTTAGTAATGGTGTTGTTCATATTGTTGATGCCGTAATAGGCTTACCGACGATTGTTGACCATGCTGTTGCCAATCCTAGTTTTTCAAGCTTGGTAGGTGCTTTAACCGATGGAGGAAACACAACGTATACAGATTTATTATCGACTGCAGGAGATTTTACAGTTTTTGCACCGGACAATGACGCTTTTACAGCTTTTACAAACCCTAACGGAAATGCAATTAGTGATGTTTTATTAAATCACGTTG
>Ga0316189_10002499_pt1 | contig 17989 bp, 14 predicted proteins | sample LowCovwburrow_MG_FD_204930 | JGI IMG/M metagenome (GOLD analysis project Ga0316189, IMG submission 204930) | Coastal sediment microbial communities from Maine, United States - Lowes Cove worm burrow | ecosystem: Environmental > Aquatic > Marine > Coastal > Sediment | place: USA: Maine...
TATTACCAATATTCAAGAAAGATTAGTGATCGTCGTTTTTTAACCGGTCATTAAATATTGGGGCATGAGTTTGGTTTTGTGACTTTTGATAGGTTTCTGAAGTTCACGAAAAAAATACAAAGATTCATTAACTTCTCTTTACAGTCGGGTACTAACCCCATTACCCCCACCTTACGTAGAGGCTTCCCCCATTTAGCTTCTATGTCTGCTATGCAGAACTGAAAATCAGCGATGGCTATCATTTAGCGTTGCTGCCGCTATACACGACTAGTCTATTTTTTCGGCATTTTGAAAGCTTTAATAAGCTAAGCCAGCCATGGCTAAATGATTGATATTTCTACTTGTTATCAATGCCGGTGAATGATGGGAAATAAACCAATCTAATGAAAAACACAACGGTGGGTAGAGCGGTGGGTAGAAAAACAAAGCCCTTGACCAACTCTAGGTTAATCAAGGGCTTAGCTTTGCCTAATGGCGGAGAGGGTGGGATTTGAACCCACGAAGGGCTATTAACCCTTGCTGGTTTTCAAGACCAGTGCATTCAGCCGCTCTGCCACCTCTCCTAAAACTGATTGCAGTGCGTGTCACGAAGCCACGCCCGACTGAGCGCGCAATATTAACCGAGTGTCTTGATTATGACAATGGGTGAAAACACATATTTTCTGTAAATTTGTGGTTAGTTTTGTTTTGCGCCGAGTTGCTTTATGAGCGGCTAAAACAAGATGAAAATTGTTCTAAAAATAACCGCATTCGACTGTTGAAATGCAATAACAACTTCTATATGATACGCGCACTTGCTGATGCGGGGTGGAGCAGTCTGGCAGCTCGTCGGGCTCATAACCCGAAGGTCGTAGGTTCAAATCCTGCCCCCGCTACCAAGCAAGTAAGTGGTGCATTGGTTGATTAGAAGGCTTATTAGTGCGTATGGTACGTAGTAAGCTATGTTTCTTTAATCAACCACACTGCTACCAATTTAGTTTGGTGCAAACATTAACTTGTTTGAAACAGACTCACTGGAAGCCCCGCTTTATGCGGGGTTTTGTGTTTATACCATTAATTGGTGGTTTCTTAGGCAATTGCCGGAAAGTTGCCATAATATTTTAGAGATTAATTGTGATTAATTGATATTTATTTAGCTTGAGTTGGGCATTGCGTATGATCTTTTATGGTCCGCGAACGCCAATTCAGCGCCTTAATTGGTATAAGCGTTGCAGGCTTGATTGCATTTTTTGGTTAATCAGCCCAAGCAGCATTACGAGGTGAGCTATAGGCTCACTTTTTTATGCTCTAAATGAGCACTTAGAATATTTTGTGGAATATTTTGTGAAAATAGCATGGCATTAACAGTTAAACATATAGATGACATATTACAGCCAGGCGCAGAAGCGTTGGGTTATGAGCTTGTGGCTGTTGAATTGAGCGGGGGCGACACTTCAATCGTGCGTATCTATATCGACCATGAAGATGGTGTAACTGTGACCGATTGTGCAAAAGCGAGTCGGCAATTTAGTGCCATCCTTGATGTGGAAGATCCAATCTCTAATCGTTATACCTTAGAAGTTTCATCACCTGGGTTGGATCGCCCATTAGCTAAGCCACAACATTTTCAAGAAGTGGTTGGTCAAAACGTAAAGATTAAAATGTCGACCCTTATAGATGGTCGACGCCGCTTTACCGGAGAGTTGATTGAAGCCACTGATGATTTTGCAGTGGTTGAGGTTGATGGTGAGCAAACTGAATTACCGTATGACGAAATGGACAGGGCGCGATTAGTGCCGGTCTATGATTTTGATGTTTAGAAATACAGCTTAGTAAAAGCGTGGAAAGAGGCTAGAAGCATGGCAAGTGAAATTTTAATGATGGCAGAAGTCTTGTCGACTGAAAAAGCAGTTGATAAAAACATCATCTTTGAAGCAATTGAGGCTGCCTTAGCGACAGCTACTCGAAAGCGTCATCGCGAAGATATAGATGTGCATTGTGATATCGACCAAACCGATGGGTCATATACCGCATTTCGTGTATGGGAAGCGATTGAAGATGATGCCGAATTGGAGTTTCCAACCAAGCAAATGTGTATCAGCGCCGCTCGAGAGCATGACCCTGAGATAGAATTAGGCGGCTTTGTACGTGAAGAGCTTGAGGCTGTGCCGTTTGGGCGAATTGCTGCGCAGGCCGCTAAGCAAGTGATAATGCAAAAAGTTCGTGAAGCCGAACGTAATAAAATCAGTGAAGAATTTGAGCCTCGCATAGGTGAAATGCTGTCTGGTGTTGTTAAGCGTATGGAACGCGGTGATGTGATTGTCGATTTAGGTGGCGTTGAAGCAATATTGCCACGCAATAAAATGATGCAACGCGAAGGCCTTCGCCCTGGCGATCGTATTCGCGCAATATTAGATGAAGTTAGGGTAGTGACGCGCGGCCCACAACTGGTTGTTAATCGCATAGCGCCTGAGCTTGTGTTGGCTTTGTTCCGCACTGAAGTTCCTGAAGCCAGTGAAAATATAATCGAAATCATAAGTGCCGCCCGTGACCCAGGCTTGCGTGCGAAAATTGCCGTCAAATCAAATGACAGCAAAGTTGATCCGGTTGGCGCTTGCGTTGGTATTCGTGGCTCACGCGTGCAAAGCGTTTCAAATGAGATAAACGGTGAGCGGGTAGACATTATTAAATGGTCTGAGGATCCTGCGCAATTTGTCATTAATGCATTGGCGCCTGCCGAAGTTGAATCGATCATGGTCGATGAAGACAAAGGCGCTATGGATGTGATTGTCGATGAATCTCAGTTGTCACTTTCAATTGGTCGAGGTGGACAAAATGTGCGCCTTGCCACTGAATTGACTGGTTGGGAAATTAACATCATGACCTATGAGCAGGCTAACGAGAAGCTAGAAGAGGAATCTTCGGGTGTTCGTGAAATGTTCATGAAAAAACTTGATATTGATGCCGATGTTGCAACTATCTTGATTCAAGAGGGTTTCAGCAGCTTGGAAGAGGTGGCCTACGTCCCGCGTGAGGAAATGGTTGAAGTTGAGGAGTTTGATGAAAACCTAGTTGATGAATTACGTCAACGTGCAGATGATGCTTTGGTTACTCTTGCGATCCAAAAAGAAGAGCTTCTAAAGGGTGCAGACCCTGCCGAAGATTTGTTGACAATGGATGGAATGGATGAAAACACCGCTAAGTTTCTTGCTATCAACGAAATTAAAACGATGGAAGATCTGGCCGAAGCAGCAACTGACGAATTGTTAGAAATTGAAGGTTTAAACCTTTCTGAAGAAAAGGCGCAGGAGTTAATTATGACCGCGCGTCGTCCTTGGTTTGAGGAAATGGGTATTGATCCAGATGCCGAAGAAGAGTCGGAGGATGTTCCAGCTAGCTAGATTTTTATTCAGCTGTGAATTAGCGCAAAAGCCCCTAAATACGGAACCGTAACGAGAGCAAGAACATGTCTACCATTACTATTAAACACTTTGCTGAGCAGATTGGCATTGAGCCAGAGAGATTGGTTAAACAATTAAATGATGCAGGTATCAGCGATAAAACCGTTGACGACTCACTCATGGACGAAGAGAAGAGAGCATTGTTGGATTTTTTACGCGGTGGAGCAAAGCCCGCCGCGGCATCTGCTGCAGCACCTGCGGCATCTCGAGGCAAGATTACTCTTAAAAAGAAAACTACTTCTGAGATCAAGCAAACATCCAAGACTGGAATCGCCCGTACTGTTCAAGTTCAAACCAAGAAAAAGCGTACTTTTGTTAAGCGTGAGATTCTGGAACAGCAAGAGCAAGAGCGCCAAGAGTTTGAGCAAAAACAACGTGAAGAAGCTGTTCAATTAGAACAAGAGAGGGTTGAAGCTGAACAGCAAGCCAAAATTGAAGCTGAGGAGCAAGCTCGACTAGCCGCCGAGGCTTCTGAAGCACAAGCCGAACAAGAAAGCCAAGAGCTTGCTGAGCCGGAGGCGGAAGAGCCGGTGGTTGTAGAAGCTGAAGCGTCACAAGCACAGCCTGAAGCAGAAACTGAGACAAGCGTAGAAGTCAAAGACCAAGAAGCTAAGGTTGAGCCCGTAGCTGAGACTGTAGTTGAAGCTATAGTTGAGCCAGTTATTGAGGAGCCGGTTAAAGAGGAGGTTGTTCAAGAAGTGGCTGCTAAAGAAGAGCCTGCACCAGTTAAAGAAGAGCCTGCACCAGTTAAAGAAGAGCCAAAACGACCGCGTCGCGAAGTGATTATGCCTTCGGTAATTCGTAAGGCTTCAGAGCGGGTGCGAGTTTCACCCATCATAAAACAAGCTGATCCAAAGCCAGCGGTAGCTCCTCAACCGGCTGACAATAAAGCTGGAAAAGGCAAACGCAAGCCGTTTTCTGGGCGTGAAGAGCTCCACGTAGCAAAGGGCAGACGCAAGCGTAAAGAGAAGCGGCGTCCTTCAAATATCACCTCTAGCACAACGGATCAACACGGTTTTGAAAGACCGGTAGCGCCAGTGGTTAGAGAAATTCAGGTGCCTGAAACCATTAGTGTGGCTGATCTTGCTGCGCAAATGTCGGTTAAATCAGCCGCCGTGGTCAAGGTGTTGTTCACCATGGGTACCATGGTCACCATCAACCAAACGCTGGACCAAGACACCGCCATGTTAGTGGTGGAAGAAATGGGTCACACGGCGGTTGAAGCAACTCAAAATGATCCTGAAGCATTCATCTCAGCGAGTCAGGTAGTTGAAGTTGACGAGTCTACATTCGTGCCACGCTGCCCAGTAGTAACGGTAATGGGTCACGTAGATCATGGTAAAACATCATTGCTGGATTACATTCGCAAAGCCAAGGTAACAGATGGTGAAGCCGGGGGCATAACGCAGCACATTGGTGCTTACCAAGTTCAAACAGAAAGCGGTGAAATCACCTTCTTAGACACCCCTGGGCACGAAGCATTTGGTGCTATGCGGGCACGGGGAGCACAAGCAACGGATATTATTATCCTGGTGGTTGCCGCTGACGATGGTGTTAAACCGCAAACAGTTGAAGCCATCAAGCATGCTAAGAATGCTGGAGTGCCAATTGTGGTTGCCATCAATAAAATGGACAAGCCTTCTGCCGACCCAGATAAAGTTAAACAAGAACTGGCGACTGAAGAAGTTATTCCTGAAGATTGGGGCGGTGATGTAATGATGGTTCCAGTCTCGGCGCATACCGGTGACGGCGTTGATACTTTGTTAAACAGTATCGCTATGCAATCTGAATTGATGGAGCTAAAAGCTCGTCCAGATGGCAATGCTACTGGTTTAGTAGTCGAAGCAAGGTTGGACAAAGGTCGTGGCGCTGTATGTACTATACTTGTGCAACAGGGTGAACTTAAGTACGGCGATATCGTATTGGTGGGCCAAGAAACTGGACGAATTCGTGCCATGGTAGATGATGCTGGCAACGCTATTAAAGTAGCTGGGCCATCAACCCCGGTAGAAATTCAGGGCATGAGCGGTGTCCCTGCCGCCGGTGATGAAATGTTTGTTGTGGATGATGAGCGAAAAGCTCGTGAAGCTGCTGAATTTAGATCTACCAAAGATAGAGAAGGCCGCTTAGCTAGACAACAGGCGGCTAAACTGGAAAACATGTTTGCTCAAATGGGCGAAGGTGAAGTCAAAAACGTTAACGTTCTTATCAAAGGTGATGTGCAGGGCTCAATCGAAGCGCTTACCGAATCGTTAGTTAAGCTATCCACCGACCTAGTGAAAGTTAGCGTGGTGCATAGCATGGTTGGGGCGATCAACGAATCTGATATTAATCTAGCTATGGCGTCCGCAGCCGTGGTAATTGGTTTTAATGTACGTGCAGATGCTCAGGCTAGAAAATTAGCTGAGCAGGAAGACGTACAAATTCGCTACTACAGCATTATCTACGAAGTAATTGATGATGTTAAAGCTGCGATGGAAGGCTTGCTTGATCCTGAAATAAGAGAAGACGTACTCGGTTATGTTGAGGTTCGAGAAGTATTTAAAGCGCCGAAGATCGGTACCATTGCAGGTTGTTTCGTGACTGAAGGCATGGTGCGCCGCAATGCGCACGTACGAGTGCTACGTGACAGCGTGGTGATTTTCGAAGGTAATATCGATTCGCTCAAACGCTTCAAAGACGATGTAAGTGAAGTTAAGAATGGTACTGAGTGTGGTATCGGTGTGACTAATTACAATGACATCAAAGTGGGCGATCAGCTTGAAATTTTTGATAAAGTTGAAGTTAAGGTAACGCTGTAGAGTTTGTACAGCTTAAGAGTTGAGTAGCAATGCCAAAAGAATATGCCCGTAGCGAACGTGTTGCGCAGTCCATTATTCGCCAACTTGCGATAATATTGCGCAGTGAGGTCAAAGACCCGCGTGTCTCAGGCTTAACCATCACTGATGTTGAGGTCACTAAAGACCTGCGGCAGGCAAAGGTGTTTGTCAGTAGCATGTTAGGTGATGACACCGACATCGAAGGCACAATGGCAGCGGTCGATCGGGCCAATGGGTTTTTACGGCGCAAGTTGGCAAGTGTTATCGAGATGCGACATTGCCCCAACCTAATCTTTGCTTACGACAGTTCAATTTCCGACGGTGCTAAGATGTCGGCGTTGATTGACAAGGCTTTGAATTCTAATAATTAGGCTGCTTTCTCCTGACGGAAATTATTCTCGGGCAGCCTGCAGAGCGCTCGTTGCAAAGTTTATTACTACGCTGAGTTGCATGCAGTTAAGGCTGACGCTATGCAGTTGAAAAAAGAAAAACAAAATATTCATGGTGTGGTCCTATTAGACAAGCCCACAGGCATGTCCAGCAATAAGGCATTGCAAAAGGTAAAGCATCTGTTCAACGCCAAAAAAGCAGGGCACACAGGAAGTTTGGATCCTCTTGCGACCGGTTTGCTTCCGATTTGCTTAGGCCAAGCCACCAAAATCTCCGAATACCTTCTAAATTCCCACAAGAAGTACACCACAGTTATCAAGCTTGGGGAAACTACCGACACACTGGATAGTGAAGGCCAAATTTTACAAACCAAGCCAGTTGCGGTCAGCGAACAGCAATTGCAATCTGCATTGCAGCAATTTCGAGGTGAGATAAAACAGATTCCACCGATGTACAGCGCTCTGAAGAAAGACGGCCAGCCATTGTATAAACTTGCTCGCCAGGGTGAAGAAGTAGAACGGCCAGCCCGTGATATGACCGTGTACGATTTGCAGGCTAGCAGGATTGATGAAAGCCATGTCCGTCTGGACGTGCATTGTTCAAGCGGATTTTACATTAGATCGCTGGCTCATGACTTAGGCCAGGTTCTGGGCTGTGGCGCACATGTGGTTGAGTTACGCAGAACCGCGATAAAAGATACCGGGCTGGGTCAGTCTATTACGCTGGCAGATTTAGAATCTTCTGAATCACCCACAACATCTATTGGTGCTATAGACAGCCTTCTGGGGGATATGCCAATCCTCGAAATCAATCAACAACAGGAAGTGAGTTTGTTGCAAGGTCGCGTCACAATGGCAAACACTGAAGGGTCTCAACGCTCGTGTGATGGCCCGCTTTCACGGATTCACAACGCCGAAGGTGAGCTATTTGGCATTGGTCGAATTCATCAAAGCGGGCAGTTAAAAACCGAGAAAATGTTTATAATCAAGGAATAAGACCTTTTATGCTTGAAAACCTTATAAAAGCCCTAAAAAGAGCCCGTTTTCAGTAAATTAAGGGTGATTTTCACTGCCAAAAGGTTAGAATACGCGCCTTGCTAAAGCAGGATTTTATCTTGCTTATGGCACACGATGCCTAGGTTTCCACCCTTCAGGGAATTGGGCTTTCATTAACTAAGTTGAAGAGGATATTGAAATGGCATTAACTGCTGAAGATAAAGCAAACATCGTTAAAGAGTATCAAGTAAAGGAAGGCGACACTGGTTCACCAGAAGTACAGGTCGCATTGCAAACCGCAAGAATTAAGGATCTGTCTCCGCATTTTAAAGAGCACATCCACGATCATCACTCACGACAAGGTCTATTACGTTTAGTAAACCAACGTCGTAAACTGCTCGACTACTTGAAGAAAAACGATGTTGAACGATATCGATCGCTTATTGGCCGCTTAGGCTTACGTAAGTAGATTGTAAGTATCGCAAAAGCCTTAAGGAAGCCCTGATCAAGTCATGAATATTTCATTTGTGCCCAAAACGCCCAATTTCTTCGTTGCAAAGCTTCGCAATAGCTAGTTATTACGTGCGCTTTGCGCCTCGAGCTAGAGCATTTTTTGACGGTCTGAAATTATCAAGACTCAATCAGAGCTTCCTTACTCAATCGATCAGGCTTTTGTAATTTTAAGGGATTAGAATTTTGAGTGATTTCCACTTTGATTTTTAATCCAAACATGTAGGAAAATTCCCACAATAGGGAACCCCAACAGCAATAGGGCTGGCGGGATAAATATATATTTTATAGGTAAATTAGTATGTCAAAGGTAACAAAAACCTTTCAATTCGGAGAAAACGAATTTAAGTTAGAAACGGGCGAGATAGCTCGTCAGGCTGACTCCGCCATTATCGCCAGTTGTGGCGATACCACTGTTATGGTCACCGTAGTAAATAAGATTTCAGGTGAGCCAAAAAGTTTCATGCCTCTTACGATTGACGTCGAAGAGCGCACCTATGCCGCTGGTAAAATTCCAGGCGGCTTCTTTCGTCGCGAAGGTCGTCCTTCCGAGAGAGCAATATTAACCTGTCGGTTGATTGATAGACCTCTGCGTCCATTGTTTCCCAAGGGATTCAACTTCGACGTTCAAGTTGTAATTACTATTGTTTCAATTGATCCCAACATTGATACAGAAATTGTATCCTTGGTGGGTGCTTCTGCAGCCTTAGCTACATCAGGAATTCCATTCAATGGCCCAGTTGGCGCAGCGCGCGTTGGCTACGTTGACGGTGAATACGTATTGAACCCAACAGCTGACGTATTGGCTGAGAAGTCACAACTAGACTTAGTTGTGGCGGGTACCGAACACGCGGTATTGATGGTTGAATCAGAAGCCAATATTTTGCCCGAAGATGTGATGTTGGGTGCGGTTATGTATGGTCACCGAGAATCACAAAAAGCAATTGATGCAATTAAAGAGTTAGCTGCAGAAGTTGCTAAGCCAATGAAAGAGTGGACGCCACCTGTGGCTGATGACTCTATGGTAACTAAGGTTTCAGATATTGCTAAATCAGCACTTGAAGATGCGTTTTCAACTGCCAGCAAGGTAGAACGAGTTGCTAAAATATCTGCTGCACACGATGACGTGAACGCTGCGTTATTGAATGATGATTCAGACAAAGGTGATATTGAAGCGGTTAACGCTGCGTTCAAGGGCTTGGAAAAAAGCATTGTGCGCGGTCGAGTAATTGCCGGTGAGCCTCGTATCGATGGTCGTGACACTACAACTGTTCGTCAAATAGATGTGCGTACCGGCGTTTGGCCGCGTACTCATGGATCTGCTTTATTTACTCGTGGTGAGACGCAAGCAATTGTTTCGGCTACTCTAGGTACCGAGCGTGATGCACAGCGAATAGATGCACTTGAAGGTGATATTTCAGACCGTTTTATGCTGCATTACAACTTCCCACCATACTCTGTTGGTGAGACTGGTCGTGTTGGTTCACCAAAGCGTCGCGAAATCGGTCATGGCCGTTTGGCTCGTCGCGGTGTTGCTGCCGTTCTTCCAAGTGCTGAAGAGTTTCCGTATGTTATTCGTGTGGTTTCTGAAATCACTGAATCAAACGGCTCTAGCTCAATGGCCAGTGTATGTGGTACTTCGCTAGCATTGATGGACGCAGGTGTGACAATCAAAGCACCGGTTGCTGGTATCGCAATGGGCTTGATCAAAGAAGGCGATGACTTTGCTGTTCTAACTGATATCTTGGGTGATGAAGATCACTTAGGCGACATGGACTTCAAAGTAGCGGGTACGCCAGACGGTATTACCGCTTTGCAAATGGACATAAAAATCGACGGTATCACCGAAGAGATTATGAGCCAAGCATTAGCACAAGCGAAAGATGCACGTATTCATATTTTGGGCGAGATGGCTAAAGTTATCAGCTCACCACGTGAAGAGATGTCAGATTACGCGCCGCGTATTATTACTTTCAAAATCAACCCAGATAAGATTCGTGACGTTATCGGTAAAGGCGGTGCAGTTATACGCGGCCTTTGTGAAGAGACAGGCGCAACCATCGATATCGAAGATGATGGCACCATTAATGTAGCCTCCGTTGACGGAGCCGCTGGCGCAGAAGCGCGTCGCCGTATCGAAGAAATCACTTCTGATATTGAGGTAGATTCTGTCTACACCGGTAAAGTTGTGAAAATTATGGAATTCGGTGCCTTTGTGAACGTTCTGCCAGGTAAAGATGGTTTGGTACATATTTCACAAATTTCTGATGAACGTGTAGAGAATGTCTCTGACGTTTTATCTGAAGGTGATGAAGTGACTGTCAAAGTATTGGAAGTAGATCGTCAAGGCCGCGTACGTCTTTCTATGAAAGCCGTTAGCAGTGACGACTAGATTCTGACTAGTTCGAATAAAAAGGCTCGCTTAGGCGGGCCTTTTTATGTTCAGGATGAACGGTATACCCCAAGGGCACCTAGTCCTGAAAATGCATGGAGCAATTTGAAGGGAATGTTCAGGATGAACGGTATACCCCAAGGGCACTTAGTCCTGAAAATGCATGAAGCAATTTGAAGGGAATGTTCAGGATGAACGGTATACCCCAAGGGCACTTAGTCCTGAAAATGCATCGTTACATGGATGTAACTTATTAGAGCAAAGCAGGAGCACTTGCCGTGGAGCAATTTGAAGGGAATGTTCAGGGCAGTTGTGTTAGAGCCTCGTTTAATGTTTGTTTGATCTCATCGTTATCATACTCAATTATGGCTGCATTCAATGCGCGCAGAAAATGCTTAGTGTTGTGCAGTCTTGCCATTCCTTGCACAGAAGCGAAAGCGGTGTTCCAAGAGTCCCAGGGGGCTGGTTTGGCCAGTGATTCTATCCAGTTTATTTTGTCGTCGGGTTTCACCTCTGTATTAAAGAAGATGCTCGCTACTGGCCTTGCAAGACGGTCTGCTTCATTGAACACAAATGCCGGCGCTGTAAGGTTGCTTAGTTGACTGGATATGGCTTCCAATATTTCACCTTGCTGTGCTACCAAAGTTTTAGGGTGAAGGCTTAAACGCCATAGCAGGTCGCTGCCATGTGCGATGGTGTGAATCCAGCCGTATTCCGGGTCAAGTCCTCGATAATCTCGTTCGGCTCGGAACATATTTGTTGCCAGTGTTATTAGTTCATCAATATCGCCGCCTTGCCAACGAGTGTGTCTACGATCGTCTCGTACTAGTTCTGAGAGTATCAGTGCCGCAAAGGCTCGGGCGAACGAGTGAGGCCCTCCTGGTTCGCCAGCACCCAGATTTAGCCATGGGAGCAGCTGTTCCTTTATGTTGTAAATTACTTCAGGGTCAAGCTTGTCTTGGCGTAACCAATAAGTAAGGACTTCATACGCAATTTGGTCACGCAGCTCGGGATTAGGTGATGCTAGACATGACGTTAGTGCTAAAGCATGTTTATTGGCATCAAGTTGCTTCGCATTGGCGCGAATTTCTCTCCACAGATCAATGGTTTGGTCGTTGTCAGTGCAGCGCGGTTGCTCATCGGCTTTGGCAAGGCTTGCAGGTGTTACAATCGAAAATATAAGTGCTATGTAATAAAGTGCTTTCATTTACGTAGTGTATCTTGAGATCGTTTGAAAAATCGCTCTTAAGCAGTAAAAAATATTTTAGCGTGTATTACAATAGTTGGCTTAATAAGCCCTTTTTCTAAACAGCGACCAACCTATGCAATCAGTATTCGAAGAGCTCGATTTTCAAGCAACACCCTTCGGTGAAATAAGCTTACGGCGCCGCTCCGAACCTCGACTTGATCATAAGATTATCTATGAAGTGAAGTTAGGCGAGGAGTTCTTGATGTCTAGTCTCTTTGTTGAGGCCGAAGAGCAGCTATCCAGTTTGTGTTTGGCTGCGCTTAAAAATGATAGCTTTGAGACTCAGCTGAACGTGATTGTGGGCGGCCTCGGTTTAGGCTACACCGCATTGACAGCGTTGAATGATAAAGCGGTTGCAAAACTTAGAGTTATTGATGTAATGCAGCCGGTCATCAAATGGCACCAACAAGGCATACTGCCTATTGGCGATGTACTAGCCGCGGATGAACGCAGCACATTAATTCACGCTGATTTTTTTGAAGTTGCATGTGACGAACAGGCAGGTTTTTTAGATGATGAACCGGTACATGCGGTGCTATTAGATATAGACCATTCACCTAGCCATTGGTTGAATGCGAGCAACGCAGACTTTTACTCAAAACCTAGCTTACATAAGATGGCGGCCAAAATAATAGATGGTGGTGTGTTTGGCCTCTGGTCTAATGATCTGCCTGATCAGAAATTTGTTAACCACCTTGAATCCATCTTTAAATCGGTAGAGACGCACATAGTCAGCTTCGATAATCCGTATTCAGGATCTGAGTCAACTAACTCGGTCTACGTTGCACGGGTTTGAATTAGTTTGCTGACTTAGAGCGACATGAGAAATGTATCTATGAGTACAATAAAGCAAAATTTACGTAGAAATTGGCTATGGTTGTTTTACACGCTATTTCTGATAGTAGCCATCGGCTATCACGTTCAGCAGTCGGGCCATGAAAATATATTCATTAGCGATGGGCCCTACGGGCTTGGAAAGATTTTGGTTTGGCTAATTTGGCTGCTGTTCTTAGCTTATAGCCTTAGAATTAGCTGGAAGGAGAATTTCTTTAAGAGTCTGGTAAAAATGAACCCCATACTATGGTCGCGGCAGATAGGCTTAGATCTCTATATCGGCCTGTTGCTGCCCTTATTTATCATTTACCTAAACCAAGGTTCATTATTGGTGATGCTCATCTGGTTTTTGCCAATATTTGTATTCGCTAACTTAGCTACCCTAATCTATGTGGGGCTCAATTATGATTCCATTATTGCTCACTTCATTGCTTGATTTGCATTAAAAAATGTTGAATATGGATTTCTCACAAAGAGTGGTGCTGAATACGTCGGCAATGACTTGGCAAGCTAGTCCGGCCAAGGGAGTAGAGCGCAAGCCTCTGGCGCGAGAGGATAAAGAATCTGGCCATGCAACTTCAGTGGTTCGCTATATGCCAGGTGCATCTTTTAAACGGCACCAACATCCTTTCGGCGAAGAAATTCTGGTACTAGACGGTGTGTTCTCAGATGAAACAGGGGATTATGGCGCAGGCAACTATTTTCGCAATCCGCCTGGTAGTTCGCACGCTCCCTTTAGTGAACAGGGTTGCACTTTGTTTGTCAAACTTTGCCAGTTTTCTGCAGATGATACGCAGCATATTAAGATAGATACCACTAAGGCAAAGTGGCAAAAGGGGCAGGGTGGATTATCTGTGATGCCACTGCATGAGCATATCCATGAACATACCGCATTGGTGAAGTGGCCTCAAGGCGAAGTGTTTAAGCCGCATTCGCATTTTGGCGGGGAAGAAGTTTTTGTAATTTCCGGCGAATTTTGTGACGAATATGGCAAATATCCAACTGGAACTTGGCTTAGAAGCCCTCACCTTAGTCGTCATCTTCCTTATGTGCAAGAAGAGACCATTATTTGGGTAAAAACAGGACATCTTTTTCTTGATGCAGAAGCAGTTTGAATGAACATACATCAGCTTTCACCTTATTGTATCCGCGTACATGTTAAATTTAACCGAATCCGTTTGTTAACCCCTGCACGGCATTGAGCAAAATGAAAATAAGAATATTCTGCATCGGCGGCACCATCGACAAAATTTATTTTGATGCCAAGAGTAAATACGAAGTGGGTTCTCCTAGCGTTGGCAAGATTCTGCGTGAACATGATGTAGGCTTGGATTTTACCGTAACGTCGTTAATGGCAAAGGATAGCTTAGATGTGACAGATCAAGACAGAGCGCAAATAAGGTGCGCTGCAGAGGAGATATTAGAGAACAGGATACTTATTACTCATGGTACTGATACTATGGTTGAAACGGCTACAGAATTGGCTAAGGTCGAAGGCAAAACCATCGTCTTGACCGGCGCATTGGCACCCGCAATTTTTAAGGATAGCGATGCCATATTTAATATCGGCTGTGCAATTGCAGCAGTACAAGTTCTACCGCCTGGTGTTTACATTACCATGAATGGACAGGTTTTCGATTACGATAAGGTTTGGAAGGATGTGAAAAATAATCGCTTTGTCGCCAAGAGCTGAATCTGAATCTAATCCTGAACTTGAGTCTGTAGGAGCGCCTTTATGCATCACAATATCGCAGCCACCGAGCGAACGGTGATCAGGAAGCTCGTCATAGAAGACGCGCCATTTCTATACGAATTAATGCGGTCTGAGGGGTTCCTTAAATATATTGGTGACCGAAATATTCACTCGCTGGCCGACGCTGAGCACTATTTGCAGAATAGCTTTTTCAAAGTTTATGGTGAGCGCGGCTATGGATATTATCTTGTCGAAGACATGCTAGGAGAGCGTTTGGGGATAGCTGGATTTCTCAAAAAGCCACATCTTGATAATGAAGATTTTGGTTTTGCGTTTTTGCCTTCCCAAGTTGGAAAAGGATACGCCTATGAAGCAAGTGTTGCCCTGCTTGATTTTGGTCAAGACGCGTTTGGTTTTACTGTTATGGATGCAGAAACCGCAACCGACAATGATGCATCAATAGCTTTATTGCAAAAACTAGGTTTTCAAAGGCTCAAAGTTTTAACAGCAACCGAGGAACATGGCGAGTCATTTTTGTATCGTTTGCAACTCTCGTGAAAGTAGTTTTCGTGGAAACAATAACTCAACAGGGCTGACGCTAAACAGCAAAAAGGCCGCATAAGCGGCCTTTCCGAGAGAGAGCTAGGACTAAAGTTAAGAGGTGAGTAGCTTATTTATCAGTTTCACATAATTAGCTGGGTCTTTGATTTGCGCTCCTTCGCTAAGGGCTGCCTGATCAAATAATACTTGTGCCCAGTCTGCGAAGTTTTCGCCAGCAGCATCAAGCCTCTTAATGAGTGTATGTTCTGGATTGATCTCAAGTATTGGCATTGAGGTCGGGGCATCTTGACCCATCGCCTTCATGATTCGTTCTAAGTTGGCTCCAGCATCATTCTCATCGGCCACTAGACAAGCAGGCGATTCAGTTAGACGATTGGTCAGGCGCACATCTTTTACCGAATCAGCAAGCACTTCCTTCAGTTTTTCAGTAACACTGGAAAGCTCTTCTTTCTGTTCTTCTTGGGCCTTTTTTTCGTCATCACTGAGTTCAAGATCGCCTTTTGTTACTGACTTTAGCGGCTTTTCATTGTGTTCAATCAGGCTATTCACCAACCACTCATCGACTGGATCGCTTAACAACAAGACATCGATTCCTTTTTTAGTGAACAATTCTAAATGAGGCGAGCCCTTGGCGGCTTTATAGCTCTCTGCAGTAATGTAATAGATTGCATCCTGGTCTTCGGGCATGCGCTCTACATATTGATCCAGTGAGGTGTTTTGTTGATCGGAGTCACCGTCGGTGCTAGCGAAGCGCAATAGGGGAGTGATGTTGTCCTTATTAGCCATGTCTTCAACAATACCTTCTTTGATGACTTGACCGAACTCAGTCCAAAACTCTTGATAGGTTTCAGGCTCATCTTTGGCGATACGTTTTAGTTCATCGAGTACTCGTTTAACCACTCGACCTTTGATTTTTTGGATATCTCGGTCACTTTGCAGAATCTCACGCGAAACGTTTAGCGGAAGGTCTGCAGAATCGACTACTCCTTTTACAAAGCGCAGATAGTTGGGTATTAGGTGTTCGGCATCATCCATAATGAAGATGCGGCGGACATACAGCTTAATACCTTTACGTGTTTCACGATTCCATAGATCAAACGGTGCTTTTTTAGGAATGAATAGCAGCGACGTGTACTCTAAATTACCTTCTACCTTGTGATGCAGGGTTGATAAAGGCGGCTCCATATCGTAGCTGAGACCTTGATAAAAGCTCTGATATTCTTCTTCGCTAATGTCATTTTTAGGTCTGGCCCAGAGCGCAGTACCGCTGTTTACTGTTTCAAATTCGCGCTCTGCGCCTTCTAATACTTTGCCTTCTTCATCAACAGGTTCTGCACCAAGCATTTTAATAGGTAGGGAAATATGCTCAGAATATTTGTTGATAATGTGTTTTAGTCGAAAATCGTCAAGATATTCACCGTCATCTTCGTTTAGGTGTAGGGTGATAGAAGTTCCGACTTCGGCTGTATCTGCATCCCCGATAGTGAATTCACCTTTGCCATCAGACTCCCAAGTGGTGGCTGCATCAGTGCCAGCCTTCTTGGTCACCAAGGTAACTTTGTCAGCAACCATAAACACAGAATAAAAACCAACTCCAAATTGGCCGATTAGGTTGGGGTTTTCCTGATCCTTGCCGGCTTTCATCGCTTCCATGAACTTTTTTGTCCCAGACCTCGCGATGGTGCCAATATTCTCAATTACTTCATCGTGCGACATGCCTATGCCGTTATCACTAATGGTGAGCGTTTTCGCTTCCTTGTTAGTGGTGATGGTTACAGCCAGCTCTTCTTCATCGTTAAGCAGGCTTGCATCGGTTAGGGCCTCGAAGCGGCGCTTGTCAATGGCATCTGAGCTATTGGAAATTAATTCCCTAAGAAAAATCTCTTTCTGACTATAAAGAGAGTTGATCATTAGATCGAGAAGTTGGCTTATTTCGGTTTGAAAAGCGTGGGTTTTTGACTTACTCATAAGATAAAGTTTGGTTTCAGTAGTTGTTGTTGGTTCTGGGCAGTTTTATAAGGTTTTGCACTCACTAATTCAAGCTCTGATTTTTGATTATTTTTTGGCGAATTCCGTTGACGATTTGCGTGTCTGTGAGTATAGTCGCGCATCAACGCATTACAGGGTGTTGTGAATCTTTTATCCCAAGGCTGATTCAGCCGAGGATTCACTTAAAAAACACCAACCGTCGGGGTGTAGCGCAGCCTGGTAGCGCATCTGGTTTGGGACTAGAGGGTCGAAGGTTCGAATCCTTTCACCCCGACCATTTTTTATTCTTGAATAGATGATGGGCAGTAAGTTGAATCGAAGCGTCGAGTTATCGGTGTTCTTTTTCGCTGAAGGCTCTTTATTCTTGATAGAGTGATGGGCAGTAAGTTGAATCGAAGCGTCGAGTTATCGGTGTTCTTTTTCGCTGAAGGCTCTTTATTCTTGATAGAGTGATTGGCAGTAAGTTGAATCGAAGCGTCGAGTTATCGGTGTTCTTTTTTGCTCACGGCTGATTTGTTCTTTAGTAAATGATGTAAGTGATGTGTTGTATTAGATCGTTTAGGTTGAGCGCCCGTAGCTCAACCGGATAGAGCAACGGCCTTCTAAGCCGTAGGTTACAGGTTCGAGTCCTGTCGGGCGCGCCAATAACCTACTTTAGAGAAGTTATTGTTCAAGCTAAATTGGTCTAATTGGTTTTTACGGCAAGTAAAATTGTCGTGCACGGTGGATGCATTAAGTTCTATACTTAGGTTGAAGCAAGCGAAATGAACTGCTTTAAGTCGAGAACTGCTTGGAGTGGCTTTACGTGGTGATTGTAGCTCAGTTGGTAGAGCCCCGGATTGTGATTCCGGTGGTCGTGGGTTCGAGCCCCATCAGTCACCCCAGCTTGTTTGCTTGTGCTTAGTGACGTTTAAAAATGCATAAATAATGTGCGAGAGTGGCGGAATTGGTAGACGCGCTAGATTTAGGTTCTAGTGTCTTGCGGCGTGAGAGTTCGAGTCTCTCCTCTCGCACCATTTATTTGGTGTTGGTTTTTAGTTTTATTTGAAGTCTAGGGACACGACTTTACCGTTTCTTCTTCGCTGAGGGCTCTTATTTTGGTGTTGGTTTTTAGTTT
>Ga0316189_10002500_pt1 | contig 17989 bp, 17 predicted proteins | sample LowCovwburrow_MG_FD_204930 | JGI IMG/M metagenome (GOLD analysis project Ga0316189, IMG submission 204930) | Coastal sediment microbial communities from Maine, United States - Lowes Cove worm burrow | ecosystem: Environmental > Aquatic > Marine > Coastal > Sediment | place: USA: Maine...
AGCAATACATACAAGGTTACGCACAAAAGAAGAACCTCCAAAACCAGATAATATCAATATAGATATTGGCGCAAAAGACAAAGCAGAAGTTGAAAAAATGGGTGTTCATGTTGGATGTGTTATTACATATCCTGATGAGTTCCATATACTTAATAAAGACAAATTTGTATGTCGTGCACTAGATAACCGAATGGGTGGTTTTATGATTGCTGAAGTTGCAAGATTACTTCATGAAAATAAAAAGAAATTGCCATTTGGCTTGTATATAACCAATTCCGTTCAAGAAGAAATTGGACTGCGTGGTGCAGAAATGATAACTGAAACCATCAAACCTAATGTAGCTATTGTTACCGATGTAACCCATGATACTACCACACCAATGATTGATAAGAAAAAAGAAGGTCATTGCGAAATGGGTAAAGGCCCTGTTGTAGCTTACGCACCAGCAGTACAGCAAAAACTTCGTGATTTAATTACTCAAACTGCTGAAGAAAAGAAAATCCCGTTTCAACGTTCTGCCTTATCCAGAGCCACAGGAACAGATACGGATGCCTTCGCTTATAGCAATGGTGGCGTAGCATCTGCCCTAATTTCTTTACCATTGAGGTATATGCACACCACTGTTGAAATGGTGCATAAAGATGATGTTGAAAACGTGATTAGAATGATTTATGAAACCATTTTGAAAATTAAAGATGGGGAAACATTCAGCTATTTCGAGTAATTCTAAATTCTGACAGTTACTACTTGGGATAACTTTAATATATGGAAGAATATCTGGACATACTTACCAAAGATGGAAAAGCAACAGGGAAATCCGCCTTAAAATCTGAAGTTCACCGTTGTGGCTATTATCATAACACAGCCCATGTTTGGTTTTATACTGTCGATGGAAAGATATTACTACAACAGCGTGCTGCATCAAAACTAATTTGCCCATTACTTTGGGACGTTTCAGTTGCAGGTCATGTAGATGGAGGCGAAACTGTTGTGGAAGCTGCTATAAGGGAAATACAAGAAGAAATAGGTTTAGCAGTTTTAGATATTGATTTAAAAAAAATTGATGTTTTTGAATGTTTTCAAAACTATGGAAATGGCATTATAGATAATGAATTTCATCATACTTTTATTTCAGAGTTAAGAGTTGACATTAATCAACTTAGTCCTCAAAAAGGTGAAGTTGAAGCTATAAAACTTGTCACAATAGAAGATTTTAAAGACAAGTTGGAACGTATAGGAGAAGATAATCACTTTGTAGCAAGCAATAAACCATATTATGAGTTTGTTTTCAATATCATTATCAAAATGCTTTAATTTTATTATTTAACTAATACTCATAATGCTCAAGAATCAAAAATTTAAATTCAATCTTACAGAAGATGTCACATATTTAAACACGTCCTATATGTCTCCAAACCTTAAAACGGTTGAAAAAACTGGCATTGAGGCTATACAAAGAAAAAGTAACCCTTATACTATAACACCACAAGATTTTTTTGACCCTGTCACTAATCTCAAAAAACTTTATGCCAAATTAATAGATGTAAACAAGTATAATCGTATTGCTTGTATTCCATCGGTTTCATATGGCATCGCATGTGTAACAAATAATATTAAACTAAAAAAGGGTGATGAAATATTGGTTATTGAAGATCAATTTCCGAGTAATTATTATGCTTGGGAAAAACTAGCCAAAAAATATGATGCTGTTGTTAAAATTATTGATAATCCAAAGACAAGTTCCAATAGATCAGAATTATGGAATAAGCACATACTAAATGGCATATCAGAAAAAACAGCAGTAGTCGCCATGTGCCATGTACATTGGGCAGATGGATCTCTATTTGATTTAATGTCAATCAGAGACAAAACTAAACAGCATAATGCGCTCTTAATCATTGATGGTACGCAATCTGTTGGCGCTTATCCTTTTTCGGTCAATACTATTCAGCCAGATGCATTAATATGCGCTGCATATAAATGGCTCTTTGGGCCCTACTCGTTTGGCTTTGCTTATTTTGGAAGCTATTTTGATAATGGCACACCCATTGAAGAGAGTTGGTACAATAGAATGGAAAGTGAAAATTTTGCAGGTCTAACCAATTATAATGACACCTATAAACCTGGTGCACATCGCTTTGACATGGGGGAAACTGCTAACTTTATTTCGGTTCCAATGGCTACTGCTGCCATTGAACAAATTATTGAATGGACACCAAATGAAATTCAACTCTACTGCCATAACATTTCAAAAGAGGCATTAGTAGAGTTACAAACCTTAGGTTTTACTGTTGAAGATGATGCATATAGAGGTTATCACTTAATTGGTGTTGAAATTCCTGAGTTCGTAAATATTGAGCAATTAAAAATGGCATTTGAAAAAAATAATATTTTTGTGTCCATTAGAGGTAATTACATTAGGGTGGCACCACATTTGTATAATTTAAAAGACGATTTTACACTACTGGTAGAAACCATAAAATCAACACTAAACTAGATGAATCTATTAGTTGCAGCCACCACACCAGTATTAATCGTAATAATCTACATTTACATAAAAGATAAATATGAAAAAGAATCTAAGCGGGTAATGCTTTACTCTTTTTTACTTGGAGCTATATTGAGCATTGTCATTACTACAATACTGTATTTGTTTTTTGATTTGTTTTTACCACTTAAAAATAATTTTAGCGTATGGCAGCAATTTGTAAAAGCCTTCTTTGTTGTGGGTTTAATAGAAGAGTTCAGCAAATATGTTATGGTCCGTTACTATGCACAACCAAAAAAAGGTTTTAACGAACCATTTGATGGCATTGTATATGCGGTTATGGTTTCAATGGGTTTTGCTGCTGTTGAAAATATCTTTTATGTTCTTGAAGGCGGCATGAATGTTGCCCTAATACGAGCATTTACGGCTATACCTGCTCATGCCACATTTGCTGTTTTAATGGGGTACTATATGGGTAAAGCTAAATTTTCCAAAAATAAGGTTAAGCTGAATTTAATTGGGTTACTCTTGGCCGTTTTATTCCATGGTGCCTATGACTTTTTCTTGTTTATCAACTTTATCCCAGGAATTTCAATAGGAGCGTTTGTATCTCTAATTATAGGAATTGTATTGTCACGAAAGGCAATAAAAGCACATCAAGAAAATTCGCATTTCAAGACTGAATAAATTAATCCAAAATATGATAAGACTCATGTTATTAAGAGAAAGTTCTCAATAATTTTGTAGTTTTAAAAGCAACTAATTCTTCATTACAAGATGAGTCACAAGTATAAGGTTAAAGTCAATAATAACTCAGAATTTAATATTAACGAGTCAGATATTTACAAGACCAATATCATTGCAGTAAAAAACAACAAATATCATGTAATACATGATAATAAAACCTATAAAACGGAAATAAGTGATTCCAATTTTAATGAAAAATCATATCAAGTAAAAGTTAATAATAATACCTATAACATCAACATTTTAAACGATTTAGATATTTTAATAAAAGAAATGGGATTTGAGATTGGTACTTCAAAAAAAGTCAATGAGATAAAAGCACCAATGCCCGGGCTTATTTTGGATATTAATGTTAATATAGGCCAAGAAGTAAAAGAAGATGATGCCCTTTTGATTCTTGAAGCTATGAAAATGGAAAACATAATTTTATCACCACGAAGTGGTTTTATTAAATCCATCGCGGCAAATAAAGGTGAGGCTGTAGAAAAAAATCAGTTATTAATTGAGTTTGAATAATTTCTATTTCTGGTTGGCAAAATCAAAGCCTTTAAAGAATAAATTAAAAAGATTCCCTCCAATGAGGGTATAAAATATCCAATATTTCAATGAAAAAAATATTAATAGCCAATAGAGGAGAAATTGCTATTCGAGTTATGCGAACAGCGAATAAAATGGGCATCAAAACTGTTGCTGTTTACTCTACCGCAGATAGGAATGCGCTTCATGTGAAATTTGCCGATGAGGCTATCTTAATTGGTGAAGCACCATCAAATCAGTCCTATTTGTTAGGAGATAAAATAATTGAAGTTGCAAAACAGCTAAATGTAGATGCTATTCACCCAGGATATGGTTTTTTAAGTGAGAATGCAGATTTTGCTGAGTTGTGCGAAAAAAACAATATTACATTTATTGGCCCAAAATCAAAAGCGATTAAGATTATGGGAAGTAAATTGGCTGCAAAAGATGCGGTCAAAACCTATAACATCCCAATGGTTCCTGGAATTGATAAAGCTATTACAGATGTTGAAAAAGCGAAGAAAATAGCAAAAGATATTGGATTTCCTATTTTGATAAAAGCCTCAGCTGGTGGTGGTGGTAAGGGTATGCGCATCGTTGAGAAAGAAAGTGAATTGGAATCTCAAATGAACCGGGCAATTAGTGAGGCCACCTCCGCTTTTGGTGATGGTTCTGTATTTATTGAAAAATATGTGACTTCTCCCCGACATGTTGAAATTCAAATTATGGCGGATTCTCATGGTAATGTCATTCATTTATTCGAACGGGAATGCAGTATTCAACGACGTCATCAAAAAGTAGTTGAGGAAGCACCATCTTCTGTTTTAACCCCCGAAATGCGTCAAAAAATGGGCGAAGCTGCTATAAATGTTGCAAAGTCTTGTGATTATTTGGGAGCAGGAACAGTTGAGTTTTTATTAGATGAGGACCACAATTTCTACTTCCTCGAAATGAATACACGTTTACAAGTTGAACATCCCGTTACCGAATGGATTACTGGAACTGACTTGGTAGAGCTACAAATTCGTGTTGCACGTGGTGAAGTGCTTCCAATAAAACAAGAGGATTTAAAAATAAACGGGCATGCCCTAGAATTGCGTGTTTATGCTGAAGATCCTTTAAATGATTTTTTACCAAGCGTGGGTACTCTTAGTTCTTATAAACTTCCTGTAGGCAAAGGGATTCGTGTTGACAATGGTTTTGAAGAAGGTATGGAAATCCCCATATATTATGACCCCATGATATCAAAACTTGTTACCTATGGAAAAACTCGGGAAGAAGCTATACAATTAATGCTAACAGCCGTAAATGACTATACAATTGAAGGCATTCAAACCACCTTGCCTTTTGGCGCCTTTGTTTGTGAGCATGAAGCTTTCCGTTCAGGGAATTTTGATACGCATTTTGTTAAAAACTATTATTCGCCTGAAGCTTTAAAAGAAAAACAGAATACAGAAGCAAAAATTGCTGGGCTTGTAGCAGTTAAAAAATATATAGAAGACCAAAAATTACTACGCATACCAAACTAGAAGATTATGGATTCCAAAATAAAAAACCTTAACGAAAAACTAAGCCAAGCTTATCTTGGTGGTGGTCAAGCTAGAATCGAAAAACAGCATGAAAAGAAAAAATTAACCGCAAGGGAGCGTGTAAATTATCTTTTGGACGAGGGTTCTTTTGAAGAAATTGGAGCTTTGGTCACACATAGAACTAAAGATTTTGGTATGGAAAACCAGAAGTTTTATGGCGATGGAGTTGTTACTGGTTATGGCACTATCGATGGTCGATTTGTGTATATTTTTGCTCAAGATTTCACTGTTTTTGGTGGGTCACTCTCGGAAACTCATGCGGAAAAGATTTGCAAAGTTATGGATTTGGCAGTAAAAGTAGGGGCACCAATCATTGGTTTAAATGATTCTGGTGGGGCGCGAATTCAAGAAGGCGTGAGGTCTCTTGGCGGCTATGCTGATATTTTTTATAGGAATGTTCAAGCATCTGGTGTTATTCCACAAATTTCTGCAATTATGGGGCCTTGTGCCGGAGGCGCAGTCTATTCACCTGCAATGACCGATTTTACATTAATGGTGGAAGACACCAGTTACATGTTTGTTACAGGGCCAAATGTTGTTAAAACAGTAACTAACGAAGAAGTCACTAGCGAGGAGCTTGGTGGTGCAAGTACGCATTCTACAAAATCTGGTGTGGCACATAAAACATCATCCAATGATGTAGAATGCATGGAAGATTTAAAAAAATTATTAAGTTATTTGCCACAAAATAATAGAGAGACCACTACCCTATTATCATTCAATCTAAAGGATGAGGTTAGGGAGGTTTTATCCAATATAATACCTGACAATACTAATAAACCTTATGACATGCATGAGGTTATTAATGGGATTATTGATGAAAATTCTTTTTATGAAATTCATAAAGATTATGCCGAAAACATTATTGTTGGTTTTGCTCGTCTAGGCGGACGCAGTATTGGCATTATTGCTAACCAACCCATGTTTTTAGCCGGTGTATTAGGTGTGAAAAGCTCAAAAAAAGCGGCGCGTTTTGTTCGTTTTTGCGACTGTTTTAATATTCCGTTATTGGTACTTGAAGATGTTCCAGGTTTTTTACCAGGAACCGATCAAGAATGGAATGGGATAATTGTACACGGAGCCAAATTATTATATGCCTTTAGTGAGGCAACGGTACCTAGAGTTACGGTAATTACCAGGAAGGCGTACGGAGGTGCTTATGATGTGATGAACTCAAAACATATTGGCGCAGACATGAACTTTGCATGGCCAAGTGCAGAAATTGCAGTAATGGGAGCCAAAGGAGCTGCAGAAATTATCTTTAAAAAAGAGATTAATTCCGCTGAAGACAAAGAATCCAAATGGAAGGAAAAAGAAGCAGAATATGCCGAACTCTTTGCAAACCCATATAGTGCAGCAGAACGCGGTTTCATTGATGAAGTGATTTTACCAAAAGAGACCAGACGAAAACTAATAAAAGCGTTTTCAATGCTTCAGGATAAACAGGTTGACAGACCAAAACGAAAGCATGGTAATATTCCTTTATAATTAATTAGTAAACAAGTTTTTATCCAATCCTGGCACTATTCGCAAGGCATTTTTGTAGTAAACCTTTTTAAGGACTTCATCAGATAGATCCAACCCATACATTGGCCAAAATGCATGATATTTTTTATGATAAGGAAAGTATTCATCATCACTTTCCAATACCCTGAAATATGTTGGGAATTCTTCTGGTTTCCAGCTGTCTTTTCCAAACAAGACGCGATCCTGGTATTTAGTAATGAATGCTTTAGCAAAACGTGGTTGACGACCCAACTCTGCAATAATAGCACCAATGCCCACATTCATATTTGGCATTTGATCCAATAACTTTCCTAGTTTGCCCAAATCGTTAGCCAACCAACTCATATGTGCACTAATAAATGTTGTCTTAGGATGTTTTTTGAAAATGTTGTATTGTTCATTTATAATTTGTTCCCACGGTGCTGGATTATTATCATCTCGCTTTCTACGAGGATGAGTTTTCAATTCTAGCCAGCGTTCATTATCCCCATCAAAATCATTCCAAAATGGTTTAGGATCGGCTGCATGAATTAAAACAGGAATTCCCATTTCACCACATTTAGCCCAAATAGCATCTAAACGTTTATCATCTATAGCCAATCGTTTTCCATTTACATCCTTGTTACGTAAACCCAAGCTTTTGTATACTTTTAATCCTCTTGCCCCATTCTTAACATCCTGCTCTAGTTGGGTAACCATTTTTTCTGTCCATCCCTCTGCTCCTGCTCCCTCAAAATTAATATTAGCAAATACAACAAATCTATTTGGATAATTAATAGCAATATTGTTAACCGACTTCTTTAAATCTTCACCCGAACGACCACTTAGGTTAACCATTATTGCCATATTAAGGGTATCCATCGCTGTAACCACGGGCGTTAAATTTTGATCAGGCATTCTATACTGGTGTCCGTGTACGTCTATGAAAGGAAATTTCGCTTTTTTGATTACTTTGCCGGGAACGACAAGCGTAGAAACAGGATTATACTCTTCAAAGGTTAACTCTTGGGCACTTATTGAAAAGGTTATTGAGAATATAAATAAGAAAAAAAGTACTTTTAAAAATTTCATGAAAATGAGTTTATTTAGAATATAAAGGTAATAATCTACAAATATCAAACTATAACTTTAGGATGCCTTTAACATCATGAAATGCACAAAAAATTTAAAACTAAGCTTCTAATTCTTCAATCATTAAATTATAATCGTATTGCAAATCTTCATGCAGTTTGGCAATGGCTTTTTGAGCTATTTCCAATTGTTTATTAAACATATTGACTAACATGGTATTATGTTTAATTGAAGGTCTAAATTGTTTTAATTCTTTACAGAAATATATCAGTAGTTCGGCTTCAGTTTCCTTCTTTTTGGAATACCTTATATAGCGTTTTGTTTGCCTTAGTATTTTCCTAATACTTTTCTTTATATAGTAAAAATTAGTAGCACTAATTTCGTTGAATTCAGACGTTATATAAGTCTTTACGCCATCAACATAGGCAACTTCATTTTCAGATTCAAAAACTAAATAGGTTAATAACTCTTTACTTTCCAATTTAAATCGGGCCATTGCCAAACAATAATCCACGAGCTGATCTTGTGATTTGTATTTGAGTTCTTTTTTTATTTCTGTTATTGTGGCTGCCTTCATTATATTTATTTAAACTGTAATTAAAAAACTTTACCGTAATAATTCAAATCAACAATCTCCCCTTTTGTTGTTTTATAATCTCGCCTAATAGTCCCTTCCAATTCAAAGTTGTTTTTTAGGGCTACTCGAATACTTCCCTGATTTTTGCTTCCTGCTCTGCACAATAATTTTTTAAATTTATAAGTATCCACAAGAGACTCTACAACACTGCCTAGAGCCTTAGAAATGATTCCCTTGCCTTCATAACTGGAATCAATAAAATATCCAATCTCTGCTTTTGGAATATTCCAATCGATATTTTTAATGTCTATTAAACCAATAAATGCATTGTTTTTATTAGAGATGATATAAGGAAAATAACTTTTATCTTTAACTTTCTGTTCAATAACAGAACAATAATTAATGGTGTCTTCCAAGGTTTTAGTTCTCGATACTGTACCAGCAAAAAAATCTTCAAGTCGAGTCCTATTGGAATCAATCAAATTGAAAAAATCCAATGCTTTTTTAGTATCCAAATCAACAATATTGAAACTATCAAAATGTAATTGCATAATCCTGATTTATTTTAATCTAACAATCGTCTGTGATAATTTATTTGTCCTAGATGGTATGACAAATGCATGGTTAAATGAACAAGAAAAAATTCGATGGTCATTTTGTCTTCAAAAACTCGTCGCGAATATTCTTTTTGTAAATCTTCTAATCTTAAATTACTCAAAGTATTTACCACAATTTCAATGACATCCTCTATTTGACGAATCAATTCTGTTCGAGGCACATCTTTTAGTGAAAATTCTAAGTCCCTTTGACGTATATAACCAGATTCCCCAAATTCTGCTCCAATAAATGTATTCAGGTTACCAACGATATGAAGGCATAAATTTCCAGCTGAATTTGATATAGTCTTATCAACTAGCCATAAATTATTTTCATCTTTATAAGATTCTATTTCAGACTTTAGTTTGTTCAAGTCTCGTTTAAACAATTTGGATAGTGTGTTTAGCAGCATAATCAATGTCTAAAAAAATAATGATACAATTATTAAAGCACTAAAGTAATAAATAGTAAACGCATTTAACTAAACTTTATAATTTGAGAATTGTACATAAATGAATCTTGGAAACGTTTTATTTTTGCGTTGAAGATTTTTGCGAATATCAAATATTGACATTTATCAATACTTTCAGAAATGCGGTTAATATCTTGAAAATTATTGCTTAATGAGGTAAACTCGGCATCTTCTACGATAAATAATAGCAACTGACTCAAATTAATACTATTCAATAAAAAGAGTTTATTTAAACGTTTTGGTGTAGCAATTAAAATATCTACACCTACATAAATTTCGTCCCTTTGTGTGTCAATATTATGTTCTTCATAAGCACAATAGACCCTTAAATTGGTTTGTGAGATAAAAGCATTAAACTCTAGCTCGAGATTCAAAGCCGCTTGCTTATCTTTTACAATGATTAAAGCACGTGGGGCGTCTTCAAAAGCAATTCCATTTAGTTTTTGTATAACGCCCAACATTAAAGAGGTTGTCTTGCCAGAACCTTCTGGAGCCATCCCAAATATATTTGCGCCGCTTTTTATTTTAGGCAGTATTTGTTTCTGAAATGGTAAGGGAAACTCGAAGCCCTTATTAACAATTGCATTTCTAAGAGGTTCAATTAATTTTTTGAATGACATAGTGCTGTAAAATGAGATACAAATTTAAGCTAAATCTTCGCTTGATATGTATAGAGATTATAATACCTGCCTTTTGAGGCAATAAGCTGATCATGGGTGCCTCGCTCAGCAATTTGACCTGCCTCGATAACCAAAATTTGGTCTGCTTTTTTTATGGTACTTAGTCTATGTGCAATAACAATTGTCGTTCTGTTTTTAATTAATTCGGTAAGACTTTTTTGTATCAGCCCTTCACTTTCTGTATCGAGATTAGAAGTGGCTTCATCTAAGATAATAATTTTGGGGTTTGCCAATATTGCTCTTGCTATTGCTATACGTTGTCTTTGGCCTCCTGATAACTTGACACCTCTTTCCCCAATTAATGTATTCAACCCTTCATCAAAGCGGTCTGTAAATTCATTCACATAAGCCGCATTAACAGCTTGATTTAGTTCTTCATTTGAAGCATTTGGTCTTGGGAACAATATATTCTCTCTAATTGTCCCTTCAAACAAAAATTCATCTTGTAGAACGACACCTAAATGTTGTCTATAACTATTTAATTTAACCTTTGTTAAATCTTTATTATCAATTGTAATTGTACCAGATTTTGGATTAAGAAACGTTGCTGACAGCCCAGCAATGGTAGATTTCCCAGAGCCAGAACTACCAACCAAGGCGGTTACTGAGCCCGCTGAAGCTTTAAAATTTATATCATGTAAAACTTCTTTACCTTCTTCATATGAGAATGATACATTATCAAACGTAATGTCTCCATTAAACTGTTTCAATTCTATAGTTCGATCTTCATCATCCTCTTCTGAAGCCATATTCATCAACTCTTCAGTTCTATCTAATCCTGCAAGAGCTTCTGTTAATTGGCTACCAATATTACTCATTTGTACAATTGGTGCAATCATAAACCCTAGTATTAAAGTAAAGAATAAGAATTCACCAGTTGTCATGTTCTCATTCATCATATAATAACCACCTATTGCCATAATACCTGTGGTAGCTATACCAATTAAAAAGGTAGACGAGCTCGTCATTAATGCCGTTGCCGTTAAACTCTCTTTAACATTCTGAAACAATCTATCTACACCATTTTCAAAAACAACATTTTCTTGCTCTTCTGCATTAAACGCTTTTATAACACGAACTCCCGCAAGTGTTTCAGTTAAGCGTCCTTTAACTTCAGCGCTAATTTTTCCTCTTTTTCTAAAAATTGGTCTAATGTATTTAAAAGCTTTTAAAGCAATAAATCCAAATATAGAGAGTGGTACAAATACAAAAAGAGTCATCCATGGGTTTAAATTAATTAAAATCACTAAAGACACAATTGCGGTGAATGATCCTCCAACCAATTGCACCAATCCTGTACCAATTAGGTTTCTAACACCCTCTACATCACTCATTATACGAGAGACTAAAGCACCAGATTTTGTGTTGTCGAAAAAGCTAATTGGCAGGGATAATACTTTCTTTTGAACTTGGGCACGCAATTCACTAATTAAATATTGTGCTTGTACACTCAAGATACGCGTTAATAAAAATGAGGTAACAGCTTGGAACAAAATTGCGGTTAACACAATCGCTATTAAAGTATATAACTGACTAGAATCTTTATTAGGCACCACCTCATCTAGCAATACTTTACTTTGCCAAGGCAGTACCAATCCTGATAAACTTCTAATAATTATAAGGAATAATCCAAGAAACACCAAATTACGTCTAGGCCAAATAATGGTCTTAAACGCTTGCTTCATGGTTACTTTAGGGTTCTTTTTGGGTGTGATTTTGGATTCGCTATTAGTTTCTTGCATGCCATAAGATATTCAATTAATATGCCATAAGATTAACATCTGACATAATAGCAAAAAGACATAAATAAATTAAGATATACTTGATTTTAAAGCTTACTCTTTTAAAGTGTCTTATTCAAGTTCATGAAACAAAAAACTATAAATAATCGAATTTTCTTCCAATTTACCAACCATATTATTAGCACCAAAATGACCTGCCTTGTTTTGGGTCCAAAGTAATACTGGTTTTTTTGAAGTTTTATTTTTTGACTGCATTTCAGCTGCAAATTTAAAGGAGTGCAAAGGTGGCACTCTATTATCTGAATCGCCAGTAACGATTAAAACAGAAGGGTAGCTAACATCTTTTTTAATGTTATGATATGGAGAATACGAGTGCAAGTTTTTAAAATCTGCACTATCAGTTACAGTACCAAATTCGTTAATGTTTGTTTTAGCATTTCCAACTGTAAAATTTTCAAAGCGCAGCATATCCAATGCTCCTACATCAACAACAGCACTGCCATAAAGATCTGGCCTTTTTGTAAAGGCAGCTGCTGTAATTAAACCGCCATGTGACCCACCAGTAACTGCTATTTTTTTAGGCGCTGTATAGCCTTCATCAATCAAGAATTCTGCAGCAGAAATAAAATCATTAATACCATTTAGTTTATTTAGTTTTTGACCATCTCTAGTCCATTTGTTCCCAAAACCACCACTGCCACGAATGCTAACATGTGCAAAGGCACCTCCATGTTCCAAAAAATAAACAATCCCTGGATTATATGAAGGCTTTTCTAAAATACCATAACCACCATAGGTTTTAAGCAAAAAAGGTGTTTTTCCATTTGTCTTAAGCGAATCCTTATAGACTATGAAAATGGGAACTTTCGTCCCATCGTGAGATGTAAAATATTGCTGCTTAAATTTAAAACCTTTAGAATCAAAATTGACTTCAGTTTTTTCTACCAATTTATACTCAAATGAATCTAAATTTAAAGTATATAGCACTCTTGGAATTGAATAAGACCCTAAATAAAAGAAAACTTTTTTAAATTTTTTATCAAAAAATATTGAAGTTGCAATAACTCCTTTAGGCAAATAAACATGATCTAATAAATTACCGTCATAATCAACCATAGCTATTATGCTCCCATCTTGAGACTGATATGAAAATAATATATTATCATCCATCATTTCAATTTCGTCCAAAAACGCATCATTAAATGTTGGCGTCAATAACTTAAACTTGGTAGGTTCGTCCTTTGGGATTAATATGAGATGTCTTTTTTTATTTATTGTGGCTTTGGCATATACTTGACCATTTTTATAATCAAATATTTGCAAATTATAAAGTGTATTTATTAAAAAAGGGGTAGGTTTTAAGCTTTGATTGTCAATGTCTAATATAAAATAACTATACCTTTTTGTTTTAACATTCTCCTTTTTAACTATGAAAAGGTCTTCATTACGAGATCCAAATAAATCTATTGTATTATCCTTACTAGGAGCTTTAAAAATCAACTTATCATCAACCTGCTTAGTGCCTATGGTGTGATACATAATTTCGGGTTTCTTATAGGTCGCTTTAATAGAATCAAATGGATATTTTTTATAAAAAAATCCATTATTAAACCAATTAATTTCTGATGATTTAGTTTGTTTTAACACATCTTCATAATGCCTTTTTTTATTTATCCTAACAACTCTAATTTCTTTCCAATCACTTCCATTTCTATTGTACTGATAAGCAACTAAATCTTTGTTTTTTGAAGTCTCCCAGTAAGATATTCCAATTCTATCTTTACTCGAAATTGCATTACTATTAACCAGCAAACTATAATCAGTGGCTTCACCTTTTTTATAATACAGGGATGGTGATGAACTTGTACTTGTATAATACCTCCTAAAAAGTACGTCGTCTTCAGAATAACTTTCTTTAGCTCTTCCTTTATATTCTCCGTAATCTTTATACATATACTTGTTCATCTTTTCTTCAGAAAATGTAGAATGCACTAACTTATTTAAATATTTTAAAGACACTTTGTTCTGTTCATCCACCCATGCTCTAACTTCATCACTATCTTGATCTTCCAACCATTGGTAATTATCAATAACCTCAATGCCATGATAAGTATTAACTACAGGTTTTATGGGAGTTTCAGGATATTCTAACTGTGCAGAAATAATAAAAGGATAGACAAGCAAGTAGAGGCAAATACAAAGTCTCTTTAAATACATCTGTTTCATGCTTAGATTTGAATATTCAATTTAGAAAAATAATTAGACTTTTATCTAAAATGGTAATAATTAAAAAATCCTCTATCTTTTTTTCGCTCTTGATTTTCGTTCTTTAATTTTTACATAAATAAGCTTAAAACGACCCCTGGAGTCTTCACGCCGCTCTATCTCAAAGTTTGGTATAGAACTAATAAGTGGTGTTAATTTTTGAAAGCCATAATTTCTAGAATCAAAATTAGGTTGCTTTTTTTGGAGTAAACTCCCAACATCACCTAAAAAAGCCCAACCATCATCATCTGCTAAATCTGAAATAGTAGACGATATAAACCGAATCTCTTTTGGCGTTATCTTATCAAATTTATCTTTACTAGATGATACTCCTTTGGTTGATTCAGCATCATCAGATTCAGATTGATATTTAAGAATTTCAATATAAATAAATTTATCGCAAGCTACTATAAATGGGCTTGGTGTTTTCTTTTCGCCAATGCCAAAAACTTGCATTCCTGCTTCACGAAGCCGAGTTGCTAATCGCGTAAAATCACTGTCACTGGATACTAAACAAAAGCCATCAACTTTTTCTGAATACAAAATGTCCATGGCATCAATAATCATTGCAGAATCTGTGGCGTTCTTTCCAGTAGTATAGCCATATTGTTGTATAGGTGTTATGGCATTCTCCAAAAGTACATTTTTCCACTTCGACAGATGTGGTTTGGTCCAATCGCCATAAATCCGTTTTATTGTGGGATTTCCATATTTGGCAATCTCCTCCATCATCTCTTTAACATTAGCCGACGGAATATTATCACCATCAATTAATACTGCAAGTCTTATATCCATGAGTTAAGCTCTAGTTGCTTTTTTCGCGCGTTTCGCCGCCTTTTTCTCTTTAGCCGTTAAAAGTGGTTCTTTTTTTACTGCTTTTTTTGCGTCCTTGGATTTTGCCATGATAGTACGTTTTAACCTTTATAATTTTTAATGAAGTATTTTGTAAATATAACAATTACTGTTGCAATACTACAGTCATATGGCAATAAATCTGGTTTTTAAAATTAGTAATCATACATTAAATAATAACAAATAGCAATCCATAAATGTTTCTTTTAAACAACTAATTCTGCACATGAAAAACCATTTTTAATGGTCATAAAAATTCTAGATATGATACTCTAAAGTGCACCCAAAAAAATGTAAATAGAAATTAAATTAGTTTACTTTTGCGCAATGCCAAATAAACAATCTTATGAATTTGAATTTGTAGCATTAATGGCTTCATTAATGTCTATTGTTGCACTTTCAATTGATGCATTATTACCTGCCCTACCAGAAATTGGATTAGCATTGGGAGTTACCAATCCTAATCATAACCAATTACTAATTACCATGATATTTTTGGGACTTGGATTTGGTCAGCTAATTTTTGGCCCTCTTTCAGATAGCTTTGGTCGAAAACGTATTGTTTATATTGGTTTTATAGTGTTTGTAATTGCTAGTATTATTTGTGTTTCGACTAAGAGTTTTGAAATGATGATTTTTGGTAGAATATTGCAAGGTATTGGACTGTCATCGCCAAGAACTTTAAGCATTGCAATAGTAAGGGACACTTATAGTGGGAATTACATGGCTAAAATTTTGTCTATTGTGGTAATGGTATTCATTTTAGTTCCCGTGATAGCACCTACCTTGGGTCAGTTTTTATTAAATTTTTACAACTGGGAATCCATTTTTTATGTAAATCTTCTGTTTGGCGTTGCCGTTATGTTTTGGTTCTGGAAACGGCAACCTGAGACATTACCAAGCACAAAGCGTATTAAATTTAGAGCAAGTATGTTTATCGATGGTACAAAAGAGTTTTTAAAACATAAGGATGCCGTTGCATTCACCTTTGTATCTGGGTTTATCACAGGGTCTTTTATGGTCTATTTAAGTACCTCACAGCAAATTTTTGAAAAACAATATGATATGGCTGATTTATTCCCATATATCTTTGCTAGTTTGGCCATATCAGTAGGTTTAGCAACTTTTATGAATAGCAGACTAGTGGTTAAGTATGGGATGTGGCGAATTGCATATATTGGCACTATTGCCTATGTATTGATTTCCATTTTATATGTAATCTTATTTTGGTCAGGGACAAATCCTAGTATTGGTGTTTTGATTGGCTTTTTTGCCTTACAGTTTTTTGCAATTGGATTATTATTCGGCAATTTAAGGTCCCTAGCCATGCAGCCACTTGGTCATATTGCGGGTATTGGTGCTGCCATAAACGGCTTTGTATCAACCGTAATGGCTGTTCCAATAGCAAATTATATTGGTAGTTTTGTTACAGATTCTGTGTTACCACTCTTTATAGGGTTTTCAATATTTGGTGTTTTATCCCTCTTAATTTTTATAAGGCTGAAAGTATCAAAAACCTAGAGTACTTATTTTAAAGAAAAGTCTCCATTATCAACATCTTTGATAAAGTCTATTAGCCCTTTAAAGAACACTTTTTGATCATCAAATTGAGATAAATGACTTCCGTTTGGGCACAATAAAAAACGTCCGTTTTTAACCTCAGTAGAAATCCATTCCATGTGTTTTGGGTCCATCGTATCATGAGTCGCTCCAATCGTTAATGTTGGTACTGTAATTTTATGAAGCTCCTCAGTAACATCCCAATCCTTTAGCGTAGCATCACCTTTTACGCCAAACTCGCTTGGACCTTGCATCGTTACATACACATCAGGGTTTAAATGTTTAAACCCCCTATTTACGGGATCTGGCCATTCTTCAACAGGCATTCTAATGATATGCTCGGTGTAATAGTTGTTCACGACAAGATCTAAATATTTTGGGTTGGTATAATCTTCTGCGTTTTCATAAACCATGATTTCTTCCAATACCTTTGGCTCCATTTTTGGCGCTAAAATCTCATCAGAGTATTTCATGTACTCAGGAATGGAGGCAACCATATTGGAAATTATCAATCCTTTAATATTATCTTGATATTTTAGGGCATATTGCATCCCTAAAATACCTCCCCAAGAGTGTCCATATAAATAGAAATTATCTTTATTTAAACCCAAGGCAACCCTTACTTGCTCAACTTCTTCCACAAAGCGGTCTAAATCCCAAAGTGATAAATCTTTTGGCTGGTCGCTATAATACGATCCCAATTGATCATAATAGTAATATTCAATCCCCTCTTGTGGAAAATAACCATCAAAGCATTCATAAATTTCATGTGTCATTCCTGGTCCGCCATGAAGCAATAATATTTTCATTTTTGGATTATTTCCAACGCGCTTGGTCCAAACTTTAAATTCACCTTTTGGTGTTGTTATAGGAATCATTTTAATCCCTCCTAAAAACTGGTCTTCATGGTTCGAGTTGTCTAAATATTCTAATATTGGATTTTTCCCTGGTTCACTTTTGGTTTCAGTTTTACAACTTGAACATAACAATACTAAAAACAATAATAATAAGCTATATTTTTTCATAATTCGAGGTGATTGGTAGTTTAGCTTAAAAGTACTAAAAAGTAGATTATTATTTTAACTTGAATTAATTTCAAAAAAAAAGTGCAACAAATTGTTGCACTTTTTTTATCTATTATAATTTACTTATTGCATCCATTCTGCAATAGATTCTTTATTCATTTTAATATAATCTGCGTTTCCAGCTTTTTCAGCTCCAGCTAAAGATTTTTTTGCTGCTGCTATAGCTCCTGCTTTATCGCCTGCCGCTGCATAGATAAGAGACTGTTGTCTTAAATGCCAAAAACGTGGAGAGTCATTCAAAC
>Ga0316189_10002501_pt1 | contig 17989 bp, 13 predicted proteins | sample LowCovwburrow_MG_FD_204930 | JGI IMG/M metagenome (GOLD analysis project Ga0316189, IMG submission 204930) | Coastal sediment microbial communities from Maine, United States - Lowes Cove worm burrow | ecosystem: Environmental > Aquatic > Marine > Coastal > Sediment | place: USA: Maine...
ACCGGACGGGGTTGTTATGGTGACCGGTTCGGCTTTGTCGGCCATGGTCTGGCGGCTGATTACGAGTTGTCTGGCAATTTGTTTGCCGGAGAGCTTTTCTTCTTCAAGGTCGGGTTCACGCATCAACCAGTGGGCCATGCGACGCAACAGTTCAGCCTGCGGGCCACCCCCATCATAGCCTCTGGCCCACAGCCAGGAGTGGTCTGACATTAACTGTGCTATGCGGCCCTTGTTGACCCGGGCCACCAGCAGCAGAGGTTTTTCCTGCGGACCGGTGAGCAACGGTATGGCGGTCTGACTGTCGGTTTCAATCAGCCGGAACCACTTGCCCCAGGTCGGTTTGTTGATGCTGCCGCCTTTCAGGTCGCGGGCTATGGGGTGGCGGCTGCCCTGGGTTGTCAGTTGCGGGCGAAACGGGGCCAGGGTGACTCGGCCGGTCGGGGCAGCAGGCAGGACATCAGCCAGCGGTGAATGATAGATACTGATCGGGCCGGCATAGTCAGGCCCCGCGGCAACCAGCACAGCGCCGCCGTTTTTGACATATTCGGCGATGTTGAAAAGATAAAGCACCGGCAACACCCCGTGGCGGGCATAGCGGTCAAAGATCACCAGATCAAATTCATGCAGTTTTTTGGAGAAAAGTTCACGGGTCGGGAAGGCGATCAGCGACAGTTCGTTGATCGGGGTACCGTCCTGTTTTTGCGGCGGGCGCAAAATTGTGAAGTGAACCAGGTCGACGGACGGGTCGGCCTTTAACAAATTACGCCATGTGCGTTCGCCCGGATGTGGTTTGCCCGAAACAAGCAGAACCCGCAAGCGGTCGCGAACACCTTGAACAATGGTGACAGCGCGGTTGTTTTGCCTTGATAGTTCACCTTTGATAGCATTGACCGACATTTCGATGATGTTTGAGCCGCCATGCGGGACATCCAGTTTCAGTTCGATGTCTTCATCGACATTGACCTGAAGTTGGGTCAGGTGCTTGCCATCAACAGCGACATTGACCAGCGCCAGACCATGGCCTGTGATATTGCCCCATTGTTCAACCCTGAATTTGATTGTCTGGCTTTCACCCACTATGGCAAATCGGGGTGCCGAGGTGATGACGATCCGGCGGTCATGCTCTTTTTTTGTGCCACTGAGCAAAACATGCAAAGGGCCGTTATAGTCGGACGGGCGATCTGCTTTGGGGACGTCATGAACCTGACCGTCAGTGATCATGATTGTGCCGGCATAGCGCTCGGGCGGGATATCCTGCAAAGCGGTTTGCAGGGCCTTGAAGGCGTGGGTGCCGTCCTGACCGGTTGACAGGCCAGAGGTGACAATGGCGGTGCGAAGTTCAAGGTTTTTTATGCCTGTGGCAGCTTTTTTCAGCTGACGGACGGCTTGCGCTGTCTGCTGGCTGCGACCGGCAATTGACTGGCTGGCGCTTTGATCAACCAGCAACACGGCAATATCAGACAGCGGCTGACGCTCTTCCTGTGAAATGCCGGGGTTGAGTAATGCGGCAAACAGGCAGGCAAGGGAAAGGCCGCGTAGCACAGCACCGGGCTGGCGTACATAGAGGGCAAAGACAGTCAGGCCAAGGGCAATGGCAGCCAGAATAACGAGCACGGGCAAGGGCAATATGGGCTGGGTGCTGATGGTCCAGTTCATTCTCCAAGCCTTTCAAGCAGGGCCGGGACATGGACCTGATCGGCCTTGTAATTGCCGGTTAAAGTGTACATGACGATGTTGATGCCGGTGCGGTAGGCAAATTCGCGCTGGCGCGGGGTGCCGGGGATGGTGGCGTTCAAAGGCCTGCCGGTGTCGTCTATGGCCCAGGCTGAGGCATAGTCGTTTGCGCCGATGATAATCGAAGACACGCCATCGGTCTGGCTTTTGTCGGTGGTTGAGGCTTCCACCCATAATTTGCCGTTAAGCCAGCGGCCGGGAAAATGCTGCATCAGATAAAAGGCTCTGGTCAGCACGTGTTTTGGCGGTACGGGCTCAAGGGCCGGGATATCAAATTTTGCCAGAATACGGCGCAGGGCACGGGTTGGCCCGGCAACATTACCGGTCAACCGGACAAAAGTGGCGTCTTGATCACGGGTATCAAAAAAGATCGTGCCGCCATTGCGCATGAAGGTGGAAAGTTTGCGGACAATTGCATCGCTGGGGGCTTTTGCCTGATCAAGCACCGGCCAGTAGAGCAGCGGATAAAAGACAATCTGGTCCTTTTCCAAATCGACCATATGGGGCTTGCCGGGGTTGACGGAGGTACGCTGGTTCAGGGCCATGTTGAGGCCCTTGAGACCGGCAAGGCTGGTGGCATCAACGCTTGCATTGCCGGTTTTGACATAGGCAAAACGGGTGCGGTTGACGGCATTCATGATATGCAAATCCTGCTGGGTGAGGGGCGTTTCAGGCGACTGGGCGCTGGCAGGCTGTGGTTGCTGGAAAGCAGCCAGCAGGCAGAATATGACAAGGCCAGATGTTGCCGTGCGGCGGGTGAGGAGGCGCTGCCACCCCCCCATCAATATAAGGGTGGCCAGTGTATCGATAAGCAGCAGAATAAAACTGATAGCAAAGATAGTGTTGGCCAGCGGCAAAACCGGCGCTGGTATGTAGGCGATGATTTTCAGCCCCGTGATATTTGTACTTAACGGGGTAAGGGCTGTGGGATCAATGACAAGATTTAGCGCCCGAACGGTGCTGCCCCGCCGGTAAAGACCGGCTGGATGGTCCTTTGACGGGGTGGTTTTGGCAAAGTCCTGTTGTTTTAGTGGTTTGGCGCTTGCCGATGGCGGGACAAGTTTGCCAAAACCGTTGAGGCTTGATTGCGGGATAAAGGCATCGGTTGTGGTTGCGCTTGTGGAAATGGAGGCTTTGTCACTGGAAGTTACAGCCGGTGACAGTTCGACCATGCGTTTGAGAATTTCGACGAACAGGCCTGATAGAGGCAGGTTTGACCAGTCGGAGTTGGCGGTGACATGGACCAGCACAACCAGCCCATGGTCCAGACGTCTGGCGGTTATCAACGGGGTGCCATCGCTGAGACTGGCCCAGACGTGGCCAGAAAGATCTGCTGTGGGTTCAGCAAGTACCTGACGTCGAATTTTGATCGTCGGATCGGGTTTCAGACCTGATAAAGGTGAATTATCCGGGAAGGGGGCCAGCCCTTGCGGTTGCTCCCAACTCAGGGCGCTGCCAAGGGCACGACCACCTTGACGCAATTGCACCGGAATAAGACGATCGCCGTCATCCGGTTGCAGTAAGCCACCTTGTTGGGTGCTTTCTGCCAGACGTGGTCCGGCAAAACGGACCAGAACACCGCCGTTTTCGACCCAGCTTTCAAGGGTGTTGCGATCTTTGGGGGCGATCATGCCGATATCGGCAAGGACCAGCATGGAAAGACCGGTTTTTAACAGGTCAGCCATGCCGGTGTCGGCGGTTGGCTGTAGTATCTCGGCGGTGGGCGATAAGGCGCGGGTGACATAATAAAGTGGTGAGAGAAGCGGTTGTGCCAGTTCAAGCGTTTCGCCAGAGATGATACCAACGGTTTTGCGATGCCAGCGGTCATCAAGCAAACGCAGCGCTGCGGCATGGCTTTGGCCGGAAACCTCAATACGGGATGCTTCATTGCGCAAGGCTAGGGGTAAATCGATGCTGGCTGTGGTTGTGGTTTTTCCTTTTTTGAAAGGCAGCGAAACCTGTGCCAGATTGCGGCCATTGCCGGCCAGCAGTGAAACCTCAAGATTGTTGATGTGGCGGTTGTTCTGTTTATGCAGGGTGATTTCGATTTTGCCGTTGTTGCGCGCGGTTTTTCCGACAATAACCGGTGAATCATCAGTGGCCGGTTTGGCGATGGTCAGAGATACATTGCCACCTGCCAGATTTGTAAGGCCATTGATGAATCCCGATTGTTTTGGTTCAGCCAGACCGTTGGAGAGCCAGAGAACCTGTAGGGCAGTGGATTTGGCAAAGCTGGTTTCAAGTTGCTTGAGCAGAGCCGGGCGGTTGCTCATCAGGCTTTGCGGGGCAATGGTGACGGCCTGATTACTGGCAGCTTTTGCCGTTTGCATTTTAATGGATTGTGGCTGGCTGGTGGCGGTTGTCGTGGCGATGGCAACAGGAATGTTGAGGGTTTGAGCCGCATCAATGGTTTGCAGCAAAACGGTCTGGTGGATTTGCCAGTTATTGGCCGTTGACCAGTCATTATCAATTATGATCAGCAACGGGTCTTTGCTTAAATTCAGCTGTTTGTTGTCCGTTATAACCGGACGGGCAACAGCGATAATAACGACAGCAGCAAGCATTAGACGCAGCAGCACCAACCACCAGGGGGTTTTGTCAGTTTCATCTTCTTTGCTGATCAGGCCGAGCAACAGGCGGAATGGCGGAAAACGGACAGATTGTGGTTTTGGCGGCGTAAAACGCAGTAACCAGTAGATGACGGGTAAGATGATCAGGGCGGCAAGAGCCCACGGGTTGAGAAATGTCAGAGCGCTTAAAGCTGTCATATCAGCGGCCCACCTGTGCTGGTGGTTGTGTCGACTGGTGGCTGGAATGAAGCGTTTGACCGGCGATGAGATGATGCAGTCCCAACAGTATTTTGCTGACTGACTGGTCGGTGTGGTGGATGGTAAAGCTCCAGCCAAGAGACTTTACCAGATCACGCAACTGGTTGCGATGCTGGCGCAGGCGCTCTTCATAACCTGGCCGCAGGGTTTCAGCCTTGCCGGTGGTTAATGAGGCGGATGAGCTGGTATCTTTAAATTCGGTGCGACCGATGAACGGGAAGGTTTCTTCAACCGGATCAAAAACCTGTACGACATGGCCATTAACACCGGCTGCAGCCAGATGGGTGAAGCTTTCCTTGATGTCATCAACCGGCTCAAGGAAGTCGCTGAACAGAATACAGGTCGAAAATCGCGGCAGGACTTGAGCAACAGGCAAGCCGTGTTCGTCAGGCTGTGCGGGGCGGTCCTCAAGCCAGTGAGCCAGCTTGTTGAGGGTGCCGCGAGAATGGCCGGGGCTGATCGGGGCGCCAAGACAGGCAACCTGTTCACCGGACTTTGTTGCCAGAATGCTCAAAGCCAGCGCCAGTATGGCGGCGCGATCATATTTTGTCGTATCTGACAAATCAGATTTGAAGTGCATGCCCGGTGTTGCTGAAACAAAGCTCCATAAAGTGTTGGTGGCGGCCCATTCGTTCTCGCGGATGAACAGGCGGTTACGTTTGGCCGAGCGGCGCCAGTCAATGCGCTGGGCCGCATCACCTGGGCTATAGGGGCGGAACTGCCAGAAGTCCTCACCCGGACCGGACCGGCGTCTGCCGTGAACACCATGGATAACCGTGTCGGCAATGCGTTCTGCTGCTATGAGCAGACCGGGAAAAGCAGCGGCGGCTTTTTCGGCTGAATGACGCATAGATTGACGGCCCTAGCTGATCTGTTGTTTCAAATAATCGATAACACTGTCGATGGAATGGCCATCGGCGCGGGCGGCAAAGCTTAAAGCCATACGGTGGCGCAGTACCGGGTTGGCCAATTCTATCACATCTTCAACAGACGGGGCGAGACGGCCATCAATCAGGGCTTTGGCGCGCGCCGTCAGCATCAAGGACTGGCTGGCGCGTGGTCCTGGTCCCCAGATAACAGTGTCATTGATAAAGCTGTCAGCATCGCTGCCGGGGCGGGCCAGACGCACCAGTTTTAAGATTGCCTCGACAACCGATTCGCCAACCGGCATGAGGCGGACAAGGTTTTGAGCTGCCATCAATTCCTGGCGGGTGAAATGAGGCGAGGCGGTTTGTTCATGACTGCCGGTGGTGGCAAACAGCATTTTGCGCTCGGCTTCAAGGTCGGGATAGGCGATGTCGATTTCGAGCAGAAAGCGGTCAAGCTGGGCTTCGGGCAGCGGGTAGGTGCCTTCCTGTTCAATCGGGTTCTGGGTGGCCAGCACATGAAACGGGCTTGGCAAATCGTGGCGCACGCCAGCTATGGTGATGTGATGCTCCTGCATGGCCTGAAGCAGGGCCGACTGGGTGCGCGGGCTGGCGCGGTTGATCTCATCAGCCATCAGTAACTGGCAGAAAACCGGGCCAGGTACGAAACGAAACTCTCGTTTACCGGTGTCGCTTTCATCAAGGATTTCAGCACCCAGAATGTCAGCGGGCATCAGGTCGGGGGTGAACTGAACACGTTTTTCCTCCAGCCCCAGAACAATGCCAAGGGTTATGGCGAGTTTTGTTTTGGCCAGACCCGGGGCACCAACCAGCAGGGCATGACCGCCGCCAAGGATGGCTGTCAGGGCAAGGTCAATAGTTGTTTCCTGACCGAAGATGACTTTGCCAATGGATTGTCGGGCTTGTACCAGCCGCTCGGCGGTACTTTCCATCTCGTCAATTAAATTTTGGTCTGCTTGGTTGATACTGGCCATGTCGCTCACTATAGATATTTTTAGCTATGGGATTAGAATGGCCTTTTAAGGGCAAAAAGAAAAGACTGAACATGGGGTTCTTCACGTGATGGTGAAAGAGACGAAAACACTGGATGCGGCCAATCCGCTTAAAGGCCTGGGTGAAGCCCGCAAAGCTGCCGGGAATAAAGGCCTGCCGCCGGTGCATTTGTGGAACCCGGAACTGTGCGGTGAGATCGATATGCGGATTGCGCGCGATGGCACATGGTTTTATCTGGGTTCGCCCATTGGCCGCAAGGAACTGGTGCGGTTGTTTTCAACAGTGTTGCGCCATGATGAAGACGGCGTGCATTATCTGGTAACACCGGTTGAAAAGTGCATTGTCGAGGTCGAGGATGCGCCGTTTCTGGCAGTCAGGATGCAGGTAAGCGGCAGCGGCAAAGAGCAGACTATCAGTTTTGAGACCAGTGTTGATGATGAGGTGGTGGTTGATGAGGCGCACCCCTTGCGGTTTGAGACCGAAGAGGGCACGGATGGCCTGAAACCTTATGTTTTGGTGCGGGCTCGGCTGGAAGCGCTGGTTAATCGGGCGCTGTTTTATGATCTGGTGGCGTTGGGCGTGGTTGAAAAGCATCAGGGTGATGACTGGTTTGGGGTGTGGTCATCGGGCCGGTTCTGGCCAATGGCGCTGGCGGCTGATATCGGGGCCGAAAGCGGGGCTGATGGTGAGTGAGTTTGCTGAAAGTCTTGGTGCTTTTGAGGAATTTGCCCGGCAGTGGTTGTTGCGAGAAATTGCTGATAACTATAACAAACGGGCCGGGTCCAAGGCGGCTGCTGTGCTGGTGCCGATTGTGCCACGCAAGGAAGGTTTGACCGTTCTGCTGACCCAGCGCAGCCATGAATTGCCGGTACATGCCGGACAGATTGCCTTTCCCGGTGGCAAGATCGATGCCGGGGATGCCTCGCCACTGGCAGCAGCCTTGCGCGAAACTCATGAGGAAACCGGGATTGAACCGGAGTTCGTCGAACCGGTGGGCTATCTTGACCCGTATGAAACAGGGACAGGGTTTAGCGTGGTGCCGGTTGTCGGGGTGTTGTCGGTTGGCTTTGAACTGGTGCCTGAACCAGGTGAGGTGAGCGATATTTTCGAGGTGCCACTGAAGTTTCTCATGAACCCGGCCAATCATCAGCGCAAGGAAATCATGTGGAAGGGCGAAATGCGCCAGTATCACGCCATGCCTTATAAGGAACGCTATATTTGGGGGGCGACAGCGGGTATGCTGATCGAGCTTTACCGACGGATGAATGAAGCGGAAAATTTCTGATGGCTGATCTGGGGCAACAGGACTGGTTGAACGACCCGCGACTCGCCCGGTTGTTTGATGCGATTGAACAAGCCGGTGGTGAGGCGCGGGTGGCCGGTGGTGCGGTGCGCAATGGTCTGTGGGGGCTGCCGGTCAAGGATATTGATGTGGCGACAACCCTGTTGCCCGATGAAGTTATGGCGGCAGGTAAAACAGCAGGGTTTGGCGTTCATGCAACCGGGGCAGATCATGGTACGGTGACGGTGGTTATCGACGGTTTGCCGGTAGAGGTAACGACCTTGCGGGCTGATATGGAAACCGACGGGCGACGGGCAATTGTCGCCTATAGCAAAGACTGGTCGGTTGATGCGCACCGGCGAGATTTTACCTTTAACGCGCTTTACTGTGATTTGACGGGAAGGGTTTATGACGAGACCGGGCAGGGGCTGAAAGACAGTCGGGCCAAGCGGGTGCGGTTTGTTGGTGATGCAGACCAGCGGATCAGGGAAGATTATTTACGGATTTTACGCTATTTCCGCTTTCAGGCACAATATGGCCAAGGTGAATTTGATCAGCCGGCACTGGCTGCGTGTACAGAGTTGAAAGACGGGTTAAAGGGGTTGTCGGTTGAGCGCATACAAGCCGAGTTGCTGAAAATTGCCAGTGGCCCGGGTGCTGTGGCGGTGGTCGAGGTGATGATTGCCCAAGGTATTTTGCCAATGGTCATCAAGGTGGATGGGTCGGTTGAGGCCCTGGCGGCAATGATCGATCTGGAAAACCAAATCGGGGTTGCTGGTGATGCGATGAGGCGATTGGCGATGCTTACCAGTGATGTATCGCATTTACGGTTGTCGAAAGCCCAACAACAACAATTTGTTCAGTTAAACAAATTTGTGAACATTTCTCCACAAGCAGAAGAAATATATGTTAAAAAACAACTTTATGATCTGGGTGTTCAGGGCTATCGCGATATGGTGATGATGGCCTGGATACGAACGGGTGCCGGGCGGGATGATGCAGACTGGGTAAAATTGTATGCTCTGGCTGATGAATGGCCGGTGCCGGTTTTCCCACTGTCCGGCAAGGATATGATTGCGGCCGGGTTTACCGCTGGTGTCGAAATGGGCCGGGTTCTCAAACAACTTGAACAGCAATGGATGGATGGCGGGTTTTCTGCTACTAAACAGGACTTGCTGAAGGAAGCCAACAAGCTGAAAAACCGATGATTTGATGCAACGGAATTAGACTATTGTGACGTTGTAAAAAAAAAAGAGGTCTCGCCGCGATGAAATTTATGAAAATGTTGCTGATTATTCCGCCGATTGCCATTGGTGTGGTGGTGTTTATGTATATGAAGGGCAACAAGAACCCGCCACAGGTGCATGAAGCAATGGAAGTGGCGCGTCAGGTCAGGGTTATTGAGGCGCAAAAAGTTGCGGTTGTGCCGCGGGTGCATGGATTTGGGGTTGTGTCACCGGCCAAGGAATGGGTGGCGACAGCACAGGTTTCCGGTGAAATTATCAAGGTTCATCCCGAACTGAAAAAGGGTTCGATGATCAAGGCCGGCAGCGTGATCGTCACCATTTCGCCGGTGGATTTTGAGTTGGCGATTGCCCAGGCCAAAGCAAATATCAGGGCAACGGATGCAAAAATTGCCGAACTCGGGGTCAGTCGGCAAAATACCGAGGCGATCCTCAAAATAGAAAAAGAGAGCCTGAAAATTCGCGAAGGTGAGCTGGCCCGACAACGTGAACTGGTGAAAAAGGGCACGGTTTCGCGAACCTCATTTGATCGTGAAACCCGAGATACTTTTGTGCAGCGTAAAAAGGTACAGGACCTTGAAAATTCATTACGGCTGATCCCGACGCAACTTACCGTACAGGAAGAACAACGTGCCGTTTACAAGGCGCAATTGCAATCAGCGTTGTTAAACCTCAAACGGACGAAAATCATCTTGCCGTTTGATGCACGAATTTCAGAAGTCGATGCCGAGGTGGCGCAATTTGCCCAGTCGGGGAAAACGCTGGCGAAAGCTGATGGCGTGGCCAGTGCCGAGATTGAAGCGCAAATTCCAATCAGCAAATTCATGAATCTGCTCAAAGCAGCCTCAGGTGATGTCAAAGCGGCCAGTATTGAAACCAGATCGCTGCAAAAAATGACCACAAAGCTTGAGATGCAGGCGTTTGTGCATCTCAATACCACAGGACAGCGTATCAGCTGGAAAGCACGACTGGCGCGGATCAGTGATGTTGTTGACCCGCAAACCCGCACGGTCGGGGTTATTGCGGTGGTCAAGGGGGCCTATGCACAGGCGATTCCGGGCCAGCGACCGCCGCTAGCCAAGGGGATGTTTGTGGAAATGGAAGTCACCGCACGGGCATTGGGTAAAAATCTGATCGTGCCGCGTCTGGCCTTGCGGGGCAACGAACTTTATGTGGTCGGCAAGGAGAAGCGGCTCGAAGTTCGTCAAGTTGAAATCGGTCTGGTGCAGGGCGACTTTGCAGTCATTGTCAAAGGACTTGATGAGGGCGAGATGGTTGTTGTGTCTGACCTCGGGGCGGCAATCAAGGGCATGTTGCTTGGGGTTGAAATAGACAAAGCTTTAAGTGACAAGCTGGTTAAACAGGCAACAGAGCCGGCAAATGGTGGAGAACGGGCCAGATGATCCGGTTTTTCACGGGGCACCCGACAGCGGCCAATCTTTTAATGCTCGCCTTTATTGTGCTGGGCCTGTTTGCAGCCCCGTCCTTGCAGCGTGAGACATTCCCGCGGCTTGAGCCGCGCCGGGTTGAGGTGCAGGTGGTTTATCCCGGTGCCCGACCTGAGGAAGTGGAAGAGGCGATTTGTCAGCGCATAGAGGACAGCATCGATTCTGTCAGTGATGTGCATGAGATTTCCTGTGAGGCCAATGAAGGGCTGGCGCGGGCTGTTATCGAGATGGTGGAAGGGGCAGATCTTGACCGCTTTACATCTGATATCAAAACAGAAATTGAAGCCATTACTGAATTTCCCGATCAGGCGGAAAAGGCGATTATTTCGCAACTGGGCCGAACTGATTTTGTTGCTTCTGTGGTGGTCAGCGGGCCTGAGAAAAAAACCGATCTTAAGGTTTATGCCGAATATATAAAGGATGTGTTGCTGTCTGCCGGTGGCATTCCCAAAGTTGACATTACCGGGTTTTCTGACCGTCAGATCCGGATTGAGGTTTCTGACCTGGCCTTGCGGCAATATGGGGTAAGTGTCGGTGATATTGCCCGCACCATTCAACGCCAGAATATTGACTTGCCATCGGGGAGCCTGAAAACCTCTGACCGAGATCTGCTGGTGCGGTTTGCCGATGAGCGCAAGACGGTCAGGGAGATTGCCGAACTGGTGGTGGTGTCCTCAAGTGGTGGGGGGCAGATCAAGCTGGGCGATATTGCCCGTATTAGCGACCGGTTTGAAATTGATGAAGAAACCATCGTGTTTAACGGTAAGCAGGCAGCGGTGCTCAAAATCACCAAAACCGAGCGTGAGGATACGCTTGAGGTTATTGAGAAGGTGCGCGACGTACTGGCCCTTGAGCTTAAAAAAGCCCCGCCGGGTGTGGCGTTGGTGATTTCTAACGATGTGTCGTCGATTGTCAAAGATCGTTTGCGCTTGCTGATGACCAATGGCGGGCAGGGGTTGGTGCTGGTTTTCCTGACCCTGTGGCTGTTTTTTGGCTTTCGCTATTCGTTCTGGGTGGCCGCCGGACTGCCGGTGTCGTTTCTCGGCGCGTTGGCGATGATGACGGTGATCGGTTATTCGATCAACATGCTGACCATGGTCGGCTTGCTGATCGTTATTGGTCTGTTGATGGATGATGCCATTGTTATTGCCGAAAATGTTGCAGCTCAGCGGGCCAAAGGCAAATCACCGCGGCAAGCGGCAATTGACGGCACACGGCAGGTTTTGCCAAGCGTTTTTGCTTCCTTTATCACCACCACCTGTATTTTTGGATCTCTGGCGTTCCTGAAAGGTGACATCGGTCAGATTTTGAAGGTGGTGCCGGTGGTTATGTTGCTGGTGCTGGTGGTGTCGCTGTTTGAGGCGTTTTTAGTCTTGCCAAATCACCTGTACCACGCGCTGGATAAAAGTGATGTCAAGCAGGGCCGGGTGCAGACGGCGGTGAACCGCCTGGTGGCCAGGGTGGGCGAGAAGGGTATCTTGCCGCTGGCAAGGCTTGCGGTCAAATGGCGCTATCTGACCATGGGGCTGGGTATCGGGATGTTGCTGATTACACTGGGAGCAATGGCCGGTGGTTTGTTGAAATTTGCCCCGTTCCCGGAACTTGAGGGCAATGTCATGGAGGCGCGTATTCTGTTGCCACAGGGAACGCCCCTGACCCGGACCCGGCAGGTAGTTGCACGGGTCAATGCGGCACTGGATGAGGTTAATGATGAACTGACCCCCTTGCAGCCGGGTGGCAAGAAACTGGTTGAGAATGTAACGCTCAAGTTCAATACCAATGTTGATGCCCATGAAACGGGGGCGCACGTGGCAACGATCACCGCTGATTTGCTGGATTCGGAACAACGCAAGGCGCGGATTGACGATGTGATGGCAAGCTGGCGGAAAAAATCGGGCCAGATTGCCGATGTGGTGGCGATCAAGTTTACCGAAACAACTGCCGGGCCGGGTGGACTGGCGATCGATATCCGCTTGAACGGGCCTGATCTGGGTGAGCTAAAAAAGGCGGCGGTGGAACTGCGCGGCTGGCTGGAGCAGTTCAAAGGCGTTGTTAATGTTATTGATGATCTGCGACCGGGCAAGCCCGAGGTGAAGGTGCGGTTGAAAGACGGCGCCTCAAGCCTGGGGCTTGACGGACGAACCATTGCCGATCAGTTGCGTTCAGCGCTTTATGGCTCGACGGTCAGTGAGATACAGCGCGGGGCCGAATCGTTTGAAATCGATGTGCGGTTGAACGAAAAGGACCGCGATTCGATGGCTGATCTTGACTATTTCACCATTACCACCGGCAGCGGCAAGCGGGTGCCGCTCGGGGTGGTGGCCGAGGTTGAGTTTGATCGCGGTTTTTCGAGGATCAACAGGGTCAATGGTTTGCGGACAGTGACAGTGCAGGGGGATGTGGATGTACGGTTTGCCAATGCCGGAGAGATTCTGGCGTTGGCCAAGACGGATTTTTTTCCCAAGCTGAAAAAACGTTATCCCGGCGTCTCGACCACTTTGCAAGGGTCCAATAATGATGCCAAGAAAACCCAGCAATCGATGATCAAGGGTTTTTCCATTGGTCTTATCGGGGTTTTCCTGTTGTTGTCCTTCCAGTTCCGGTCTTATGTCGAACCGTTGGTGGTGATGCTGATTGTACCGTTTTCATTTATCGGTGCGGTGTGGGGGCATGTGCTGCTCGGGCTGGACTTTACCATGCCAAGCATGCTCGGCTTTGTGGCGCTGGCAGGCGTAGTGGTCAATGACAGTATTCTCCTGGTGAATTTTATCAAACATCATCATGGTACGACAAACAGTGTGGCTGAAGCCGCACCACTGGCCAGTCAGGCGCGGTTCCGGGCAATTTTGCTGACCTCGCTGACCACCATTGCCGGGTTGACGCCGATGCTGTTTGAAACCTCCTTGCAGGCGCAGATCCTTATACCGCTGGTGACGTCTTTGGCCTTTGGCTTGTTGTCTGCCACGGTGCTGGTGCTGTTTCTGGTGCCGGCCTTTTATGCGATCATTGATGATGCCGGGTTTGCGCGGCTTGATTGATCGGGGGGTGGTTTATTTCGCTCATGGTTTGCTTGTTGGTTGCGCTCATGCAAATTTTGCTATGCAAAAATGCTCCGCGGGGGCGGCCTGACCGGCCGAGCCGCAGTCGCGGCTAGTCGCCGGCGGTGCCTCCTCCGTTTAAGTTCCATGCGAACTTTGTTTTGATTTGCGTTGTCTCCTTCTTTGTCACTCTCGGGCTTGCCTTTTTGAGGCGAACGGGGCCATAACGAGGCTATGACAATGACAGAACAAATAAAAACAGCGCTGGTTACCGGGGCCGGTCGGCGGATCGGGCGGCAGATCGCCCTTGACCTGGCGCGTGATGGCTGGTCGGTGGCGGTTCATTATGTGTCTTCTGATGATGAAGCGCAGCATGTGGTCGACGAAATTATTGGCATGGGCGGTAAAGCGGTTATTGTTGAGGGTGACCTTGGCCAGGCTGAGGTTTTACAAAAAATAATTGATGACAGTGTGCACGCGCTTGGGGCCCTGACCTTGCTGGTCAATAATGCTTCGCTGTTTGAGTATGATGAAATCGGGGCCATGAGCATTGCCGACTGGGATCAGCATATTGATGTCAATCTGCGGGCACCGGTGTTTCTGGCGCAGAGTTTTGCAGCGCAATTGCCGAAGGGCCAAAAGGGCAATATTATCAATCTGATTGACCAGCGGGTGTGGCGCCTGACACCGGCGTTCTTTTCCTATACGATTTCCAAGTCGGCACTGTGGACGGCAACGCAGACACTGGCACAGGCGCTGGCCCCTGATATCCGGGTTAATGCCATCGGGCCGGGACCGGCATTGCCCAGTGCGCGTATGCAGCTTTCGGAGTTCGAAAAACAGTGCAAACTGATGCCGCTTGAGGTTGGTACCAATCCGCAAGAGATTTCGTCGGCTTTGGCTTTTATTCTGTCGGCACCGGCAATGACAGGGCAGATGATTGCCCTTGATGGTGGCCAGCATCTGGCCTGGCAAACGCCAGACTTTATTGAAGTTTGCGAATAGGTAATCAGGAAACAGAATGAACGATATCAGAAGAACAGAAATTGGCGGTTTGGCTTGTTCTCACGATAAAATCCGCCATGTGTTTATCCGTGATTTGCAGTTGCGGGCGATGCTCGGGGTCTATGACAGCGAAAAGCTGGAACCGCAGCGGGTGATTGTCAATGTTGATCTTTCGGTGCAGGAGCACGGCGAACCGCTTGATGATGACATTCAAAATGTGGTCTCTTATGAGCATGTGGTGAATCATGTTAAAGACCTGATTGCCGAGGGCCATGTGCATCTGGTGGAAACGCTGGCTGAAATGATCGCCAATGAGTGTTTGAAAAACCGCTGGGTGGTGGCTGTTCGGGTGCGGGTGGAAAAACCCGATATTATTCCTGAAGCTGTCAGTGTTGGTGTGGAGATTGAGCGAAGCAAGTGACATTCCTGAAGTTGTTGTCGAGGAAGGTGATTCTTCGGATCGGGACAGCTCTGTGCCAAAACCCGACTTGCCGCGAGGGGTTGAGGTTATTGCATCATTTGTTAAAAACCTGCCGGGCAGACCGGGGGTTTACCGGATGTATGGCCAAAGCGGTGAGGTGCTGTATGTCGGCAAGGCTAAGAGCCTTAAAAACCGGGTCACCAGTTATACCCGGCTGAGCGGGCATTCCAATCGAATCGCCACAATGATTTCGGCTACGGTGTCGATGGAATTTGTGACCACCACCAGCGAAGCTGAGGCGCTGTTGCTGGAAGCCAACCTGATCAAGAAACTTAAACCGCGCTATAATGTGATCATGCGCGACGACAAGTCGTTTCCCTATATTCTGATTGCTGATGAGCATGAAGCAGCAGAACTGGTCAAGCATCGCGGGGCGCGCAATCGCAAGGGCAAATATTATGGGCCGTTTGCCTCAGCAGGGGCGGTCAACCGCACGCTGAATGCGCTGCAAAAGGCGTTTTTGCTGCGGACCTGTTCTGACAGTACCTATGAAAACCGTACGCGACCTTGTCTGTTATATCAGATCAAGCGTTGCTCGGCCCCGTGTACGGGTGAGATATCCTTGGAAGATTATGCTGAACTGGCCCATTCGGCGCGGCGGTTTCTGTCGGGCAAGAGTTCGGGCATCAAGGAAGAGCTTGCGGCACAAATGGACAAGGCGGCGGGCAATCTGGATTATGAACGGGCAGCGGTTTATCGCGACCGGATTTCGGCACTGGCACAAATTCAGGCCAGTCAGGGGATCAATCCGCAAAATGTTTCAGAAGCTGATGTGTTTTCGATTTTTCAGCAGGCCGGGCAGAACTGTATCCAGGTGTTCTTTTTTCGCGCCGGGTTGAACTGGGGCAACCGGGCCTATTTCCCCAGAGCTGATAAATCTGTCAGCGAAGCCGGGGTGCTGTCCTCGTTCATCAGCCAGTTTTATGATGACCGGCCGGTGCCAAAACTGGTTTTGACCTCGGTTGAAATTGATGAACGCGAATTGCTGCAAACGGCGCTGTCTACCAAGGCTGACCGAAAGGTGCAGGTTTTTGCGCCGCAGCGGGGTGAAAAGCGCCTGCTGGTTGATCATGCCCTGACCAATGCCCGTGAGGCTCTGGGACGCAAGATGGCCAATGTGCAATCACAATCTGCGCTGCTTGACGGGGTTAAAGAGTTGTTTGACCTGCCGCATCAGCCACGCCGGATTGAGGTGTATGACAATTCCCACATTCAGGGCAGCCATGCGGTCGGGGCAATGATTGTTGCCGGACCGGAAGGCTTCATCAAGGGCCAGTATCGCAAGTTTAATATCAAAAGCAGCGAGATTGAGGCCGGTGATGATTATGGCATGATGCGCGAAGTGCTGGGCCGAAGGTTTTCCCGGCTGGTCAAGGAACATGAAGATGATCGCGGTGATAGCGAAAGCCTTGCTGCGCACTGGCCGGATGTGGTGCTGATTGATGGCGGGCCCGGTCAGTTGTCGGTGGTCCGGGCGGTGATGAAAGAGCTGGGGCTTGGCGATATCTTTGTTGCCGGGGTGGCCAAGGGACCAGACAGGGATGCCGGGCGCGAGCACATCTATATGGCCGGTAAAAAGCCGTTCATGCTGGAAAAGCGTGACCCGGTTTTATATTATATCCAGCGACTGCGTGATGAAGCGCACCGTTTTGCCATTGGCGCGCATCGGGCGCGGCGGAAAAAAGCTATCGGTTCGAACCCGCTGGATGAAATTGCCGGTATCGGACCGGGACGCAAAAAAGCTTTGTTGCGGGCATTTGGGTCAGCGCGCGAAGTCTCACGGGCCAGTGTCGCGGATTTGATGCAGGTTGAAGGGATCAGCCAGTCAATGGCCAAAATTGTCTATGGACATTTTAATGAATAAGGGTTTGAATAATGTCCAGTCTGGCGGTTGTGCTGGCACGCCAACTGGACTCAAGGTTTTTTTATCTTTTTTTGCCCGATTGTGTGGATTTTGCCGCGATGAGTGATATGACTGTTCAAATGCAAGCTCGTCAGGAAAAATTCATCAAGATAGCGCTCAGCTGGCCAAATATTTTGACCTATGCGCGCATAGCCGGGGTGCCGGTGGTTTCGGCCTGTCTGCTGTATGGTGGTGATACGGCGCGATGGATTGCGCTGGCGGTTTTTGTCGTGGCCGCGATTACCGATTTTTTTGACGGCTATCTGGCCCGCCTGTGGTCGCAGCAATCATCGCTTGGCAAGATGCTTGATCCGATTGCCGATAAGCTGCTGGTGGCGGCAATTCTGATTGTTCTGGCAGTTGATAACACCATCAATGGTATACATATCTGGGCGGCAATTGTGATTTTGTGCCGTGAAATTCTGGTTTCGGGGCTGCGTGAGTTTCTGGCCGAATTGCAAGTGTCAGTGCCGGTGACGCAATTGGCCAAGTGGAAAACAACTGTGCAACTGATCGCTTTCGGATTTCTGATTGCCGGGCCGGCCGGTGACAAGGTTTTGCCCTATAACACTGAAATCGGGTTGGCGGGCTTGTGGATTGCCGCTCTTGTTACGTTGTATACAGGGTATGATTATTTCCGTGTCGGGATTTTGCACCTGGCCAATGAAGATTGAAATTTCTGCAAGCAGAAAATAGTATCGACTTGATGCAAATCAAAATAGCATTCGAATTAGCCGCTAAGGTGTAGGCAAGTTATCAGGAGGGTATGTTATGGCGTTTGACCGGATTAAATCTGAAATCTCCATGTTGCTGAGTGAAATGCAGAATCAACCCGAAGATAGTTGGGAGCTGCATGAAATGATCCTTGAAAAGCTCAATGAACTGAAAGCCTTAGGGCTTCCTTTGCCGCAAGATCTGGTGGAGCTGGAGGAAAAACTCAACAAGGAGCTGATGGCTTCACGGGGCAAAAAATAGGTCTTTTCCAATTGGTTTTTTATGCAAATTGTTGTTGATTTGTGGAGGTGAAGTTCACCATAGCAACAGTCATCTGTTTCCGGGGTACTGGAGAAATAGTTCCAAATGGTGTAAAAATTGATGCGACTCGCTACATGAGAGGCTGGATATGGCAAAGAAAAAGTTGAAAAA
>Ga0316189_10002502_pt1 | contig 17985 bp, 18 predicted proteins | sample LowCovwburrow_MG_FD_204930 | JGI IMG/M metagenome (GOLD analysis project Ga0316189, IMG submission 204930) | Coastal sediment microbial communities from Maine, United States - Lowes Cove worm burrow | ecosystem: Environmental > Aquatic > Marine > Coastal > Sediment | place: USA: Maine...
AGCCTATGGTCATCGAAGGCCTGGGCGTAGGTATTCTGCGTAACCAGTCGTTATGAATCTCGATACCCTGTTGCAGCGCCCCGATGTCTGGCGCGGTGGTCAGATCAGTGCCGCTGTTAAAACTGTGTCCAGCGGTTTTGATGAGCTGGATGCGCTGCTGGCAGGCGGCTGGCCACAGGGCGCGCTCACCGAGCTGATCATGCCGCATCAGGGTATCGGTGGTTTGCGCCTGCTGATGCCGGCACTGGCGCAACTCAGTCGGGACGACCGCTGGATATGCTGGGTAGCGCCCCCGCATATTCCCTATGCCCCGGCACTGGTCAGCGCCGGCATCGACTTGTCACGCGTGTTACTGGTACACCCCAGAGCACGGCAGGACGGTCTGTGGGCGCTGGAACAAAGTCTGCGCTCCGGGAACTGTGGTGCTGTACTGGCCTGGCCGACCCTGGAAGACAGCGTCATCCTGCGGCGTCTGCAACTGGCCGCCGAAGCCGGTAATACCCTTGGTTTCCTGTTCCGCTCCCAGCGCCACGTACGGCGTCCGTCACCGGCAGCATTGCGTCTCCAGCTGGAACCCGGAACCGGTGGCGGCCTGTCGGTATCCATCCTCAAACGCCGCGCTGGCCGGGCTGCCGGAGCGGTGCACCTCGACACCTCGCTGCAACATGGCTCACTGGCTCTGCATTCACGTACCCCAACTGCCGCTGGACATACTCAGCCGCAGTGGCAATGAACAACAGCCACTGGCGGTCAGTGATGATGGGCGGCGGACCCGGGTGTTGTTCTGTAACACCCGGGCGCAACAGCGTGGTGTGAGTCCCGGCATGCCGGTCGCGGCAGCGCGGGCCCTGGCACATGATCTGGTTGTTCATGTCGTGGATCGCAAGGCCGTGCAGGAAGCCCTGTGTGGTCTCGCTGACTGGGCCTTCCAGTTCAGCTCCTGGATCAGCCTCTATCCACCGTATGCCCTGTTACTCGAAGTGCAGGGCAGTTTCACACTGTTCGGTGGTCAGGCCGCACTGCTGAAAAACCTGCGCACAGGACTTGCAGCACTGGGCTATAAAACCCGGCTTGCCGGCGCACCAACACCCCTGGCAGCTTTCAGCCTGGCGCGTTGTGGCAGCGAACAAATGATCGAAGCACAGCATCAACTGGCTGCAGTCCTGGCCCCTCTGCCCATCTCGGCACTCGACTGGGAACAAACCCTGCTGGATCGTCTGGACGGTATGGGCGTACGCCGGCTGGGTGATGCGCTGCGCCTGCCCCGCGACGGACTGGCGCGGCGGCTGGGCCAGCAAAGCCTGTTGTATCTGGACCGTATGCTGGGCCGCTGCCCGCACCCGCAAGACCTGTATCAGTCTGCACCGGAGTTCAGGCGGCACCTGCAGCTGGTTTCGGAAGTCGAACAGGCCCAGGCATTGTTGTTTGTCCTGCAGCGGCTGATACTGGAGTTGTGCGGCTGGTTACAGGGGCAGGGCGGCGGTGTGCAGTCATTCACTGTGCGTCTGTTACATCGCGAACGACGCCATACTGACCTCTGTATCGGCATGCACAGGGAAAGTCGCGATGCCGGACAGTTCACCACCCTGTTGCGTGAACGCCTGGAACGACTGGATTTGCAGCAACCCGTGAGCGAAATCGAACTGTGCGCCGGTCAGGCCGTAAAACTCGATGCCCGGTCACTGGATCTGTTCGAGAAAGCTGACGCACAGGAACAGATTGACCTGCTTGATCGTCTGCGCGCACGCCTGGGTGACAAGGCGGTACAGGGCCTCAGCGCCATTGCCGAACACCGCCCCGAGTATGCCTGGTCCTACAGCGAACCCGGAGTCAGCCGGAAAGACAGCAGGGATCAGCACAGGCCCCTGTGGTTGCTGTCTGTTCCGAGACAACTCGAAACCCGGGGTGGCTGCCCCCATTGGCACGGCCGACTCAAGCTGCAAGCCAGTCGCGAACGCATCGAGTCCGGTTGGTGGGACGGTCGGGACATAGCGCGGGATTACTTCATTGCCACCAATCCGTCAGGTTCGTGCTACTGGATTTACCGGGAACTTGCCGGAGAACGGCGCTGGTACCTGCAGGGCGTATTCGAGTGAGCCGGTTAGTTTTCTGTGCCGTTGCGTACCGCGTCTTTGTAGCGGCGGTAAAGTTCAATCATTGATTTCCAGGCCGGGCCCGGCAATCCGTCGCCAACGGCCTTGCCGTCCAGGCTGGTGACCGGGACGATTTCCCGGGTGGAACTGGTTACCCAGACTTCATCGGCTTGCCGCAGCGTGTCCTCGCTGATGTCGGTTTCGTGACAAGGCAGCGCATGCTGTTCCGCCAGTTCCAGAACCAGGTCGCGCGTAACACCCGGCAGCATCTGTTCACCCTTGGGGGGTGTCAGAATGGCGCCATCCCTGATAACAAACACATTGCTGGCAGACCCTTCGATCACCAGACCATTACGGATCAGTAACGCTTCCGCCGCATTGCTGTCTGCCGCCTGCTGGCGCAGCAGTACATTTGGCAGCAGGGTGATTGCCTTGATATCGCAGTACTGCCAGCGAATATCGTCCAGCGTAATCGCAGCAATGCCCTGTGTTGTGCTTACCGGGTCAGGCTCTGCTATAGGGTTACTGAAAACAAAAACAGTAGGCGTGATCCTGTCCGGGAAGCTGTGGTCGCGTTTGGCCGCGCTACCGCGCGTGACTTGCAGGTAAACCGACTGATCATTGCTGACGCCGGTCTGCTCGCGGTTGTGCTCCAGCACTTCGTTGAGGATCTTTTGCCACGCACCGATGCTGAGTGGATTGCTGAGCCGAATACCATCGAGGCTGTTTTGTAACCTGTGCAGGTGGTGGCTCAACCGGAACAGTTTACCGCCGTAGGCCGGGATGACTTCGTAGACGCCGTCACCGAAAAGAAAGCCACGATCCATGACGGATACGCAGGCCTCCTCCATGGGAAGGTAGCTGCCGTTCAGGTAGACCGTGGGCATACTATTCGAAGTACAACAGTCCTTCGTCAACAATGCGTTGCCAGAAGCTGCCTTCGTTAATGGCTTGCAGTGCAACCAGGTCCCTTTCAGTGACCATCGTGTCGGCGAGATTTATGACTACACGTCCCAGTGCCTGGCCCTGTGTCACCGGTGCAATAATTTGTTCCTGGAGTTGCATGGACGCGTCAAGATTATTGTATTCACCGCGCGGAATGGTGATGTACAGGGACTCGGCCAGCCCCAGCTCTACAGACTCACTGGCGCCCTTCCATACCCTGGCGGTGGTGAGTTTGGTGCTGCCGTCGTACAGCTTGTGGGTTTCAAAAAAACGGAAGCCGTAGTTCAGCAGTGACTGGCTGGCATCCGCGCGTGCTTCCTCGCTTTTGGTGCCGAGCACCACGCTGATAAGACGCATACCGTCGCGTTCGGCAGAGGTTACCAGACAGTAACCGGCGGAATCGGTGTGGCCGGTCTTCAGACCGTCAACTGATTCGTCACGCCACAGCAACTTGTTACGGTTGTATTGGGTGATTTCGTTGTAGGTAAACTGCTTTTCCGAGTACCACTGGTAGTACTCGGGAAATTCCCGGATCAGCGCGCGCGACACACGGATGATATCGCGTGCCGTGGTGTAGTGTTCCTTGTCCGGCAACCCGGTACTGTTGACGAAATGACTGCGTGTCAGGCCCAGTTGCTGTGCGTAGGTATTCATCAGGGTTGCGAAACTGGCTTCGGTGCCCGCCACCTGTTCTGCCAGCGCCACAGTGGCGTCATTACCGGATTGAATGATCATACCCTTTAACAGATCGGCTATGCTGACCTGGGTGTTCACTTCCACAAACATCCGCGAACCCTGCGTGCGCCACGCCTTCTCGCTGATGCGAACCTTGTCCGATAGTGCCAGCGAGCCTTTGCGGATTTCGCTGAAAATGACATAAGCGCTCATAAGCTTGGTGATGCTGGCCGGTTCCAGTGGCTGGTCCGCGTTCTTTTCGGCGACTGCCTGGCCGCTGAGGAAATCCTCTACCAGGTAGCCCTTTGCGCCTACCGATGGTGCCTTGGGCACCGGTGTGGCGGCCTGGCTCCAGGTGCTGAACATGAGACTGAAAGCGAGAAACAGATAGGGGAAGAGCTGGATTTTTTTCATGAGCCTGATTGTGTTGCGAACAAGCGCCACATTGTCCGCGCTCGCACGACATATTTCAATGGAATAGGCAGGATTCCTGGCAGGCTTTTCTACAGCCTGCTAGTCAATGACAACGTGCGGGGAGCTTATGCCCTGGTCGGCGAGTGTCCGGGTCAGCTGATCTGCGGCTTCGACATTGGCCAGCGGACCAATGCGTACCCGGAAGACAGGTTTCTGAGCGGAGACTGCTTCGCTGATATGCAGCTCACCGGGAAGTTCGGTGCTGCTGAGACGGGCTTGCAGGCGTTCTGCATTGCTGCGGCTGCTAAAAGCGCCCAGTTGCAGGTATAGCTTCGCCTGGTTCGTTGTGGTGGCTGCCCGGCGCGATAGTTTCGGTTGACTGGCCGGTACGCTGCGTACCGGATTGTCGGCGGCATAGGTGTTCGGGTCGATGGCCTCGACCTCTACCAGACCGGTACCCTTGCCCAGAATGCCCAGCCGCGAGGCGGCGGCATAGGACAGGTCGATAACACGGTTTTCGTGGAATGGGCCGCGGTCGTTGATTTTGACGATAACCGACCTGCCGTTGCGCAGGTTTCTGACACGCGCATAGGTGGGCAGAGGTAGTGTTTTGTGTGCAGCTGACATCTCGTACATATCGTAGGATTCACCGCTGGAGGTGCGGTGACCGTGGAACTTGGTGCCGTACCAGGAAGCAATGCCCCGTTTTTTGTACCCTTTGCTGGACGCGAGCGTGTTGTAGCGTTTGCCGAGGACGACGTAGGAGGCCGGATTGCCGTAACGGCTTTTCGGTTCGACACGCGGCACGGCATCCTTGACCGCAGATACGTCAATTGCCTGATAGGGCGCGCTGTCCTGCGCCTGTGAGTAGCGGCTGGTACTACTGCGTTCGCCGGATGAGCAGGCCACCAGCAGTGCGGCCAGCGCGCTCACGCACAGGATATGCCGCCAGTGCAGGACTGGTTTGCTTGCGTCAGGGCTGGTTGTGCTGGTAAGCATCCCGGATTGCTTCGCTCAGTTGATATACTGCCATTGAGTACAATGGACTGCGATTATAGCGCGTAATGACATAGAAATTGTTACTGGTCAGCCAGTACTCGGGTTTATCGCTCTGCTCGAGTTTCAGCAGGGCCACCGGCTGCTGGTCGGGGAGCGGTGGCGTGCTGGTGATACCCTCCCTGGCAAAATCGCCTGCGGTTTTCTTGCCGGGTTTGAGCTTTTCGGAGATTTGTGTTGCCGCAATGGGGGTGCTGCTGGTTACTTTATTGGCAACAGGTTCGCCGGCCTGCCAGCGGTGACGGTGGAAGTAGTTGGCGACGCTGCCGATGATGTCATCCAGGCTTTTCCACAGATCACGCTTTCCATCCCCGCTAAAATCGACGGCATAAGCCCGGTAGCTGGATGGAATAAACTGCCCGTACCCCATGGCGCCGGCATATGATCCCTTGGCAGTGTGTGTGTCGACGTCTTCTTCGCGCGCCAGGATCAGGAACTGTTCCAGTTCCGAGCGGAAGAACTTGCTGCGAGGAGGGTATGCGAATGCCAGGGTGGAAAGGGAGTCAATTACCCGGTAGGAACCGGTATTGGCGCCGTAGCGGGTTTCAACACCGATAATGGCGACAATAATGGCAGGATCCACACCGTACTGTTTTCCCGCCCGTTCGAGAATATCAGCATTCTCCTTCCAGAAATTGACACCGCCCTCGATGCGTTTGGGCGTGAGGAAAATCTTGCGGTACTCGTACCAGGGTTTGGTTTTTTCCGCCGGTCTGGCAATGGCTTCAAGAATATCCTCACGTTTTTTTGCCTGGGCAAACAGCGTTTCCAGTTGCTGGCGGTTGAACTGATGCTGTTTTACCATGCTATCAATGAAGACCTGAACGTCCGGGTCGTCCTGAAAGTCTCCCGCGCAGCCGGGGCCTGCAGCCAGTACACTCAGCAGGCTGAGGAGCCATGCAGCAAGATTTTTTTGTTTTAACACCGTACTTCCTTTATGTGGCCAACAGTTTTCTGTGCGTGTGTATGGACATCAGGATACCGAAACCGGCCATCAGCGTCACCATTGATGTGCCGCCGTAGCTGATCATGGGCAGGGGTAAACCGACCACTGGCAGTAATCCTGTCACCATACCGGTATTGACAATAATGTAGATGAAAAAGGTCATGGCCAGGCTGCCGCCGAGCAGGCGCCCGAAAGTATCCTGTGCCTGGGTAGCGATATACAGGCTGCGGACAATGATAAAGCTGTAAAACAGTAACAGGACGCCAATGCCAACCAGGCCGAACTCTTCGCCCAGCACGGCAAATATAAAGTCGGTGGATCGTTCCGGCAAAAACTCCAGGTGTGCTTGCGTACCGTTCAGCCAGCCTTTGCCAAACAGGCCTCCGGAACCAATAGCGATCTTGGACTGTATTATGTGGTAGCCGGCACCCAGTGGATCCTGTTCCGGATCAAGAAAAGTTATCACCCGCTGGCGCTGGTAGTCGTGCATGAAATGCCAGAGCACCGGTGTGCCGGCGGCGGCCACCACTGCCAGGCCGCCCAGCAGACGCCATGAAAGCCCGGCCAGGAACAGGGCAAAAAAACCTGCGCTGCCGATCAGCAGCGAGGTACCCAGATCGGGCTGCATGGCGATCAACATGACCGGCACAATGATCAGCGTGCCGGCAATAAGCAGCCGCCAGCCGCCAGGTGGCAGACGCTTGTCGGAGAAATACCAGGCGACCATCATGGGTACCGCCAGTTTCATCATTTCGGACGGCTGAAAACGCACAAAACCCAGGTCCAGCCAGCGTTGAGCGCCCTTGCCAACGTCACCTACTACCAGTACCGCCAGCAGCAACAACAGTCCGACGCCATATAGCCAGGGCGTCCAGCGTTCCATCCACTGGGGGCGCAGTTGCGCAATAATCGCCATGCTGCCGAAAGCGAGACCCAGTCGCAACATTTGACGTGTCAGCAACTGTTCATCCCCTCCGGCCGAGCTGTAAAGTACGAACAGGCCCAGTGTCGACAATGCCACCAGTCCGAACAGCAGCGCTGCATCGAGATGCAGGATATGCTGCCAGTCACGGCGGCTGGCGTCTTCACGGCTGCTGTCGAGCAGAGTACTCATGATTCGGGTTTTAGCAGGTATTGATCGAGGATGATACGCGCAATAGGGGCTGCCACGGCGCTGCCACTGCCGCCGTTTTCGACAATAACTGCAATCGCGATACGCGGTTTACCAAGTGGTGCGAAGGCGATGAACAACGAATGGTCACGCAGCTTTTCGGCGAGTTTCTCGGCGTCATATTTCTCCTCTTCCTTCAGGCCGAATACCTGGGCCGTCCCGGTTTTTCCGGCAAACTGGTATTTGGCATCTTTCCCGACCTTGCGCGCTGTGCCACGCTTGCCCTGTACGACCTCGTGCATGCCATTGATCACATCGCTCCAGTGCTGACGATCTTCGATCGGGATGTCCGGCTCGGGTGCTACCGGCAAGGGTGTCAGTTCTATGTCTCCGTAGATCTGGGTAGACGCGACGATGTGCGGCTTCTTGCGGTTGCCATAGCGGGCCAGGGTTGCCGTGGCACTGGCCAGTTGCAGCGGCGTTGTCAGTACAAAACCCTGGCCGATACCGGCAATCAGGGTTTCCCCCGGGAACCAGGGCAGGTTGCGTGCTGCACGTTTCCATTGCCGCGAAGGCATCAGTCCCGGCAATTCGCCACTGATATCGATACCTGAGCGTTCACCAAAACCGAATTTTGACAGAAAGTCGTGCAGCCGGTCTATTCCCATCGACAGCGCCAGATCGTAGAAATACACATCGCAGGACTGGGCAATGGCGGCAGTCAGATCAACGCTGCCGTGTCCGCTGCGTTTCCAGTCGCGGTACTTGCGTGCCTTGCCGGGCAGTTGGTAGAAACCCGGACAGTAGGTGTGCACATGCTTGCTGGTAATGCCTTCCTCAAGCCCGCCCAGGCCGACAAAGGGTTTCAGGGTTGAGCCGGGTGGGTACTGGCCGCGCAATGCGCGGTTGAAGAGCGGTTGTTTATCGTCTTCGCGCAATGCGGTGTAGGTTTTCGAATCAATACCGTTGACGAACAGGTTGGGATCGTATGCAGGCGTGCTGACAAACGCCAGTACATCACCATTGTTCGGGTCAATGACGACCACCGCGCCGGCTCGTATGCCGAGCGCCTGATCCGCCACATTCTGCAGTTCGGCATCCAGTGTAAGGTACAGGTTATTACCCGGCACCGGTGGTGTGCGTACCAGGGTACGCAATACACGGCCTTCGGCATTGGTTTCGACCTGGCTGTAGCCAACAGTTCCGTGCAGGATGTCTTCATAGGTTTTTTCAACGCCTACCTTGCCGATGTGCGTAGTGCCACTGTAATCGGACGTGTCTATGCGTTGCAGGTCGCGTTCATCGATGCGGCCGACATAGCCCACTGCGTGTGCCAAAAGCGGACCGTGCGGGTAGTGGCGCGACAGGCCGGCCACAATATCGACACCGGGATAGCGGTGCCGGTCGATAGCGAAACGTGCCACTTCCTCGTCACTGAGACGAAAGCGCAGCGGCACAGGTTTGAAAACCGGTGTGCGTCTGCGCAGCTCTTCAAAGCGACTGCGGTCCACGTCACGGATGTTGACCAGCTGCGACAGCGCGTCCAGCGTGGCGTCCATATCGCGCACCTGCTCCGGCGTGATTTCCAGCCGGTAGGACGGCAGGTTGTCGGCCAGGATCAGGCCGTTGCGGTCAAAAATCAGCCCGCGATTGGGCGGCAGCGGCAGTATTTTTATGCGGTTGTCGTCAGACAGTGTGATGTAGTGTTCGTGTGCCAGTACCTGGAGATAAATCAGCCGTCCCACCAGGATAGCAATCAGTATCCCGGCAAATACCAGTGCCTGTACCGAGCGCTGCATGAACAAATGGCTCTCGAACAGGTAATCCTTGATCGTAATCCGCACCGCCATGGTTCACTGCACCTGGAAGTTAATACGCAGGGCGCTCAGAAAACGGTATATGAAAGGCCACAACAGCGCGCCGACCAGCGATGGCAGCCAGTAGCTGGGCGGGCGTGCGGGTCGGCCAATGGTGCTGTCAACCCACAAGGTCAGCAGCTGGTGCAGCACCAGCATAACCAGCACCGTGAGCGCCTGCTGCCACATGGGGTAGATACGGATGCGCTGGTGCAGGCGCACACAGACATAGGCGATGATGCTCAGCGCCAGCGCATGTTGTCCGAGCAGGGTTCCGGTGAGCACATCCATCAACAGGCCGGCGATGAACCCGGAAGCAGCGCTGACCCGGTAGGGCAATGCCAGGCACCAGAAGATCAGTGTCAGTGTGACCCAGTCGGGACGCCAGGGACGCAAGCCATCAGAAAGCGGGATAATGGTGAGCAGCATGGCTACAGCAAAACTCAGCAGTATGATGATGCCACCGTGGTGCCGGGTCAGATTCATGGCTCGCTGGCTTCGGCCTGGTCGCCGGCCGCTTTGGGCACCGCTGGTGGTTCCTGCAGCTCCGGGGGCCATATCAGCAATACCTCACGGCTGCGATCCAGCAGCGCACGCGGACGCGCGGTAACCTGCGAAAAGGTGCGACCGGGGTCCTGTTGCACGTCAGTCACTTCGGCAACCGGGTAGCCAGGCGGGAAGCGGCCGCCCAGACCAGAGGTGACCAGCAAATCGCCGTTGCGGATATCGGCATTATTGGGGATATGCGGCAACTCCAGCCGGTCAATGGCACCGGTACCCAGCGCGATGGTGCGCAGGCCGGTGCGGTTGACCTGCACCGGGATGGCGTGGGCAGGATCGGTAATCAGCATTGCCGTCGAGGTAAAGGGGCCGACGTGAATCAACTGGCCCATTACGCCCTTGCTGTCCAGCAGCGGCTGGCCCCCGAACAGATGGTCCAGCGTACCCTTGTTGATTTCGATCTGGTGTCGGTAGGGGTCCATGTCCACAGACAGCAGCGCGGCTATCAGCACGGGGCGTTCCTCGACCTGGAATGAGGAATCCAGCAGTGCGCGCAGGCGCCGGTTTTCGGCTTCCAGGGCCTCCAGCTTCTGTAACTGGGTGTTCAGTACCAGTTGCTGGGTGCGCAGACTGGCATTTTCTTCCTGAAGTTCGCGCCGCGTGGACAGGGATTCGCGGAACCATTCGCTGCTGGTGTGGGGCAGGTCAACTATCCATTGCAGCGGGTAGACCAGTACCGACAGTGCGCCGCGCACACTGTCCAGATGGTGCTGGCGGTGATCAATGGTCATTAGCGCGATAGATAGTGCGACAAGACCCACGAGGCGGGCAAACAGCGGCGGGCCGGCTGTGAAGATCTGCTTGATAGGCTTACCTCGCGAAGATTATTCGAGGGCAAACAAATCACCGCCACGCTCGTCGAGCAATTCGAGCGCGCGGCCACCACCGCGTGCCACGCAGGTCAGCGGGTCATCGGCGACAACAACCGGTAAACCGGTTTCTTCCATTATCAGTCGGTCAAGGTCTCTTAACAGCGCGCCGCCACCGGTGAGTACAATGCCGCGTTCGGCGACGTCGGCGCCAAGTTCCGGCGGTGTCTGTTCCAGGGCGGTTTTGACTGCACCGACGATGCCGGCCAGCGGTTCCTGCAGGGCTTCCAGAATCTCGTTGCTATTGAGCGTAAAGCTGCGCGGCACGCCCTGGGCCAGGTTGCGGCCTTTGACTTCGAGTTCCTTCATTTCAGCGCCCGGATACGCGGATCCGATCGCCTGTTTGATACGTTCGGAGGTGGCTTCCCCGATCAGAGTGCCATAATTCCGGCGCACGTAGTTCACAATGGCCTCGTCGAAACGGTCTCCGCCGATACGTACCGAGGAGGAATAGACAATGCCGTTGAGTGAGATGACCGCGACTTCCGAGGTGCCGCCGCCGATATCCAGTACCATTGAACCGCGCGCTTCGTCCACCGGCATGCCGGCACCTATAGCGGCTGCCATGGGTTCTTCGATCAGGTACACCTCACGGGCACCGGCGCCGGCTGCTGATTCCTTGATTGCACGGCGCTCAACCTGGGTGGAACCACAGGGTACGCATATCAGCACGCGCGGGCTGGGACGGAAAAAACGCGCCTCGTGCACCTTGTGGATAAAGTGCTGCAGCATCTTCTCGGTGACGGTGAAATCCGCGATGACACCTTCTTTCAAAGGCCGGATTGCAGTGATATTGCCCGGCGTACGGCCCAGCATGGCCTTCGCTTCGGCGCCTACCGCGGCGATGCTTTTTGGCCCGCCGGGGCCGCGATCCTGGCGAATTGCGACCACCGAGGGTTCGTTGAGCACGACGCCCTGTCCGCGTACATAGATCAGGGTATTGGCGGTACCCAGATCGATGGATAAATCATTGGAGAACATCCCCATCAAACTTCTGAACATGGAGCGCTGAATCCCTTGCCCGGTTAAAGGGCTGTAATCTAGCAATGAGTGACAACTTCGGCAAGCAAATAACGCGCCTGTTTGCAGAATAGATTCCCCGCCGGTACTGATCCTGCCTGCAACACGGGGGGCAATTGTGCTACCTTTCGCGTTTTCCGGGGCCAGTAGTTGAGATTAGCAGCATGTCGTTGGATTCAGAAGCCGTAAGCAAGATCGCTCACCTTGCGCGCCTGGGTGTGGAGCAAAGCGAATATGAAACCTATGCGCGTAATTTGTCCGATATCCTGTCGTTCATCGAACAGCTGAATAGCGCCGATACCCGGGACATCGAACCCATGGCACACCCGCTGGATGCCAGCCAGCGCCTGCGTGCGGACGAGGTAGCCGAGACTAATCAGCGTGAGAAGTTCCAGCGGATTGCTCCCAGGACTGAGGCGGGCCTGTACCTGGTACCCAAAGTAATCGACTGAGACCCATTCACCATGTTGCAAAAATCGATCTCCGAACTGGCCGCCGGCCTGCGTAGCGGGGAATTTTCCAGCGCGGAACTGACACAGAGCTTTATTGATCGCATCCAGCGCTACGATTCACAGCTGAACAGCGTGATTACCCTGACCGACAGCGCTGCGCTGGATGCGGCAAAGGCTGCTGATGCCCGTTTGAAAAGCGGCGATGTGACGGCGCTGACCGGTATCCCGTTTCTGCACAAGGATATTTTCTGTACCGACGGGGTGCGCACCAGTTGTGGTTCGCGCATGCTGGACAGTTTTGTGGCGCCCTACGATGCGACTGTGACCGCGAAACTGAAACAGGCCGGCGCTGTCATGCTGGGCAAGACCAATATGGATGAGTTCGCCATGGGCTCGTCCAATGAAACCAGTTTTTACGGGCCGGTTAAAAACCCCTGGGACCAGCAACGCGTTCCGGGCGGTTCCTCGGGCGGTTCTGCGGCGGCAGTGGCTGCGCGCCTGGCGCCGCTGGCGACCGGCACCGATACCGGAGGCTCGATTCGTCAGCCGGCGGCGCTGTGCGGTATCACCGGCATCAAACCCACCTACGGGCGCGTGTCGCGCTATGGCATGATCGCCTTTGCTTCCAGTCTTGACCAGGCCGGACCACTGGCCACCTCGGCGCAGGACGCCGCCATCATGCTGCAAGCCATGGCTGGATTCGATCCGCGGGATTCCACCAGTATCGATCAACCGGTCGATCAGTACGCGGAGTCACTGGACGATGACCTTGCCGGCCTGACTATCGGCCTGCCCAAAGAATATTTCGGCGCCGGGCTGGATACACAGGTGGGCGCGGCTGTGGAAGCGGCTGTAGAGGCATACAAAAAGCTTGGTGCACAGGTCAGGGACATCAGTCTGCCCAATACTTCCCTGGCGGTACCCGCCTATTATGTGGTGGCGCCGGCGGAATGTTCGTCCAACCTGTCACGTATGGACGGTGTGCGGTTCGGTTACCGTTGCGAGGATCCCAAAGACCTGGAAGACTTGTATGTACGCTCGCGTGGCGAAGGTTTCGGGGATGAGGTGAAGCGCCGTATCCTGGTGGGAACTTATGCCCTGTCGGCCGGATACTATGATGCCTATTACCTCAAGGCGCAGCAGGTGCGACGCCTGATCCGGGATGATTTTGTGCAGGCTTTCAAGGAGGTCGATATCATCATGGGACCGACCTCGCCGGGTACTGCGTTCAGGCTGGGTGAGCGCTGTGACGACCCGGTAACCATGTACCTGTCGGATATCTATACCATCGCTGTAAACCTCGCCGGTCTGCCGGGCATGTCGATCCCGGCCGGGATGGTGGATGGACTGCCGGTCGGTTTACAGCTGATAGGTAACTACTTTGAGGAAGCTCGCCTGCTGAACGCTGCACATCGCTATCAACAGGTCAGTGACTGGCATACGCGTATGCCGGCCGGGTTTGAGTAAAGAGAGTAAACAGGATGGAATGGGAAGTTGTCATCGGGCTGGAAATACACGCACAGCTGGCCACCCGCAGCAAGATATTTTCCGCTGCACCCACGGCCTATGGCGCCGAACCCAATACCCAGGCCTGTGCCGTGGACCTGGGCCTGCCGGGGGTGCTGCCGGTACTGAATGCCAGTGTAGTCAGTATGGCGGCGAAATTTGGCCTGGCGACACATTCCACCGTCGCCAGGCGCTCTGTGTTTGCGCGCAAAAACTATTTTTATCCGGATTTACCCAAGGGTTACCAGATCAGCCAGTTTGAGTTGCCGATCGTACACGGCGGCTATCTCGATATTGATATGCAGGACGGTGAAACCAGGCGTATCGGTATCACCCGCGCACACCTGGAAGAAGATGCCGGCAAGTCCCTGCATGAGGACTTTCAGGATGAAACCGGTATCGATCTGAACCGGGCCGGAACACCTTTGCTGGAGATTGTTTCCGAGCCGGATATGCGTTCCGCCGCAGAGGCGGTAGCCTATATGAAGAAGATTCATGCGCTGGTGCGTTACCTGGAGATCTGCGACGGCAACATGCAGGAAGGCTCCTTCCGTTGTGACGCCAACGTGTCGATCCGGCCCAAAGGGCAGCAAGCGTTCGGTACCCGGGCGGAGATCAAAAACATCAATTCATTCCGCTTTGTCGAGCGCGCTATCAATTACGAAGTGGAACGCCAGATCGAGGTAATCGAGGGTGGTGGTGAAGTGGTGCAGGAGACCCGCCTGTACGACGCGGACCGGGACGAAACCCGTTCCATGCGCAGTAAGGAGGAAGCAAACGACTATCGCTACTTCCCCGACCCGGACCTGTTACCCGTGGAACTGGACCAGGCGTTTATTGACGAGATCGAAAAAGCCCTGCCTGAACTTCCGGACGCAAAACGCGAGCGTTTCGTGCAGATCTACGACCTGCCCCGTGCGGATGCAACTGCTCTGACAGGCAGCCGGGAACTGGCCGACTATTTCGAGCGCACGGTTGCAGCGACAGGCGGCGAAGGCAAGCTGTGTGCCAACTGGGTCATGGGCGAACTGTCTGGCGTGCTCAACAAGGAAGGCAGGGACATCAGCGAGAGTCCGGTGAGTCCTGAGTTGCTGGGCGGTATGTTGCAGCGCATCAGTGACGGTACTATCTCCGGCAAGATAGCCAAGCAGGTGTTCGAGGCCATGTGGAGCGGCGAAGGTGATGCCGACACAATCATAGAGAAAAAAGGTCTTCGACAGATCACCGACAGCGGTGCCATTGAAAAGATTATTCGTGATGTACTGGAAGCCAATCCCAAACAGGTCGAACAGTACCGGGGCGGTCAGGAAAAACTGCTCGGTTTCTTTGTCGGACAGGTAATGAAAATCAGCCAGGGCAAGGCCAATCCCGGTGAAGTCAACAAGATACTCAAACAGATTCTTTCCGGCTGAGCGCCACCTCTGCTCGGTTAATAGCGAAGCACGACAGGTACGCTGACATGTCATCACGCGATACCGATTGTCTGTACCGTTTCGTGTTCGAACATAGCGACGTACGTGGTGAGCTGGTGCATCTGGATGCTACCTGGCAGGCACTTCTCGAGCGCAAGGAGTACCCGCCAGCGGTGCGCGACCTGCTCGGTCAGGCCATAGTTGCTGCTACCCTGCTATCCGCGACCATAAAAATAGACGGTTCACTGCATTTACAACTGCAGGGCGAAGGGCCGCTCAGCCTGCTGCTTGTTGAGGTGACTGCACAACGAACGTTACGCGGGCTGGCACACTGGGACGGTGAAGTGCCCGCCGGGACATTGCTTGACCAGGTCGGCAGTGCACGCCTGACGCTCACTATCGACCCGGGGTCGGGTGGTGAACGTTACCAGGGACTGGTTGCGATCGAGAAAGATAACCTGACGGCGGCACTGGAAGACTATTTTCAACAGTCCGAACAACTGGCCACACGCCTGTGGCTGGCCGCCAACGAAGAGCGCGCCTGCGGCATGTTATTACAACGTTTGCCGGGTAAAGGCGTCGATGACGAAGACTGGCAGCACGATGTCTGTCTGGGCGAGACAATATCAGCGAGCGAGTTGTTGCAGCTTTCCACGCGTGAACTGTTGCGCCGCCTGTATCACGAACAGGATGTGAGGTTGTTTGAAGCTGAACCGGTCAGCTTTCGTTGCTCCTGCTCAAGGGAGCGCATCGAAACCATGTTACGCGGGCTTGGCTATAGCGAAGTGCAGGATATTCTGGAAGAGCAGGGCAGTATCAGTGTGAACTGCGAGTTCTGTGCCCAGGGTTACGTATTTGACCGGGTCGACGTCGAGCGTTTGTTTGCAGCTGCGGATCAGCCGGAGGTCCCGCAAACGCGTCATTAGCAGGCTAGATTTCCAGCTGGACCTGAATCGCCTTGCCTTCACGTAAACGAAACCCCCGCATCTCCAGTACGCCCCGCGTATTCAGTGACACAATAATATACAGCGCATCGGGATAACCGGCCTGTTGCAGATCCCTGTCAGAGGGTTGTGCCGGACTGTGCGGGTGCGAGTGATAGATGCCAAACAGCCCTTCTCCCTGTTCGCGCATCATACGCAACGCATCAATCTGGCGTTTGGGATCCATGGCAAACAGCTGTTGCGGCTGGTCCGATATATTGGGTACCGGGATACAGCGCAGTGGCCGGCCCGCTTTGGCCGTAATCAGGCCACAGATTTCCGCGTCGGGAGATGACTGGGCCTGGTAGAGTATCCGGTTAACAAGCTGGCGTGGCAGGATGATACTTTCCATGGGCTACAGGTGATTCACTTCACTGGCCGCAGACCGGGCAGTGCGGGTCTCTATTGAGTTTAATGCTGCGCCACTCGTGGTACAGGCCGTCAAACACCAGCAAGCGTCCACACAGCGATTCGCCGATATCGAGTAGCACCTTGATGGACTCCAGCGCCTGCAGGCTGCCGATCACACCCGTTAGCGGCGCCAGCACGCCATTTTCACTACAGGTCTGGTCGGGTTCAGCGCCTTCGCTGTACAGGCAGCGATAGCAGGGGCTGTCGTCCCGCTGTGGCAGAAAAACCGATAGCTGGCCTTCCATGCGGATTGCAGCCCCCGATACCAGCGCCGTGCCGTTATCCACGCAGGCTGCATTGATGGCGAAGCGGGTGGCAAAATTATCGCTGGCATCGACTACCAGGTCTGCCTGTGCAACCAGATTACCAAGTGCTGCGCTGTCGATGAAGATATTTAGTGCAGTGACCTGAACATCCTGATTCAGGCCCGCCAGCGTATCCTTTGCAGAGTCGACCTTGGGACGCCCGAGATCCTCATTTCGGTGCAGGATCTGGCGCTGCAGATTGGACAGGTCCACTTCATCATTGTCCGCAATGGTGATCCGTCCGATACCGGCGCTGGCCAGGTACATGGCGGCCGGGGAGCCCAGTCCACCGGCACCGATAATCAGTACATGTGAATCCAGCAGTTTTTGCTGACCTTTAACATCGATCTGCGGCAGCATGATTTGCCGACTGTAGCGAAGCAGTTGCTGATCATCCATAAGCAGACGATACCGGCCGCAGCACTAAATAAACAGACAGGGGTTAAAGGTATTTCCGCCAGTGCTGCGGCCGCTCATCACGACAGCCGTGCGAATGGCACCGGTAACAGCGCATGAAGATATCGCGTGTACTCTGGTCCTGGCTGGTGTGCAGGCCCAGTGTCTGAAGTTCATTCTCTTCGGTGTAGTAGTGCAGGGCGCGTTTCAGTTTCGCCAGCAGGCTGTTGTCCAGGTGAAAACCCAGCTCGGATAGCAGGTCTTCAATAATATACAGGGAGATGTGGTTCAGGTCGTAATTGACATGGATCGCACTACGTGAGCGGTTCGGTACCGTTACACGAACAATGCCGCCGATATCGGCTAGCACCAGCATGGCGCTGAGTGCCTGCTGCGGATCCGGGTGTGGAGTGCAAAACCCTATTTCCCGGAATTTGACAGGGTTCGGGGGAGCCTGATCCATACGCAAATCCTATACGAATTGCAGGGGTGAAGCGAGCATAAGGTCAGGCCGGTTTTTGCGCATAACTGACGCGTTCCAGCCCGGCCAGGTCGCGCAAGCAGCTGATATTGATAAAACCCTTTTTATTTAGCAGGTTGCGGACGGCTTCCGGCTGGTCAAACCCGTGTTCGAGGAATAGCCAGCCGCTGGCTTTCAAAATCCGCGGTGCGTCCGCAACCAGTTTCCGGATGTCGTCCAGGCCGTCTGCCCCGGAGGCGAGTGCCGAGACCGGTTCATAGCGCACGTCACCCTGTCGGAGGTGCGGGTCCCGGTCGGCGACGTAGGGGGGGTTGGACACGATAGCGTCCAAAGACGCGTCGGCCAGTGCATCGCACCAGTTGGCGTTGACGAAAGATATATTGCGTACGCCAAGACGTCTGGCATTACGCTGTGCGATACGGGTACAGGTGAAGGAGCGGTCCAGTGCACAGAGTGCCCACGGTTTCCTTTCCTGCGCCAATGCTATGGCAAT
>Ga0316189_10002503_pt1 | contig 17985 bp, 18 predicted proteins | sample LowCovwburrow_MG_FD_204930 | JGI IMG/M metagenome (GOLD analysis project Ga0316189, IMG submission 204930) | Coastal sediment microbial communities from Maine, United States - Lowes Cove worm burrow | ecosystem: Environmental > Aquatic > Marine > Coastal > Sediment | place: USA: Maine...
ATGCGGGATGATATAGAGGGTTTCGCTGTGGACGATGGTCGTGGCGCGGTTTTGCAGGTCACTGTCAGCGTCGGCATGGTCACCTGGGAACCTCAACAGTTTCCCGCGGTGGATATGCCTCACCTCGCCAGGCAAATGGAAAGCGTTGCGAGTAAGGGCCTGGCCCTGTCCCAGACCAAGGGAGGGAACCGTATTACTATTTCCCGGCTGAGCACCCTGATAGTCTGAGAGTATTGAAATGAGTGACCACAACCCCAGAAAGCTTGAGAGCCTGTTCGAGAAAAATCGACATTGGGCAAAGGAGGTTGTCGCTAATGATCCGGATTTTTTTGTCAGGCTTGTAGCCCAGCAGAACCCGGAGTATCTCTGGATAGGATGCTCCGACAGCCGGGTGCCCGCCAACCAGATTGTCGATTTGCAGCCCGGGGAAGTTTTCGTGCATCGCAACGTCGCCAATATGGTTGTCCATACCGATCTTAATTGTATGACGGTATTGCAGTACGCCGTCGAAGTGCTGCGCGTAAAACATGTCATTGTTGTCGGGCACTATGGCTGCGGCGGTATTCGTGCGGCCTATGAGCACACGGACAATGGGTTGATCAACAAATGGCTGCGAAATGTAAAAGATGTGTTGTATCAGTCCCAGGCGAGGATCAATGCCCTGGCGAATGAGAACGACCGGCTGAATCTATTGTGCGAGCTTAATGTCATAGCCCAGGTTGCAAATGTCTGCCACACCTCGATTGCGCAGAATGCCTGGAGGCGAGGGCAGCCGCTTACCGTTCACGGCTGGGTTTACAGTCTCGAGGACGGCTTGTTGAAAGATCTGGATTGCTCCGTCGACAGTGTCGAGCAGATACCTGAAGTTTATCGGCTGGTACCTCCGTCGGAATGAACCTGCTGATACTGTTAGCACTGATTTTTGGCGGGGTCGCGCTGATTGCTGTGGTGTCCAAACGTTTTTCAGGACCAGGGGATTCCGCTCGAATGCAGCAGCTGCAACGCTGGATAATGCCACTGGTGGGCGTGATGCTGCTGCTGTCCCTGCTCAACTATTACATCTAGCGACCATCGATCGGGTGTTCAAGGTGTTTCGCGACACGAAAGTGGTACAATCCCCCCGCGATCCGGTTGAGCTCTTGCCTTCCCTTAGTAGCATGCAATCAACCGTTTTGCGCTTATCGGAAGGAATTCGTGCAGCGTCCAGCGGCCGGCATACACAGGCTGTATTATCGACCACCCGTTTCTGAAACCAGACAGGAGAATAAATACCATGGCAGAACAGAAGGCGACCAATGTGCACTGGCACGAAGGTGATATCACCCGCGAACACCGCGCAAAAATAGTTGGGCACAAGGGTGCGACCCTATGGTTTACCGGCCTGTCCGGCAGTGGCAAGAGTACAGTGGCGGTAGAGCTGGAGGGTGTTCTCAGCGAAATGGGCGTACTGTCATATCGCCTTGATGGCGACAATGTGCGCATGGGGATCAACAAGAACCTGGGTTTCAGTGCTGAGGATAGAACCGAGAATATTCGCCGCATCGGGGAAGTGGCAAAGTTGTTTGTCGATGCCGGGGTGATCGCCCTCAGCAGTTTTATCAGTCCCTATGCTGCCGACCGCGACCAGGTACGGGCGCTGCATGAAGAAGCTGATATGGATTTTATTGAGATCTACGTGGATTGTTCCCTGGAGGCGGCCGAAAGTCGTGATCCCAAGGGCCTTTACAAGAAGGCCAGAGCCGGCGAGATCAAGAACTTTACCGGCATCGACGACCCCTACGAAGCGCCACCCAGGCCAGAGATACACCTGCACTCTGACCAGCAGACCCTGGCCGAAGAAGTAGAACAAATCCTTTCTGTGCTGCGCGAGCGCGGCATTATTAATTCCTGAACAGGAGCCAACAATGATCAAGCCTCACGGTTCTGACGAACTCAATCCGCTTTTTGTCTATAACACCCAGCAGCGCCACGCACTGATAAAGGAGGCCGAATCGCTGCCCTCCCTGCTGGTGAACTCGGCCGCCGCCGCCAATGCAGTCATGCTCGGTGGCGGATATTTCAACCCACTCACAGGATATATGAACCTGGCGGACGCGCTGAGTGTGGCGGAGAAGATGCATACCGTGGACGGGCTGTTTTTCCCCGTTCCCATCCTTAACCGAACCAGTGAAAGTGGTGTCAGCGCGGGTAGCAGAATCGCCCTGCGTGATCCCAATGTCGAGGGTAATCCGGTACTGGCCATTATGGACGTCGAAGCGGTGGAAACCATCAGCGATGACCAGATGGCGTTTATGGCCGAGAAAATCTTCCGCACCCTGGACCCCAAACATCCCGGTGTGGCCACCTTCAATGAGGCGGGTAAAACCCTGCTGTCCGGGCCAATCCAGGTACTGAATTTCTCCTATTTCCAGACGGACTTTCCCGATACTTTCCGCACTGCTGTGGAAATCCGCAATGAAATTACCGAGCACGGCTGGGAAAAGGTCGTGGCTTTTCAGACCCGCAACCCCATGCACCGCGCCCATGAGGAACTGTGCCGTATGGCCATGGAGCAGCTCAATGCCGATGGTATCCTGATCCACATGTTGCTGGGCAAGCTCAAGCCCGGTGATATACCCGCCGATGTGCGTGACGCGTCAATCCGCAAGATGGTAGAGGTGTATTTTCCGCCAAACACCGTGATGATTACAGGCTATGGCTTTGACATGCTCTATGCCGGTCCCAGGGAGGCGGTGCTGCATGCGGTATTCCGCCAGAATTGTGGCTGTACCCACCTCATTGTGGGTCGGGATCATGCCGGGGTGGGGGACTACTACGGTGGCTTTGACGCCCAGACGATCTTCGATGATGAGGTTCCGCCGCACGCGCTGGAGTTGGAAATCTTCCGCGCTGACCACACCGCATATAGCAAGAAGCTTAACAAAGTGGTGATGATGTGTGACGTACCGGACCACACAAAGGATGATTTTGTATTGCTGTCCGGTACCGCTGTGCGGGAAATGCTGGGCAAAGGTATCGCGCCACCTCCTGAGTTTTCCCGCCCTGAGGTGGCCAAAATCCTGTCCGACTACTACCAGTCCCTGGATGCCGAATAGTCGATCAGGGGCCTGTGTGCCAGGCCCGGTTGACCTTTCTCAGCTCCAGTTACAGAAATCTCGCCTTCTGCGCAGCGGTTGTGGTCTGTTTTACTAATAGTGCAGTTTTAACTTTCAACTGTGCCCCCTATAATCGGGTGCAGCTAAGATCCGTGATGGCTAACGGGTAACTATTGGGAGTGCGTTTTGCAGGCCAAATGGCTCAGTAATTCCAGCGATGTGTCGCGGCGCGCAAGCGCAGCCCTGGAAAACGCGGTTCGCACCCTCGCCCAGCCTGCACACGCACGACGTCTGCGGCACGCGCTCGGGGTGTTATTTGCCATCTGGGGTGTGTTGGCCCTCTCCCAGCTGATCTGGGCACTGCTGCCCGCTGGCGATAGTTCCCTTCCGGCGGATGCCGGTATTATCAATCCGGTGAGCGCTCCCGTAGTCTCAGGCAGCAGTGACCCCGTCAATATCGTGCGCCTGCAGGGCTGGCACCTGTTCGGCGAGGCCGGCGCGCCGGATCCCGTAGTGCAGGTGCCGGAGGTCGAAACCGTGGCCGCCCGGGATGGTATCGAGAAGGGTGCGAAGGAAACCCGTCTTGCCCTGAAATTACGGGGTGTGGTGGCGTCCAGCGAAGACGGCTTCGGATACGCTGTTATTGAGCACAAGTCCAAGCAGGATATCTATGCAGTGGAAGACAAGCTGCCCCTGTCCGGGCAGGTCACGCTGGCCAAGGTGATGCCGCGCCAGGTTGTGCTGGATAACGGCGGCACCTACGAACTACTGGAGCTGTTTGAGGACTCTTCACTGGATTCGCAGTTGGTACTGCAGCCGCCGCCCGAGGCTCCGCCATCCCCTGACCGCTCCAGGTCGGCTCTGGCCACGAGCCCGGGTGGCGATGCCTCAGCCCTGGCGCGTACCTACAGAGAGCGCCTGTACCAGAATCCCCAGGCGCTGGCGGATGTAGTATCTGTCAGCGCCGTGAGGGAAAATGGGGAGCTGCGGGGATACCGCATCGCCCCGGGTAAGCAACAGGATCAATTTGAACTACTGGGGTTTCGCTCGGGGGACCTGGTTACCAGTGTGAATGGCATTGAACTCAACGACCCTGCCAATACCATTCGCCTGTACCAGACCATGCGTTCCGCCGGTGAGGCGGTATTTGAGCTGCAGCGCGACAACCAGCCAATCACCGTAAGCGTGAATCTCGGCGAAGGGCAGGAACCATAGCCGTGCACCTGTACTCGAAGCAGAACCAGCACAGAGGGATATAGTTAAGTGAAAGTTGTGATCCGATCAATCCGCAGTGCCCTGGTGGCGGCGATTATATCCCTGGCATTCGGGACGGGCGCTGTGGTGGCACAGGATTACACGGTCAATCTGAAAGAAACGGATATTCAGGAACTGATCAAATTCGTGGCGGAAGCCACCGGCACGACCATCGTCGTTGACCCCGCGGTCAAGGGTAAGGTCAAGGTGGTGTCCAGCAAACCGGTCTCCCGTGAAGAGTTGTATGAATTGTTCCTTTCCATCCTTGAGGTGCACGGTTACACCGCAGTGCGTTCAGGCGGGGTGATTCGGGTTATCCAGAGCAAGGATGCCCGCTCCGCCCCGGTGCAGGTGCGCGACGGGAACTCCGGCAGGGCCAGCGATGAGTACGTGACAGAAGTCATCAAGCTCGAGAACATTTCTGCGGCAAAGCTGATTCCCGTATTGCGCCCCCTGGTGCCGCAGCAGGCCCATATGGCGGCCTATGCGCCCAGTAACGCCATAATCATTTCCGACCTGTCGTCCAATATCGATCGTATCCGGGACATCATCAAACGCATGGATCAGTCCGCTGTAGAGCAGACCGATATCATAAAGCTGCGTTTCGCCGTGGCGGAAAACGTGGTCAGCATGCTCGACCAGCTGGCCAAGTCCGAGGCAAAGCAAAGTGGTGGGGAATCAGAAGTGCTGCTGGTGGCTGACGCCCGTACCAACAGCGTGCTGGTCAGCGGTGATGAGTTGGATCGGGCGCGGATTCGCAATCTGGTGAAATACCTGGATACGCCGCTGGAGCAGAGCGGTAATGTCAAAGTGATCTATCTGCAGTATGCCCAGGCTGACGAGATTGCCGATGTGCTCACCCGGGTGATGCAGAATATCGACCGGCTGGATGACAGCGAAGGCGCCAAGAAGCCCAAGTCTGGTAACTCTGCCACTATTGAGGCCGATGAGGGTACAAATGCCCTCATCATCACTGCCGACACCGACCAGATGGCTTCGATCGAGTCCGTTGTACATCGCCTCGACATCCGCCGGGCCCAGGTCCTGGTAGAGGCCATCATTGTGGAACTGGAAGTCATCGACGGCCAGGATCTGGGCCTTCAGTGGCTGTTTGCAGACTCCAGCGGTGCCTTCGGCAGCAATATCAATGCGGCAGATGCGACAGCGCGCACTATCGCCGATGGCATTCTTCCCGAGGATGACAGCACTGACGATATCAGCCTTCCCGGCCTGGCGGGGGCGTTGGCCAATACCGGAGGTACCACCCTGGGTTGGGGTCAGATCAGCGATAGCCTGACCATGGCGGTAGTGCTCACCGCTTTAGAGGAGCAGAGCAACTCCAACATCCTGTCTACTCCCAGTATCCTCACCCTCGATAACCAGGAGGCCTATATTACAGTGGGCCAGAACGTGCCTTTTGTGACAGGTTCTTACACCAATACCGGTGCCGGTGGCGACGGTGCCCAGAATCCGTTCCAGACCATCGAGCGTGAGAACGTGGGTATCACTCTCACGGTGACACCGCATATCAACGACGGCGATTCGGTGGTGCTGGATATCACTCAGGAGGTGTCCAGCATCAGCGGCGTGTCGCTGATTGCCTCCGACCTGATTACCAATGAGCGCAAGATCCAGACCAAGGTATTGGCCCAGGACAACCGGGTCGTCGTGTTGGGCGGGCTGATCAAGGACGATGTGCAGGACGCCACGCAGAAGGTGCCCCTGCTCGGGGATATCCCGTACCTGGGCCGCCTGTTTCGCATCGACGGGGAAAAGGTCACCAAAACCAATCTGCTGATCTTTATCCGTCCTACCATTATCCGCGATAACAAGGATCTGGCCGGCGCCACCGCCGACAAGTATCGATTCATTCGCGATCAGCAGGTGCTGCGCAGGGAGAGAGGTCTCCTGTTTCTGGATGACGACCAGATTCCGTTGCTCCCAGAATGGGAGGAGCAGTTGAAACAGCTGGACCAGATCAAGGCCCAGAGCCCTGAAAAAGAGAGCCCTGAAGAAACGCCGGAGAACCTGTAATGGCAGAGGCGCAGACTGCTGTAGTCGTCACGGACAGCGGCACCGATGGGCCGCGCAGCCTGCCGTTCTCCTATGCCCAGCAAAATAACGTGCTGCTCGATTTCAGCGGTGACCAGCCGACAGTCGTTTACCAGTCCACGCCGACGATAGAGGTACTGGCCGAGATGCGGCGCTACCTGGGTCAGCCCTTTGCGCTGCAGGAAGTATCCACAAGCGAATTTCAGCGGCGCCTGACTCTGGCCTATCAGCGCGACAACAACGCGGCGGTGCAGATGGCGGAGGATATTGGCGCCGATGTTGACCTGGGCAGACTCGCGGACGAAATTCCGGAGACTGGCGACCTGATGGAGGCGGAGGACGATGCGCCCATTATCCGCCTGATTAACGCCATTCTGTCCCAGGCGGTACGAGACCAGGCCTCGGATATTCATATCGAAACCTTTGAGAATCGCCTCAGTGTGCGCTACCGGATAGATGGCGTGATGATGGAGGTGTTGTCCCCCAAGAAAATGCTGGCGCCTTTGCTGGTGTCGCGGCTCAAGGTCATGGCCAGGCTGGACATAGCGGAAAAACGTGTGCCCCAGGACGGCAGGATTTCCGTCAAAATTGCGGGCCACTCGGTTGATATCCGGATGTCCACCATTCCATCGGCCCACGGCGAGAGAGTGGTATTGCGGCTGTTGGACACAGCGGCGGGCCAGCTGCAGCTACCCCATCTGGCGATGAATGAGCGCGTTCTGTCGGCTTACAAGAGGTTCCTGCACAGCCCTCACGGCATCATCCTGGTGACCGGCCCCACCGGCTCGGGTAAAACCACCACCCTTTACGCCGGCCTGTCACATATCAACGAGGCCAGCCGAAATATTCTCACCATTGAAGATCCTATTGAGTATATGTTGCCAGGTGTGGGCCAGACCCAGGTGAACCCCAAGGTTGATATGACCTTCGCGCGTGGCCTGCGGGCTATTTTACGGCAGGACCCGGACGTGGTGATGGTCGGTGAGATTCGCGATCTGGAAACCGCTGAGATTGCCGTGCAAGCTTCGCTGACCGGGCACCTGGTACTGTCTACCTTGCATACCAACACCGCTATCGGTGCCTTCACGCGCCTGAAGGACATGGGTATCGAACCCTTTCTGTTGTCCTCCAGCCTGCTGGCCGTCATGGCGCAGCGCCTGGTGCGCCTGCTGTGCAGTCATTGCCGGCAGCCGGTCATTGCTACCCGCGCCGAGCGGGAAAAACTGGGCCTCGCCGCGGATGCCCCGGAGACGACAATCTACAAGGCAAAGGGCTGCGAACACTGCAATTATGGTGGCTACCGCGGCCGGACCGGCATCTACGAAATGATCGAAGTGGACGACACGATGCGAACGATGATTTACGACGGCGAGAGCGAACAGGCCATGCTGGTACAGGCGCGTCAGCGCTATCCCGGGATCGATGAGGATGGCCGGCGCCGCGTACTGGCGGGGGATACCAGTATTGAGGAATTGCTGAGGGTGACTGCGGTCGCCTGATTGTGCAGGACTGAATCATGACAGCCTTTCGCTATCGCGCGCTCAACCCGGATGGAAAACTGGTCCGCGGTGTGCTCGAGGGCGATTCCGAACGGCAGGTGCGAACCCAGCTGCGCGGCCAGAGCCTGCGGCCGGTAGAGGTCACCGTGGCCAACCGCCCGGAACCGGCGGCAAACGGGTGGCGTGTGCCCTTGTTGCGCCGGGGTGTCAGTGCCGGCGACCTGGCGCTGCTGACGCGCCAACTCGCGACCCTGGTGCAGTCCAACCTGCCGCTGGACGAGGCACTGCAAGCGGCTGCGGAACAAAGCCGCAGCCCGCGTATCAAGGGTACCCTGCTGCAGGTGCGCTCCCGGGTCGCAGAGGGCCATCCGCTGGCCTATGCCATGGCAGAGTTTCCCCAGGTATTCAGCGAGATGTACCGTGCCATGGTCAAGGCAGGGGAACACGCAGGGTTCCTGGGGCCGGTGCTGGAACAGCTGGCAGATTATACCGAGCAGCGTCAGTACACTGGCCAGAAGTTAAAGATGGCAATGATTTACCCCTTTATTCTGGTGGGTGTGGCGATCGCTGTGGTGGTGGCCCTGATGATATTTGTGGTGCCCGAGTTGGTGGGGATTTTTGCCCACAGCCGGAAAGAGTTGCCCCTGCTGACCCAGGGTCTGATCGCAGCCAGCGATTTTTTCCGGGACTATGGCCTGTGGTTGCTGGTAGCTGTGGTGGCGATCATTTTTATTGCGCGCTGGTTGCTGCGCAACCGACAGCGGCGACGACGATGGCACGGCTTCCTGCTGCGGATTCCGGGGATATCCCGGCTGCTCATCGCTCTCGATACCGCGCGATTTGCCTCGACATTGAGTATCCTAATGGCCAGTGGAGTGCCGCTGCTGGAAGCGCTGCGCATAGCCGGGCAGGTATTGACCAATCTGGTATTACAGGAAGACACCGCCGTGGTCGCGGAGCGAGTGGAGGAAGGCAGCAGCCTGAATCGGGCACTGCAGCAGAGTGGCCATTTTCCTCCGATGATGGTGCATATGGTCGCCAGCGGAGAGGCCAGTGGTGAACTGGATACCATGCTGGAGCGCTCCGCGACCAACCAGGAGCGGGAGCTGGAAATGACCCTGGGTACAATGATGAGCCTGTTCGAGCCGCTGATGGTGGTTTTTATGGGAGGGATGGTGCTGACGATTGTGCTCGCCATACTGTTGCCAATCTTTGATCTCAATACAATGGTGAAATGACGTTATGAAATACACAGCAAAAAACCAGCACGGATTCTCCCTGGTGGAGATATTGGTAGTGCTGGTAATAATGGGCTTGCTGATCAGCGTGGTGGCGCCCACCGTGCTCAACCGGGCAGATGAAGCACGGGTGCAAAAGGCCTATGCGGACTTCAAGTCGATAGAGACCGCGCTCAAGATCTACCGCCTGGACAATTACGTTTACCCGACGACAGAACAGGGCCTGGAGGCCCTGGTTGAGCCCAGCAGCCTCGATCCTGAACCGCGCAATTTCAAGACCGGTGGTTATCTGCAGGAAGTGCCATTTGATCCCTGGGGGCGGCCTTATCTCTATCTCAGTCCCGGTGAAAACGGAGAGATCGATATCTATTCCCTGGGCGCTGACGGGCTGTCCGGCGGAGAGGGCCAGAATGAAGATATCGGCAACTGGCGCAAGGAGGAATAAGCCGTCGTGACAGGGCTGCGCCAGTCGGGATTCAGCCTGCTGGAATTGCTGGTCGCCCTGATAGTGGTTGTGCTGGTCACGTCTCTGGTCTCGCTGACCGTCAGCTCCGGCGGGCAGGACATCAAGTTACAGGCGCAGGTGCGCAACCTCGCGGAGGTGGCGAACTACGCACTGGATGAGGCGCAGATGGTGGGGCGTGATTACGGCCTGTTATTGCTGCAGGATCAGGTGGACGGCGACACCATCTACAGTTACGAGTGGCGCGAGCGGCGACTGGGCAGCTGGCAAACACCCGAAAGTGGCAAAGACGTCTTTGCCAGCCAGGCGCTACCGGCGGGTCTGGAACTGCAGCTCGAGCTGGAGGATTCACCCATCGAGGAGATCGGCCTGGCGGGATCAGAGGAAGATGCTGAGCCGCAGGTGGTGTTCTATTCCAGCGGCGAGACCAGTGAGGGGGCTATCGATATACGTCGTCAGCAGGGCGGTGAGATATTGTGGCGCGTAAAATGGGATCTGTTGGGTCGTTTTACGGCGTTGCGGCGGGGAGAGGAGCTGGAGGATGAATAATGGCTCGGCACGGATCCCCCGAATGGATCGGCAACAGAATCAGCATCAGCCCGGCTTTACCCTGGTAGAAGTGATGGTGGCGCTGGCGGTAGTGGCTATAGCTCTGCCGGCTCTTTTGGTCACTCTTAATCAACATGTCGATGCCACCGGTTATTTGCGCGACAAATCCATGGCCCAGATGGTGGCGGCCAACAAGTTTGAAGAATTGCGCATCCTGTCCCGTGCGGGCCAGAGCCTGCTCCAAGGTAAGGAGAGTGGCGTATCGTCCATGGCTGGCCGGGAGTGGTACTGGTGGCTGGAGAGTCAGCCGACCGAGGCCAACAATTTTTACCGCGTGTCTATCGATGTGGCCGCGGACGAGGCGCAGGGCGAGACACCGCTGTTTACGCTGGTGGCGTTTCTCTCGGCAGACCTCCGCGCGGATCCGGAGACAGGTCCGGAGTCGGTTGTAGAAGGTGAGTAGGGTAAACGCCGGCTTCACCCTGATCGAGGTGCTGATCGCGCTGGCGATCACCGCATTTGTTGCAGCCGTGGCCTATAGCAGCCTGTCCACCGCAATGCTGGCCGTGGAGAGTACCCGGGCCACAGCCCAGCGCACTTACGAAATGAACCGGGCATGGATGATTATCAGCCGCGATTTGCGCCAGTTTGTAGCGCGCCCGGTGCGCGATGAATTCGGGCAGGTGGAGCCCGCCATGGCCGGTGGCGCAGCGGCGCGCTTTGCACTCAGCTTTACTCGCGGCGGATGGCACAATCCCAACGGTCTGCCGCGCAGCAATCTGCAGCGGGTCAATTATCGGGTGGAAGACGGTGCTCTGTGGCGCGACACCTACCCGGTACTGGACCGGGCGCCGGAAACACAAGCGCAACAGGTGCGACTGCTGGAAGGAGTAGAGGTGCTGGAGCTGGTCTTTTTGGGTGACCTGGGCGCGGCGGAGCGCGAGGGCAGGGGATTAACCCTCGACACAAGGGGCTGGCAGGCCAGCTGGGTAGCGGATACCAGCGCCCCGGACCTTGAGTTATCGCCGCCGGTTGCACTGGAAATCAGGCTTGAACTCGAAGACCTCGGTGAGCTCAGGAGAATTTATGCCCTGCCGCCGCTGTAGCATGAAGGCGATGGGCGAGGTTGGCAGCCACAGGCCACGACCCATTGCGCATGGAAACCAGTCGGGTGCAGCACTCATAGTCGCACTGCTGGTATTCGCCCTGTGCACGGCGCTGGTGGTTGCCATGGAGTCGGAGTTCAACCGTTTTTATCAGCGCAGTGCCAATATCCTGTTGGCCGAGCAGGCCAATGCTTATCTGCGGGGCGCAGAGGAGCTGGCAACCCTGGCGCTACTGGCGGATTACGATGCGCAGGATCGAGACAATCCGCGCGATGATCTGCTGGAAATATGGGCCCAGACACCCCCTCCCTATGCGCTGGATGAAGGCGGCTGGATGGCGGGCTGCCTGCGGGATTTGCAGGGGCGATTCAATCTCAACGGCCTGGCGGCGCGGGTGCAGCAGCAGGACGACGACAGCGGCGCCCAGGCGGATAAGCCGCGCTTTACACCGTCACAGGCCCAGTTTATCCGGCTGCTGCAGGCGCTGGGTGAACCCCAGCTCAGTGAGCAGGAGGCAAGGCTTATCACAGAGGCCGTCACCGACTGGCTGGATGCGGATATGGAGCCCGCCTTTGACGGCGCCGAGGACGATTATTACTTTGGCCAGACCCCTGGCTACCGCACTGCCAATCGTGCCATGGCCAGTGTCAGCGAGTTGCGCGCTGTTGCCGGTGTAACACCCGAGCTTTACCGGGCACTGGAACCCTGGGTTACCGCGTGGCCGCAGCAGCCGGCAACCCTGAATATCCATACCGCTCCGGCGATGGTGCTGCGCTCGATCAATGTTGATGACGACCTCAGCCCCCTGAGCGTGGCAGATGGGGAAGCTCTGCAGGCGCAACAGAGACCGCCGGGCCCCGGTTTTGCCGACATGGATGATTTCCTGGATAGCGCGGTATTGGCCAGTAAGCAGGAGCAGATGGAGGGGATCAAGCCACTGCTGGGTGAGAACAGCGCATACTTCCTGATGTCTGCGGAGGTGGAAGTTGCCGACCGGAGGATGCGCTTGTACAGTGTGCTGCAACGCAGCGGGCGCCAGGTGGGTGCCCTTGCTCGGGGCAGTAGCATCATGGATAACAGCCTGGCAAATCGGGGAGACGAGGACACTTGCAAAATACCGCCATCATTAGATTGGTAAACGGCCGCCTGGCCTGGTATGCACCCGGCGCCAGCGAGGAACCGCGCTGGCTGGATGATGAGCAGGTGCGTGAGAGCCTCTACGCCCTGATGGCTGAACAGCGCAACGCCCCGTGCTTTGCTGTGCCCGGGGCAGACGTTCGCCTGTTGCGTCTTGGCTTTACCGCTGAAGAGAAAAAGCATATAGGCAAGTCGCTGCCATTCATGCTGGAGGAGCGGGTCGCAGAGGATATCGAGCAGCTGCATTTTTCCAGTGTGGCGCTGGGTAAACTCGAGCTTGGGGTTGCGCTTTGCAGCACAGCTAAAATGCGCGCCTGGCAGGATGCGCTGGCGGATTTTCCCGGCATCAGGCTGTGGCTGCCCGAGCCCCTGTTGTTGCCCTGGCGCAGTGGTGAGTGGTGTATCGTGCTGGAGGGCGATGAAGCTATCGTGCGTTTTGACGAGTGCGGCGGCTTCACGGTGGAGCGGGACTTGTTGCCCGCCATGTTGGCGGGGGTGCAGGCGGGACAGCCGAAACCCGGCGCAGTGATTATTTACGGTGGTGACCAGGCCGCGGATTCCGCTCTGCTGCCAGATGATCTGCAGGAAAGTGTCCAGTGGCGCCGCGGCAATTTGTATTCGGCGCTACTGTTGGGTGACACGCCAGGCTCCTCCCTCAACCTGCTGCAGGGCTCTTTTGCCCATCGATTGCCGCTGGCGCGCTGGTGGCGGGAGTGGCGTGCGGTCGCGGCAATTTTCGCCCTGGCCTTCTGCCTGCAATGGGTTGCCACCTACAGCGAATACCGCAATCTGGAGCAAGAGAACCTGGCCTTGCGTTCAGCGGTAGAAGCAAGCTACCGGCAGGTGAACCCCAAGGGTAATGCGCCGAAACCGGAAAGCCAGCTGCAGCGGCAGCTTGCAGCAATGCGAGGCTCGGGTGACGCCAGCGGTTTCGTTCATCTTATGGAGCAAGTGGGTGCAGTGATAGCGGGCAACAAGGGCACCACCATTGATACCATCAATTACAATTTCAGCAACCGTGGCGGTGAAATGCGCATGAACATCCTGGCGGCGGATTTTGAGGCGGTGGAACGTGTGCGCGCGGATATCAACAGTGCCGGCCTGGAGGCGGTTATGGAAAGTAGCAGTGCCCAGGGTGACAAGGTGCGGGCGCGGCTGCGGGTGGGGGACAAATCTTGAAAGAGTGGTTTGCCGGGCTCAACCAGCGTGAGCAGCTAAGCCTGGTAGCGTTGGGTTTTGCGCTGGGTTTGTATTTCCTGTACATGCTGGCCTGGGCGCCACTGGCGGAGCAAAGGAACCAGTTAACGGTGCAGAATCAGAGCACTGCCGAGAGCCTGCAGCGGGTTGATGCCATGGTGTCCGAGATTACTCGCCTGCGCGCCGGGGGTGGGGCCAGTACTGCACAGCGTAATCTTACGGCCCTGGTCAACCAATCTACCAACCGTCACGGCCTGCAGGTGAGTCGCCTGCAACCTAACAGCCGGGGTGATATTCAGGTGCGCCTGGAGAATGCCGTTTTCGATGACCTGGTGGCGTGGCTGGACGAGATAGAGAACCGCGAGGGCTTGCTGGTGACCGAGGTCGCCATCACCCGAACCGGCAGTTCTGGCCGGGTAAACGCCAGCATTCGAATCGCCCAGACGTGATTCCGAAATCCCGCACAATCAGGGCGAGCGCCCTGGCGCTTCTATTGCTGGTGTGTTTGCTGGCCACGGCGCCGGCCCGCTTGCTGGGCTTGTTGTTGCCCTCCGAGATGATAATCATGCAGGGATTCAGCGGCACCCTGTGGCGCGGTAAGGCCAGCCGCTGCATGGTGCAAACACCGGCCGGTCTTCTGCACCTGGGAGTTGTGAAGTGGCGTTTGAGTCCATGGTCTCTCATCCTGTTTTCGCCACATCTTTCCCTGGACTCTGACTGGGGCAGCCAGACCCTTATTACAGACCTGGTCTTGCATGGCGGCCAGGATGTTGACCTGACGGCGCTGGAGGCGACTATTCCTGCAGACCTGTTGCGTCAGTTCGTACCGGTCGAGCTGGCCGGCGTGCTCCAGCTACAGTCGGAAATTCTTGTGCTGAGGGGCGGCGTGCCGGTGGAGGGCAAGGGGCGGCTGGTGTGGCTCAATGGCGGCTGGGATTCTCCAAGTGGGCCGGTGCCGCTGGGCAGCTATGCCCTGGATTTTTCACAACCCCCCGATGCCGCCCTGGTGGGCCAGGTGTTGACCCTCGCAGGTGAGGTTACTGCACAGGGCTCAGTAGAGCTGGAGGACAGGTCATATGGTGTTGATATCACGGTGCAAAGCGAGGCGGGCCTGGACGTGCGCCTGCAACAGGCGCTAAGCCTGGTGGCGCGGCCCGTGGAAAACGGTTTTCGCATCAATCTGAACGGCGATTTTTAGTTCAATACGCGATTTAACAGGAGCAGAAGACAATGAGTGATAACGGCTACAGAAAGTGGGAGTGCGTAATCTGTGGTTTCATCTATGATGAGGCAGAGGGCCTGCCCGAGGATGACATCCCGTCGGGTACCCGATTTGAGGATCTGCCGGAGGATTGGGAGTGCCCCGACTGTGGTATTTCCAAGGCAGATTTTGAACCCATGGCGGCCTGAGGCTACTGCGGATTAAGCCGGGGCGTCACCGCTCTATACAGGTATCTCGAATGATCAATGTCACCCGTGCAACGCTGCTGGCGGCTCTACTCGCCTGCCTTTCTGTATCGGTATCCTTTGCAGCGAATGAGCCTGTGGTCACGCCTATGCAGGGTATTCCCCCCGCACGTGAATCCCAGGTAACCATGGCGAATTATCGCGATTACCCCATGAGCATGTGGGCTTTTCGCAATGCCGGTGCCGTGCTCAATACGGTAATGATACCGAGGCAGGGGGAAATTCGGCGCTTGCCTGGTCCCCTGCGTCCCGAGATAGGCGAACGCCTGTTCACCGATCCCCAGGGGCAGGAGCTCAGCTTCGATGCGCTGTTCCAGGCCAATTATGCTGATGGCGTGCTGGTGATGCAGGGTAGCCGACTATTGCATGAGGCGTACTTTCACGACTTTAGCGAGCACGGTCACCACATCTGGTTTTCCATGACCAAATCTCTGGCCAGCACCGTTTTTGGCCTGCTGGTTGCAGAGGGCAAGGTGGACCTGGGTGCGTCACCGGCCAAATACATCCCCGAGCTGAAGGGCAGCGGTTTTGAACGCGTTACCATTCAGCAGGTGTTGGACCATGCTACCGCCATCGATTTCAAGGAGAACTACACGGATCTCCAGTCCGATTTCGCACTCTATTACGCCCCGGCACTGAATATGGGCTGGCTGCCAGGGGCGGCGGATGTCCAGCCGGGCGATGCCAGGGTTTATGGGGTGCAGGACTTCCTGGTGCAGTTTATCAAGCCGGATCCGGCGCTAAAGCCCGGAGAGGCCTTCGATTACAATTCCAGCAATGCCGATCTGCTGGGCTGGCTTATCGCCAGGATCAGCGGGGAGCCACTGCAGGATTATATCCAGCGCAACGTGTGGGCCAAACTCGGTACCGAGCACGACGCCTATATTGCGGTGGACCGGGCTCTGGTGCCGGTAGCAACCGGCGGTATGAATACAACCCTGCGGGATGCTGCGCGCTTTGGCATGATGATCCGGGATAGAGGTGAGTTTGCCGGGAAGCAGGTGATACCTGCCCAGTGGGTAGACGCTACCTTGCAGGTCAGCGACAAGGTGGTAGCCAATATGGCGGTCAATGAAAAGTATTCAGGGGAATCGTGGACGGCCTATCACAATATGTGGTGGATTCTCGATGCTGATAAAGGCGAGTACTGCGCCGTGGGTATCCACGGGCAGGTAATCTATATCAATCGCAGTGCGGACACCGTCATGGTGTGGTTTTCCAGCCAGCCGGTTGCCAGCGCTGCGCGCAACCCCGAGTTTCGGGCGAAGCTGCAGGCTGCAAGGGATCTGGCAGTCTCCCTGACGCGCTGATGCTCTACTGCAGCTCCTGGCCGCTGCAATCTGGCCTGGTATCGAAGTTCGGGTACACTGGCGCTTTGCTTTAATTTGAGTGGACAGTGTGATGGATGTGATAGCACAGCGGCTGGCTGCCGTGCGCCAGGAGATGCAGGCCGCGGACTGCGATGCCCTTGTTGTACCGCGGGCCGACGAATACCTGGGAGAGTATATCCCTGCCCATAATGAGCGCCTGCGCTGGTTGACCGGGTTTACCGGCTCGGCTGGATTTTTGCTGCTTACCCTGGAGCGAGCTGCCATCTTTGTGGACGGGCGTTACACAGTGCAGGTGCGCCAGGAAGTATCACCCGAACTCTTTGAGTACTGCCGTTTCGGCGAAGATCCCCACACAACGTGGCTGGCCGCGAACCTGCCGCAAGGGGCGAAAGTGTGTTGTGACACGCGCATGCATCCGCTGAACTGGTATCGCGATACCGCCAGCGCTCTGCACTCAAACGGCTTGCAACTGCTCGCTTGCCCGCACAATTTTATCGACGCATGCTGGCATGATAGACCTGCCCCGGTAGTGGGCAGGGCATTGCTGTTGTCGCAGCAATTCACCGGTGAAAGCAGCATTTCGAAACGCAAGCGTATCGGCGCCACGATAGCAGAAAAGGGCGCGGAGGCGGCCCTTGTGTTCGCCCCTGACTCCATCAGCTGGTTACTCAATATACGCGGCACGGACATACCAAAACTCCCGGTGGTGCAGTCCCTGGCCCTGCTTGAGGCGGACGGGCGGGTGACCTTGCTTGCCGATCCAGGCCGGATCCCCGACGGCCTCGACGCCCATGTGGGAGAGGGTTTGAAAGTTCTGCATCAGTCGGAAACCGCCGCGGTGCTTTCAGGGTACCGGGGAAAGACGGTGCTCGCTGACCCGGATACCGCCAATGCCTGGAGCCAACTGGCCCTGGAGCACGGTGGCGCCACACTGCTGGCCGGGGGCGACCCGGTGCTGTTACCCAAAGCGTGTAAAAACGCGGTGGAGGTGCAGGGTAGTCGCAACGCGCATATCCGGGATGCGGTGGCGGAGGTGCGCTTCCTGGCCTGGCTGGACAAGGAAGTAGCGGCGGGTCGCCTGCACAGCGAGAATGAGCTGGCGGAGCAGCTTCTGGCTTTTCGCGCAGAGGGCGAGTATTTCCAGGAGGTGTCTTTTGATTCCATATCTGCGGCCGGCGGCAATGCGGCCATGTGCCACTACAACCACCTGAATGTGGTGGCCAGCTCGAGCTTGCCCATGGACAGTGTTTACCTCATAGACAGTGGCGGCCAATATCTCGATGGCACCACCGACATAACACGTACTGTGGCGATCGGTGATCCCGGGGATGATATCCGCCGCATGTTTACCCTGGTATTAAAGGGCCACATTGCCCTTGACCAGGCGCGTTTTCCTGCGGGCACCACCGGTACTCAGCTGGACATACTCGCCCGGCAGTTCCTCTGGCAGGAAGGCTTTGACTATGATCATGGGACCGGTCACGGCGTGGGAGTGTTCCTCAGCGTACACGAAGGGCCGCAGCGTATTGCCAAGGCGCCGAATACCATTGCCTTGCAGCCCGGCATGATCGTCAGCAATGAACCGGGCTATTATCGC
>Ga0316189_10002504_pt1 | contig 17984 bp, 12 predicted proteins | sample LowCovwburrow_MG_FD_204930 | JGI IMG/M metagenome (GOLD analysis project Ga0316189, IMG submission 204930) | Coastal sediment microbial communities from Maine, United States - Lowes Cove worm burrow | ecosystem: Environmental > Aquatic > Marine > Coastal > Sediment | place: USA: Maine...
AGAAGAAGAAGAAGAAGAAGAAGGCGACGACGAACAGGTCATCGCGGACCCGCGCGGAGATGCTCGCCTCGCACTCTTGGCCAGCTATACCCGGCTCCTCGATCGGATCCATGAGGCCACCTCTGGCGACCTCGACGAGACGACCGCGGATCGGATCGCCGTGCTCGCGGAGGCCGCGGCTCGCCTGGTCGACAGCGACTTCGCTGAGCGCCTGGTCTTCAGCGACGACTGATCGCCCCGCGATAGCGCAGGAGAGCTCGTCCCCTCGTCGGGGGGGCGAGCTCTCGATTTTGTCGGGGCTTCTCCGATGCTGGATATGTCCCATTGAACATGTCAGTCGAGAAGCGGTCGCTGGTCCCTGGATGAAGGCCCGTTTCGTCCCTGTCGCGCGCTCTCGCGCAGTGACGGCGCGACATCGAGCGCCCCGTCTCTGCAGCCCTCATGAGCAGGAAAGTGCCATGATCTTTTTGGTGCTTTGGTAACGCATTTTTCTTGATGCTGATTCAGTGTTCAGTATCCTGGCGAGGCATGACGAACGGGTCATCAGAGGCGAAATATCGCGGTTTAGAGCAGGTTTCGGTGGCGGAGCTCGCGATTCCAGGACGCCTGATCGAGATCTCTGGGCGCGGGGCGAACGCCCGCTTGAGCACGGCGACGAGCCTCCTCCGACAGGCCCAGGTTGAGGGGGAGACGAGCGCTTGGATCCAGGCTGAGCAGGGCGCTCTCTATCCGCCGGACCTCGCGGCTGCAGGGATCGATCTCGAGGCTTTGGTCGTCCTTCACCTGCCCACCGATCAAGGTGCCCGTGACCTTCTGCGCGCCACGGAGTGGCTGCTCCGCTCAGGCGCCTATGGCGTGATCGTCGTCGACCTCAGCGGCATTCGAGCGCCCCGCGGCCAGGCCTGGTGCGCTCGCCTCGTCGCGCTCGCGAGGGAGCATAAGGTCCGGCTGATCCTGATCACCGACACTCAAGCCCATCAGTCCTCGCTTGGGCCGCTGGTCGGCCTCCGGATCGCCGGTCATCGCTCGCCGCCGCTCGCGGGGCAGTGCAGTCTTAATGTACATGTCCTAAGAAACAAGTCCGGCGGGCCGCTCCGGGTCCTCCCCGAGAGCTGGCGGACGCCGGTCGGCCTCGAGGGCTGAGAGAACGATGGGCGAGCGATCCCGCCTAGCCTGCGTCAGCGCCCCTGACTTCGGGCTCCAGGTCGCGCTTCGGCGTCCTGGACGATCCGCCGATGAGGCGCTCGTCCTCGTCGATCGTCCGGGGCCGCAGGGTCGAGTCACCTCCTCCACCCTCGCCGCTCGGCGAGCTGGCGTTCGGAGCGGCCTTCGCGTTGGGGCCGCCCTTGGCCTCTGCGCGGAGCTTCAGGTGCTCGTCCTCGACGAGGAGGAGATCGAGTCCGCGAGCGAAGCGCTCTGCGAGGCGCTCGATCGTTTCTCCCCGCAGGTCGAGCCGGGACCCCTGGGCAGCGGCGCTTTTTGGATCGATCCCGCTGGGATGGCCCGCCTCTACGGGCCGCCTGCGGTCTGGGCAGCGGCGATCCGAGATCATCTCGCGGAGATCGGCTGGCGCTCGACCGTCGTCGTCGGTTTTCGTCGCTTCCTCACCCGGGCGCTGGCGGAGTTCTCGGCGGAGCTCCGGGTCTTCGAACGTCCCGAGGACGAGGTCGAGGCCGCCGCCGAGGTCCCGCTCCGCGGCCTCGATCTGCCGAGGCGTCGAGTGTCGGCGCTCGCGAGCATCCAGGTCGACACCCTCGGTGACCTCCTCCGACTACCGGCGGCGGAGCTCCGCTCTCGCTTCGGCGCAGAGATCGCAAAGCTCCACGTCGAGGCCAGCGGAGCGCGCTGGGACCCGCTCCGCCCGCGACTGCGCCGAGAGCCGATCGTGGCGTCGCTCGTCTTCGAACCGCCAGAGGAGGTCGACGATCGGCTCCTCTTCGCGATGAAGGGTGCCCTGCCGCAGCTCCTCGCTCGTCTCGATCAGGCGGGGGAGCGAGCCCGCGCGCTGCTCCTTCACCTCGATCTCGGCGATGCGGAGGCGCTCGACCTCCGGGTTGAGCTCGCGACTCCGACGACGGACCTCCTCCAGATCGTCGATCTTCTCCGCCTCCGCCTCTCCGCCCTCCCCTTGCCCGCCCCCGTCGTCGAGCTCGGGCTGACCCTCGAGGGGACGCGTCCTTCCCGGCCACAGATCGATCTTCTGGCGGAGCGCGAACGCAGGGATCCTCGCCTCGCCGAGCGAGCGCTCGACAGGATCCGAGCGGCCTATGGCGAGGCTTCGGTGACCCGCGCGAGCCTTCGGGAGGCACACCTCCCGGAGGCTAGCTTCGCCTGGGAGCCGACCCATTCGGTCCGTCAGCCGCGGACGTCGGAGCTTCCGGCGAACCTCTCCGGCGCCTCATCCTGTCTGGTCCGTCGTCTCCTCCGACGGCCGATCCCGCTCGCCGCCTCGCCGAGCGAGGATCGCTTCCAAGGGGCCGATGACCCCCCGCGGATGCCCTCGCTCGTCGGTGTCATGCCGCCGACCTGCGGCGCGATCCGCCGCCTCCACGGTCCCCATCGGATCAGCGGCGGCTGGTGGGTGCGGCCTGTCGAGCGCGACTACTACTACGCCGAGACCACCGGCGATGAGCTCCTCTGGCTCTTCTACGACCGGCCTCGGCGGCGCTGGTTTCTTCACGGCGTGGTCGATTGAGGTGGTGCGCGGATGAGCTACGCGGCGCTCTGGGTGAAGAGCAACCTATCCTTTTTAGTCGGCGCCTCGGAGCCCGAGGAGCTGGTCGAAGAGGCAGGTAGGCTGGGCCTCTCGGCGATCGCCCTCACCGACCTATTTGGCGTCTACGGGTCGGTCCGCGCGCACACTCGCGCAGCCCAGCTCGGGATCAAGCTCCTCCACGGCGCTGAGGTTAGGGTCCTAAGGCCACCTCTGCCGGCGGAGTTTGGCCCGCTCGGGGAGGTCGCCTCTCTGGCTGAGTCAGAACCAGCCGCCACCGCGCTCGTCCTGGCGATCGATCGCCAGGGGTGGTCGGCGCTGTGTCAGCTCCTCTCGCGGGCGCACCTCGATCATCCGCGGGGCGAGCCGGCGCTCACTGTCCCTGCTCTCCTCGATCTCGGTGATGCCCCGGTGATCGTCCTCAGCGCGAGTCCTTGGCTCCTCGGGAGCTTGGCCTCGAGCTTTGCCGATCGCCTCTACGGCCTCTGCGCCCGTCACCATCACAGCGGCGAGCGTCGCCACGAGGCCGTGCTTAGAGCTCGGGCGGAGGCGCTCGGCGTCCCTCTGGCTGCGGCTGTCGAGGTGCTCTATCACGATCGCTCACGGCGTCCTCTCCAGGACGTGGTCACCTGCATTCGCCGCGGTCGAACCCTGAGCGACGCCGGCGGATGTACCCGGGCCAACGCGGAGCACGATCTCAAGCCCGCGGCGACGATGGAGGCGCTCTTCGCCGACGCCCCAGAGATGCTCGCGCAGACCCGGACGATCGCCGATCGTTGCACCTTTAGCCTCGCGGGGCTCTCCTATCGCTACCCCAGCGGCGAGCTCCCGGACGGCAGCAGCGAGGCGGATGTTCTCCACGAGCGGACCTTCGCCGGCGCGCGTGCTCGCTACGGCGGGATCGTCCCGGCCGAGGTCGAAGCTCAGCTCAGCCGCGAGCTTGAGCTCATCCATGAGCTCGACTTTGGCGGCTACTTCCTGACGATGTGGGACATCGTCCGCTTCTGCGGCGAGCGAGAGATCCTGTGCCAGGGTCGTGGTAGCGCCGCCAATTCGCTCGTTTGCTACTGCCTCGGGATCACCGCGATCGATCCGCTGAGGATGGACCTGCTCTTCGAGCGCTTCCTCAGCCGCGAGCGCGCGGAGCCTCCGGACATCGATCTCGACATCGAGCACGAGCGTCGTGAGGAGGTCATCCAATACGTCTACAGCCGCTACGGCCGTCGTTATGCGGCGATGGTCGCGAGCATCACCCGCTACCGTCCCCGCTCGGCGATCCGCGAGGTCGGCAAGGTGCTGGGGCTGCCGGCGGCGGCGCTCGATCGCGCGGCCAAGCTCCACGATCACTTCGCCCAGGAGCTCGACGTCGAGGTGCTGCGCGGCGTTGGGCTCGATCCCAAAAGTCCGCTCGGCGCTCACCTGATCAACCTCGGCAGCGCGCTCCTGGGCGCGCCCCGTCACCTCGCGACCCACCCCTGCGGCTTTCTCCTGGGCGACGAACCGATCGACACGCTGGTGCCGATCGAGGCGGGGGCGATGCCCGGGCGGACGTTGATCCAGTGGGACAAGAATGACATCGAGGCGCTTCGCCTCTTCAAGGTCGACCTCCTCGGCCTCGGCGCCCTCTCCCACCTCCACCGGACCCTCGATCTGATCCGCGACACCTACGGCCAGACCCTGACGATGGCGACGATCCCCGCCGAGGATCCCGAGACCTACGCGATGCTAAAACGGGCCGACACGGTCGGCGTCTTCCAGATCGAGAGCCGGGCGCAGATGTCGATGCTCCCGCGCCTGCGTCCGGAGACCTTCTACGATCTGGTCATCGAGATCGCCCTCGTCCGTCCGGGGCCGATCCAGGGGGACATGGTCCATCCTTACCTGCGCCGGCGCTGCGGTGAGGAGGCGGTGACGATGCCGCATCCCGACGTCGAGCGGATCCTCGGCAAGACCCTGGGGGTGCCGCTCTTCCAGGAGCAGGTGATGCGCCTCGCGATCACGCTCGCGAACTACTCCCCCGGCGAGGCTGATCAGCTCCGCAAGGACATGGGCGCCTTTCGCTCGCCGGGTCGGATCGAGGAGCATCGGGCGCGGATCCTCGGGCGGATGGCGGAGCGTGGGGTCGCGCCCGAGTTCGCCGAGCGGATCTTCGCCCAGATCCGCGGCTTCGGCGAGTATGGCTTCCCGGAGAGTCATGCCGCCTCGTTTGCCCTGATCGCCTACGCCAGCGCCTGGCTCCGCCGGCACTACCTGCCCGCCTTCGTCTGCGGCCTCCTCAACGCTCAGCCGATGGGGTTCTACGCGCCGGCGACGATCATCGACGACGCTCGCCGTCATGGGGTCGAGCTCAGGCCGATCGACGTCCAACGATCATCCTGGGAGTGCACGCTGGAGCGGCGGAAAGGATCCTCGGAGGGGCTCCGTTGGGCGCTGCGGATGGGGCTCTCCTATGTCCGCGGCCTCCACGTGGACGACCGGATCGCCCTCGAGAACAACCCGCCTCCCTATGCGGGCCTCGACGACTTTGTCCGCCGGACTGGCCTCGGGCGCGACGCGCTCCACGCGATCGCCGAGGCTGGGGGCTTCTCTTCGCTCGGGTTCTCGCGGCGCGAGGCGATCTGGCGCGCGCGAGGTCTCGCGGCCCAAGCCAGCGACAGGCTCGCCCTTGAGGACGTCAGCGACCTCCCGCTCTTCGCCGATCTGGGCCAGCACGAGTCTGTCCTTTGGGACTACAAGCGGAGCGGACACAGCACCCTCGGCCATCCGCTCAGCGTTCTCCGGCCGAAGCTCCGTCGCCTCAGGATCCTCGACGCCTCTGGGGTCCGAGAGCTTCGCGACGGCGCGAACGTCGAGGTCGTCGGCCTGGCGATCTGCCGCCAGCGCCCGGGGACCGCCAACGGGGTGACCTTCTACACGCTTGAGGATGAGACCGGATTCGTCAACGTCGTCGTCTGGGCCCAGGTCTTCGAGCGCTACGCGGCGGTCGCCAAGACCGCCGCGATCCTCGGGGTCAGCGGTCGGATCCAACGGAGCAAGGAGGGGATTGTCCACGTGATCGCGGACGCGCTCTGGGAGGCGACAGCTCAGCTCCGCGAACGCTCGGCCTGCTGATCTTCATCTCCTCGGGGCGCCTCGGGGCCTGTCGAGCGGCTTCGCGCAGTGAGGGCAGAGCCCTGCTTCGGTCACCTCTCCGGCGAACGCTCACCTGTCAGCGCCAAGCGGAGCAGGTGGGCCCGGGCTCTCGGCCAGGTTCGCCAGCGTGGATCCCCGACCGGTGTCGGCGGCTCCTCGGGGAGGATCCCGACAAAGTCCATCCCCGCGGCTTCGGCGAAGGCTAGATCGGTGAAGGCACGGTCGCCGACCATCACCATCGACTCGCCGGGGAGCCCCATCTCTTCGAGGGTCCGCTGGACGATCCTCGGCGCGGGCTTCATCGCCCCCTCCTCCTCGGTGACCATCATGACGTCAAAGGTCTCGAGGTCGAGGCCGAGCGCTGCGAGGCGAGCCTCGATCCCGCGGTAGTCGGAGACGAGGCCGAGGCGGAGACCTGCGGCGCGGAGCTCAGCGAGCAGGGCCTGGACCCCCGGATAGGGATCGACCGCGTGGATCATCCCCTGCCGGACCATCGGATCGTAGTCCTCGTCGATCCACCGCTGCCAGCGCTGACGCCTCCCCGGGCTGTGGGCGAGGCGAGCGAGCGTCTCCTCGTGCAGCGCCGCGGCGTTGCCCATGTCGACGCCGGCGAGCGAGCTGCGGATCTTGGTGTAGCGGTGGAGGCGAGGGATCGACCACGGCATGCGGCGGATCATGAAGCGCTCGAGCGCGCGTTTGTCGTAGAGGGTGCCGTCGAGATCGAAGACGACACCGGCGAGCGGCGCTCGTGGGCGTCTCTCGGGCATGGACATGAGCATAGAAGGTGTGGCGCTAGCAGGACAGGTCGGGCGAGGGGCATATGGGCGGAAGGAAAGCCAGGCTGCTCGACCGCTGCGCCGATGTGGACCTCCTCATTGGGCCGTGTGAATTCGCCCTTTCCCAGTCGGCGGGTCCTCGGTAGCGTGAGCGTATGCGAGCCTCCCTCCCTGTCTGTGCGGCCGCGCTCGGCCTCGCTCTCTCCGCCTGCGGCGACGTTTCCAACGATGACCCTGACCTGGGCGGGAGTGGGGTCGCGAGCATCACCGTGACGGCCTCGGCCTCGGGATCCGCGTCGGACTCGGGCGACTCCGAGAGCGGGGGGAACTCCGACACGGAGTCGAGCGCTGGCTCCACGAGCGCTGGCTCTGGGAGCACCGGTTCCGGGAGCACTGGCGACAGCCCCTTCAAGTATGACGTGGGCATCCCCGACGACGACGTGATGCCGACCGGTGAGGACCCCTGCGAGGACACCGGAGACGACTGCGTCTGCACGATCCCCGACCACGTGCCCTGCGACGACGGGACCGACGACCCCTTCAACGCGATGGGGCTCAACTGTCCTGGAGAACTGGCGGTCGACCCGTCGATGATGGGTGACGCCGCAGCGATCGGTATCCGCTCGAACTTCGGCGCGAACGCCACCTTCAACCCGCGCGAGGGCAAGAGCTACGCGGTGATCGGATCCGGCCGGGTCTCAGAGCTCGGCGAGCAGACGCCCGACAACGACAGCAACTTTTCGCCGACCCTCTGCAACGATGGTCTCGGCATCACCCTCGGCAAGGACCTGCCGCCGCCGATCAAGCCCAACGCGGTCGGGGACTGCACGCAAGACCCAGGGCTCATCGGCACCGGCGACTGTTCGGGGACGATCGCGGGGCAGTTTGATCAGGGCGGCTCGGCCAACGACTACACCGAGCTTCGCTTTGTCCTCGACGTCCCGGTCGACGTCACCTCGTTCTCGTACGACTTCGCCTTCTTCTCGACCGAGTGGCCGTACTACTACGGCAAGCAGTTCAACGACATGTACATCGGCTGGATCGAGTCGGAGCAGTGGACCGGGAACATCTCTTTTGATCAGATGGGCAACCCGATCTCGCTCAACGCTGGCTTCCTCGACTTCCAGGACGACAATGCCAACCTGCCGGAGTTCACCGGCACCTGCATGCGCCAGCATGCCGGCACCAACTGGTTGACGAGCACCGTCGGCGTGACCCCCGGCGAACAGATCACCGTCGTCTTCGCGATCTTCGACGTCAGCGACGGGATCCTCGACAGCTACGCCTTCCTCGACAATTTCCAGTGGGGCTGCGAGCCTAGCGGCAAGCCGCAGACGATCCCGAGCTAGGCGTCTCCAGAGGGCGTTCCATGGCCCTTGCGGGTCTTTCGTAGCTCTGCTGCTCGAGGGCCCGCCGAGGCTGCGGGACTTTCACCACGGCCGCAGCGGCGGTCTGAGCTGGACTCGAGGATTGACAGGCTCCGAGCGCCTGCTACCGTCCGGCCCCGCGAGGACGAACATCATGCCGATAAAGCCTGAGATCGAGGAAGACGCATACTTCAAGGAGCAGGACATGGAGGCCCGCGCCAAGCTCCGCGCGCGGATGGACGAGGACGCCAAGCGGGTCCAGCGGGAGGCTCGCAAGCTCGAGCTGGCCGACGTCGTCGCCGCTCTCGGCTTCACCGGCAATCGGACCAAGATCTTCGACCTGATGCCGATGGTCCACATCGCCTGGGCCGACGGCACCGTCAGCCGCAAGGAGCGCGCGACCATCCTCAACGTCGTCAAGAGCCGTGGCATCGCCCCCGGTAGCGACGCGTTCCAGATGGTCGAGAGCATGCTCGAGGAGCAGCCCTCCAAGGCCTTCATGGACGAGACGATGGCGATCCTCAAGCAGACCCTCGACGGCAAGGAGGGCGCCTCCTTGGTCGAGCTCTGCATCGGCGTCGCCGAGGCGAGCGGCGGCTTTTTGGGGATCGGCGAGAGCGTCGACCCCGAGGAGCGCGCGAAGATCGAGGAGATCGCCCGGGCCTTCGGCAACGACGCCCTCCTGACCTTCCATCGCGCCTTCGCCGGGCGCTGAGGAGCGACGACGGACGCGAAGGCTGGAGTCTCGGCGCGGTCAGGAGGCCGCGCCGCCGGTCTTCGCGAACCCGGGGAGTTCCCCGAGGATGCTCTGCGGCAGGAGCGAGGCCGTGAGGACCTCAGTCATCTGCTCCCGCGCTGCCGCCCGCCTGTCCGTGCGGAGCAGCTCATGGGCGATGGTTCGCAGCGTCTCCATCTGGTGCTGATGATCAAAGCGGCGGAGGAACTCGGCGATCGCCTCGACCGTCGGCGGTGCGTCGATGCTCTTGAGCATCCGCTCGCGCCGGGTCTTGCTCAGCGGCAGGCGTGCGATCAGCGACTCGTAGGTCGTGCGATCCTCGTCTGTCGGTCGGGCCCCGCGATGGAGCAGGTTGGCGACAAAGCCGGCGATCACCTCGGCGCGCTCCATCGCCGCGTAGGTCCAGGTCTTGCGGTGGACCGCGAGCTGAGACTTCTCGATCGACAGCCGCTCACCTATCCGCTCGAAGATCCGGATCTCCGAGAGCGAAGCGTCACCGTCGGCCAGCGCCGTGTTCCAGACGGTCTCGAGGAGCCGCAGGCTGGCCTCCTGTGGCGGTGGTCGCATATGGTCAAAGTGGGCCTCGAGGGCCCCCTTATCGCAGACTAGATCCATCCACAGATCCTGCTCCTCAGGATCGAGGTAGGCCTCGACGAGGGAGAGGAGCCGGGCGGCCTCACCACCGGTGAGCACGCGATCGGCGAGCGCCAAGAGGCCGCAGGAAACGAGGGTCCATTCTTGCTCTGCGTTCAGGGGCACGTACGTGTCTCCATCGCCAGCGTACCTGGTTTCGTCACGTCCTTCTTGGGGCAGGTCGTGGCACGAAGGCGCGGACACGAGCAGGCTCGACCCGTTGCGCGCAGAGGCGAGCGAGCGCGACGTGCGACGAGGGACGCGCATGATCGCTCGAACGCGCACCTCGTCCCCGCTCGGGCCCGCCTCTGGCTTCGCCCGGATCGGACCCGCTAGATCCAGCGAAGGCGAAAACAGTTGTGGATCCGCTGGTTGCGCTGGAAGTCGCGGGGGATCGTCGCTCGGCTGAGGTCCTCGATCGCGAAGGCGGTCAGCGCTCCCTCGTCCAAGCGAAAACGTCGGTGGTGGGTCGAGAAGATCAGCTCCCCGCCGGGCTGGAGGTGATCGGCCGCCGACTTGATCAGCTCGACGTGCTCTTGCTGGACGTCGAAGTCGCGGGCTCGCTTGGAGTTCGAGAAGGTCGGCGGGTCGACATAGATGAGATCGTAGCGCCGCCTGTCGTCGCTGAGGAAGTCGCGGACGTCGGCGCCGATGAGAGTGTGCCGACCACGGTCGAGCCGATTGTGATCGAGGTTGCGCTCGGCCCAGCTCAGATAGCGCCGCGAGAGGTCGACCGAGGTCGTGCTCTTGGCCCCGCCGAGGGCGGCGTGGACCGTCGCGGTCGCTGTGTAGCAGAAGAGGTTGAGGACATCGCGACCCTTCGACGAGTCGGCGATCATTGCCCGGACGGGTCTGTGATCGAGATAGAGGCCCGTGTCCAGATAGTCGTGGAGGTTGACCAGGAGGCTCGCCCTGCCCTCGTGGACCACGTGGAGCTCGCCGCTCGAGGCCTGTCGTGTGTACTGATCACCGCGCTTTTGCCGGCGGCGCTGCTTGACGATCACCCGCTCTAGCTCGACGCTGAAGTGCTCCGCGACGATCTCATGGGCCTCCCGGAGCCGCCGGGCGGCGATCCGCTCGTCGATCGTCGACGGCGGGGCGTACTCTTGGAGGACGACGTAGGGCCCGTCGTCGGTGCCGTAGAGATCGACCGCGACCGCGTATTCGGGGATGTCCGAGTCGTAGAGGCGGTAGCAGGTGATCTTGTCGCGCTTTCGCCAGGACGCGAGGGCCCGCTGGTTCTTCTTCAGGCGGTTGATCAGAGAGAGCGCGCCCTCCCCTCGCGGCATCGGCTTGGGCGGCCTGCGGACGTTCGACTCGGCGACATCGATCAGGAGGAGGCTGACCTCGATAGCTCCGTTGCGGAGCTTGTAGATCTTGCGGGCGCGCAGCTTGGTCGCCATGCCGAGCTCCGTCTCCGAGGTGAGGATCGCGGCGCTCCAGCCGTCGAACTCGGCGACTAGGCGCTCGCCGATCTTCGCGTAGAGGGCGGGCAAGTCCTGATCCTGGCCGAGCCGCTCGCCATAGGGCGGGTTGGCGATGACCAGCCCCGCTCCTCCCCAGGCGGGATCGCGGCGGAGCTGCTCGACCTCGGCGACGCGGACATGGACGAGGCCGCGAAGATCTGCTCGCTCGAGGTTGGCTTGGGCGCTGCGGATCGCTGAGCGCTGATGATCGAAGCCGATGATCGTCGGGATCTTGCGGCGGCCGATCTCCCAGCGCTCGTTGGCGTCGGCGCACAGCTCCTCCCAGATCTCAGGTTGATGCTGGAGCCAGCCCTGAAAGCCAAAGTAGCTCCGGCTGAGCCCCGGCGCCCGGTCGCCGGCGATCCATGCCGCCTCGATCGGCAAGGTCCCGGATCCGCAGAGGGGATCGACGAGCGGCGCGCCGGCGGCGGCCAGCTCCGGCCAGCCCGCGCGTATGAGCAGGGCCGCGGCCAGGTTCTCCTTGAGCGGCGCCATCGCCCCCTCCGCCCGGTAGCCGCGACGGTGAAGGCTCTCACCGGCGAGGTCGATCGAGACGCTCAGCAGCCCCCGGCGGAGGTGGACGTGGATCCGCAGGTCGGGCCGCTCGCGCTCGACGTCCGGTCGTCGTCGGCTCTGGGCCATGAAGCGATCGACGATCGCGTCCTTGACCCGGAGCGCGCCGAAGTGACTGTTGTCGATCCCTGACCCACCGCCGACAAAGTCGACGACGAAGGTGCCGTCGACCGTCATATGCTCTTCCCAGGGGATCGCCCGGATAGCCCTGTAGAGAGCCTCTTCGTCGGCGATCTCCAGCTCGTCGATGCGCAGGAGGATGCGGCTCGCGAGGCGGGACCACAGGCAGCAGCGGTAGGCGATCCGGAGGTCGCCCTGGAAGCGGACGCCGGCCTTGGTCAGGCGGATCGACTCGCCGCCGAGCTCACCGAGCTCAGCGGCGACCAGCTCCTCGAGGCCGGGCGCCGCGGTAGCGAAGAGGTCAAACATCCGCGGGGTTGTACCGCGAAGGGGCGTCCTGCGAGGGGCCTCCGCCGCTGAGCTCGGTAAAGTACGTCAGCGGCAGCGCAGCCCCGATCCGTCCGGCCCAGCTCAGCCTTGCCCCCAGCGCAGGTCTGCTCGGACCTGCCAGATCAGGTTGAGCTCGACGCGGACATGCCAAGGCCGGCGAACCAGGCCGCGAATTCGCGGAGTCCCCGGTCGAGCGCGATCGTCGGCCGGACGCCGAGATGGGTCGTGCTTCGCTCTACCGACGCCCGTGAGCGGCGAACCTCGCCGCCGAGGGCCGGAAGGTGGACGATCGGGCTCTCACTGCCGGTGAGGGCGACGACCCGCTCGGCGAGCTCGCGGATCGAGATCTCCTGGCCGCCGCCGACGTTGATCGGCGTGCCATCGCTGGGACCTCGCTCACAGGCGGCGAGCACGGCCTGGACGACGTCGGCGACGTGGATGAAGTCGCGGGTCTGCTGGCCGTCGCCGAAGATCTCGAGCGGCTGGCCTGCGAGCGCTCGCTCGACGAAGCGGGCGATCACCCCGGCGTAGTGGCTCCGCGGATCCTGGCGCGAGCCGTAGACGTTGAAGAAGCGGAGGCTGACCGCGGAGAGCGGTTTGTCGGGCAGGCGCGCCTGGACCCTCAGGTGCATCTCGGCGGCCAGCTTGTGGATCCCGTAGGGAGACGGCGGCCAGCCGGCGTCCTCTTCGACGACGGGGAGTGCCTCGCTGACCCCGTAGACCGCCGCCGACGAGGCGAACACCAGGCGGGTGTTGAGAGCACGGGCGAGGCGCGCGACCTGGAGGGTACCGACCAGGTTGTCCTGAGCGTCGCCGATCGGATCGTCGAGGGAGCGGGCGACGTCGATCTGAGCGGCGAGGTGGACCACCGCGGCGACGCTCTCGACGTCGGCCATGGCGCTCGCGAGGGGATCGGCCAGGGGAGCGCGGATATCGGCGCTGACGAGCCGCAGGCGCGGATCGCCGAGGTGTGCGGCCAGGTTTCCCCGGTCGTTGGCCCGACGATCGATGACGAGCACAGGCCGATTCTCGGCGAGGAGTGCGTCGACGAGGTGTGAGCCGATGAAGCCGGCGCCGCCGGTGAGGATCGTCCAAGAGGTCATGTCAGCCTATCGTGACCTGTCGTCGGTTCAGGTTAACCGGTTCGCGACCGCGGGGGATCTCGAGGCCATCGCCGGTGAAGCGGGCGACGACGACGGTGACGTTGTCGGGCCCCCCTGCGGCGCATGCGGCCTCGGTGAGGGCTCGGCAGCAGCGCATCGGATCTTCGTAGCGGAGGAGTGTGTCGAGGATCGCCTCGTCGGGCAACGGTGTGTTCAGGCCGTCGCTGCACAGGAGCAGGATGTCTCCGGCGCGCAGGGTGGTCGTCACGAGCTCCGGGCCGATCGTCGACATGACCCCCAGGGCCTGGAGGAGAACGTTGCGGTTCTCGAGGTTGCGCGCCTCCTCGGCGCTGATCCGGCCGGCGGCGACCATTTGACCGACGACGCTGTGATCGGTCGTCAGCTGGTGGAGCGAGCGTCCGCGGCGGAGGTAGGCCCGCGAATCGCCGACGTGCACGAGGGCCAGCTCCGGACCGTGGAGCAGCGCGGCGGTCACCGTCGTCCCCATCCCGCGGAGGGTCGCGTCGCGGTTCGCGTGGTCGAGGATCGACGTGTTCGCCCGCCTCGTGCCCTCGAGGAGCGCCTCCTGAACCTCCTCGAGCGAGCCAAAGGGGGAGTGTGGGCGGACGGTCTCGGCGAAGGCGTCGGCGGCGAGCTGCGAGGCCACATCACCGCCGGCGGCGCCCCCCATCCCGTCACAGACCGCGAGCAACGTCCCCTGCGGGCCGAGCGGGTGGATCCGGGATCGGGGTTGCAGGGACCGGTCACCGTTGCCGAGGTTAACTACGAGGAAACGATCCTCGTTGCGGCCGCGAACACAGCCGACCTCGGTACGCGCGAAGATCTCGATCTGAGCCAAGCCTTAGTCCGTCCTCAATCGAAAGATCTGATCACCGATCCTGAACATGCCGTCGACGGCGATCCGTGCGCTTCCGCGGATCCGGATGTACGTGCCGTTGGCGGAGCCAAGATCCGAGAGGCTAACCGCCATCCCGGCTCTGTTCACAGTGACCCCGAGCTGCGCGTGCTGGCGGCTGATAAACGCGTCGTCCCCGAAGACAATGTCCCCCTGCTCGCGGCCGAAGGCGACGACTGCGGAGCGGAGGAAGTACGACTCGGCCTCCGCGCCGCCGTAGCCGATCCGGGTCAGGCAGGCCCAGGAAGGGTCGAGCGGGGTGCCGAAGAGGCGCGCGCCGTGGGTCTCCAGATCGAGCTCCGGAGGGGGATCGGGGACGTTGTCGAGGCGAAGGAGCTGATGCCCGAGGAGGATGGTGTCGCCCGGGAAGACCGGCACCGTGTCCGTGATCCGGAGGAAGACCCCGTTGAGGCTCTCGAGGTCGACGATCCAGATCCCGTCGTCGCGGATCTCCAGGCGAGCGTGCCGCGGCGAGAGAAATTCATCGTCGGCGAAGACCAGATCGCTGCCCTCGCGGCCGAGTGTCAGCAGTGAGTCCGGAAAGAAGAAGCTCTCGCCGTCGCTGCCGTCGCGGTTGACCAAGACCAGGCGCAGGGGGGAGGCGCCGAGCTTGGCGAAGCGATCCTCCTCGGGCGCAGGAGCTGGCTCCGCTTGGGGCGCCTTCTCCGCGGTGAGCTGCCGAGCGTTCCAGGCGGCGGGTGGTGCGGGCTTCGGCGTCAGCGCCGGCGTCATCTCGGGGCGTGGCCCGCGGGCGCCTGCGCGGGCCCCCGCGACCCGACGCGGGCCTCTCCGGGGAGGCGTATCCCTCGCCGCGGTGCCGAGCGGGAACTCGCCGGATTGGGCCGCATGCTCCCCTGTCGCCTGCTTGCGCAGCTTTCGGACCTCGGTCGTCAGGACCTTGAGGCGTTGGGTCTGGGGCCGCGGCGCCCGAAGACCGATCGCGAGGCCGCAGACCTGGCAGAATTGGAATTCTTCGCCGAGCTGCGAGCCACAGCGCGAACACTTCTCAGCGCTGGGGGGCTCTCCCTGCGTCAAATCGTAGCCGCAGACGCCGCAATCGGTCCCCGTTGCCCCGATTGGGCTGCCGCAAGCTGGGCATGGCATCGACTCCGACAATTGTCCTCAAGTGTCTGCGCCTGTGTCGAGGCCGTGACCTCGGAGGCTTGCCAGCGTCGGCGGCGTGGGATAGACCCGCGCTCTCACGGAACGTCAGGGTATCGGCCCCCTGGCAGAGCGTCAATTGAGCGCCCCTCCCGCAAAGAACCCCCACCTGTTCCCGCTCATCGGGCTCCGGGCCGCGCTCGTCACCCTTTCGCTCGCCGCCTGCGCTCCTTTGGTGCGCCCCGCGACCTTCGTCGGCGCCCGCGATCAGGTCACAGACGCCACTCTGGTCGGCCCCTTCGACGGTCAGGTCATCGACGAGTCCACCGGAGAACCGGTCGATAACGCCTCCGTCGTCGCGATCTGGTCCTACGATCGTGGGGACGGCTTCATCGGCCCCAACGGGTCTGAGGTCTACGAGACCGAGACCGACGCGGCTGGACGATATCGCATCCCCAAGGCCCCGCTGAAGATCCGCGGCCGGACCGTCCGCCTCGTCGCTTTTTCGCTGGTGATCTACAAGCGCGGCTATGTCGGCTATCGCTCCGAGAGCACCCCCGACGGCGCTCCTCGGACCGACTTCACGGTCCGACAGAACAAGGTCAGCCTGCGCAAATGGCGGGAGAGCGACTCCCACGCGGAGCACCTCGCCTATCTCACGCCGCCGCGGGCGATCCAGTCGCTCAGCGCCTGGGAGGTCGAGCTCGCGAACTTGGACCTCTACCGTGAACTCGGGGGCGATGCTCCGGCGGCGGCCGGCGGAGCGAGCAGCTCAAACGACAATCGCGCGGTCGAGCCGCGCGGCGGAGACGGCTGGCTCGACGCCAGTGAGCTGATGACCCCCGATGAGATTCGCCAGCGGACACGGACCCAGGATCGCTTTGACGTCAGCGAGCTGGCCGATCTCGATCGGACGAGCTTCTACCACGGCGTCCACTACCAAGCTCGTGATCGCAGTGAGCCCTACGACATCGCCATCCGGGTCTGGCAGGCGCCGCCTGGTGGCATGGGCCCGGTGATCGAGACCATTGAGACAACGATGGCCGGCGCGACCAAGGGCGACGAGATCACCGAGCAGACTTGGACCCTCGAGACCGAGGGGGTCTACGCCGTCGCGTTCATCGACGCCGAGAACCAGGCCGGCGTGCTCCTGACCTGCGGTGACATGCAATGCGCCGACCTGGCGACCGCGCTGGTGATGGGCGCGGAGCTCCAGCGCAACCTCAACAGGCTCGGGAGCGCCCCGGTCGGCTCCAAGACCAACGTCTCCGATGACGAGCCTGCCGAGGAGTTGGATCTTCCGAGCGACGACGACGACGACGACGATGATGGGGACGCGTCCGCGCAGTCCCAGAGCCAGGAGGGCGGACGATGAGCGCGAAGAGCACCCAAGCGCGAACTCTCGAATGCCGGACTCCGGGCCTGGGTCGCGGCGGACGACGGCGCTCCCCCTGGCTCGCGGCCTTCGCCCTCGCCGGCGCGCTCTTCGGCGGCGTAGCCTCGCCCCGGACCGCCGCCGCCTGGGACCCGTCACAGACTCACCTCGGGATCGTCGACACCGGTCTCCGCAGGAGCGCTCTTCACCTGCGCTGGATGGCCGCCTCAGAGCTGACCCGCGGCGTCTTCACTCCGCTGCGGGTCGATCCTCAACGGCTAACCCCGAGCGAGCGCCGCTTCCTCCAGGCGGCGATCCTCCGGGCCAGCGACGCGACCGGATCCCGCCCCCTCGGCGGTCCTGGGAGCTGCCCCGGCGACGAGGCCCCGGCGGTCTCCCAGCGCTACTGCATCGACAATGAGCATTGGCAGATGAGCGCCATGGCCTGGATCGAGCTCGGCGTGCTCGCGGAGCTCTCGCCCTCCGCCCGCGAGGTCCACCACTTCATCGATCCCAAGGACCCGAGCGCCGACTCCTGGAGCGACCCGGAGCTGCCGCGCTGGCTCCTGCGCCTACGCCTCGCCCGTCGCAACGGAGCGCCGCTCGCGGGGAGCGTCAACCGGACGAACTTCGACGGGCACGGCCCTTCGGCGATCGCTTGGCTCAAGGACTCCTCCGACGTGATCGCTCCGCCGCGGCTCTACGCTCACCTGGAGCGGGCCTACCTTGAGGGCGACGCGGCTGCCCGCGCCCATCACCTGGCGATGGCGCTGGTCTGTGTCGGTGCGCTCCTCCACGTGGCCCAAGACCTCTCGGTGCCGGCCCACGCACGGGGGGACGCTGGGGCGTTCCTCGGGGCCCTCTCGTCGGCCCCGGGCGATCGCGGGTTGCCCCTCCAGGAACTCGCGAGGGTCCGCTACGGCCGCAGCGATCTGCCGATCAGCGATGACCCGCAGATGATCGGCGAGGCGCGGGGCAAGCTCCTCGCGGGGAGTCTCGCCGGTCACCTCGTCGGCGCGCCGGGCCAGACAAATGAAGATCGTGACGAAGGCCTCGGAGTCTTCACCGCAGGTCGCTTCTTCTCCGAGTCGTCGGTCCCCTCCCCTGCTTACATCGAGCCGGAGACTGGCCCCGAGGAGGCCGCCGCCGCGCTCATCGGTGAGACGCGGATCGACCCGATCGAGGCCAAGGGCGCTCGCCTGAGCCCCTGGCCCGCGGAGAGCGGATACCTCCTGACCGCGACGGGACGTCCGCTCGCGGCCTTCGACACCGACGATGAGGGCAGAATCCGCCCCTACATCGACAACGCGGTCGCCGACAACCAGATGCAGGTGCTCCTGCCGAAGGCCACCGCGACCACCCGCTCGTTGCTGGACTTCCTCTTCCCCGGCTGGCCAGCGATCAACTACGACGCGAAGGGGCGGACGATCAACTTCGTCCTCGACGCGTCGATCGTCGAGCCGGAGCTGCTCCTCGTCCACCAGGACGGGGCCGGCGTCCGGACGACCCGCCGCAAGGTGAAGCTCCTCCCGGGCGAGGACAATCAAGTCCGCGATCTGCCGCAGACCGCCGAGGCCGAGCGCATCGTCCTGGTTCTCCGTGGTCGCTACGCGGGCGGCGATCCTCTGCTCTGGGAGCTGACC
>Ga0316189_10002505_pt1 | contig 17970 bp, 17 predicted proteins | sample LowCovwburrow_MG_FD_204930 | JGI IMG/M metagenome (GOLD analysis project Ga0316189, IMG submission 204930) | Coastal sediment microbial communities from Maine, United States - Lowes Cove worm burrow | ecosystem: Environmental > Aquatic > Marine > Coastal > Sediment | place: USA: Maine...
GAGGCGTGATCGGCTCGCCCGGGCCGCCGATTGGAAGAATGGCGTTCCATCTGTCCGCGACGCTCAGACAATCTGCCAGAAAACAGGCCAGGTCAGCCTCTGCAATCGGTTTGCACGCGGTCAATTCCCCGTTGCCGAAAACGGTGAAGGGCTTGCCGGACTGTACCGCCTCCACCTGCCCGGCCAACGACTTGAAAAAGGCGGTGGGCCGGACAATGGAGAACGTCAGGCCGGACTGGATCAGATCGCGCTCAAACGCGAGTTTGGCGTGCTGGAAGGCCAACAGAGGTTTTTGCACGCAAATGGCTGACAGCAGAACGAATTGCCGGGCCCCCGCACGTTGCGCCAGCGCCATGACGTTGCGATTTGCCTGATGCTCAACGGCCCAGGCGTCGCGGATGCCACCGGAGCGGGTGGCCAGGCAGGAAAACGCCGCCGCCAGCGGCACACTGCCAAGATCCAGCAAAGACAGCGCCCGGGGATCGCAAACATCGGTTAGGTGCACTTCGGTATCCGTCAGTGCAGGATCAGCCCCATCATCCCCATCACTGCCGGGTCCGCGCACAAGGCAGACCACCCGATACCCGCGGGCAACCAGTTCACGGACGAGAATCCGACCGATGTAGCCGGTGGCACCGGCCACCAGTACGCGGGCGCCCGGCATGATCCGAGTCATTTCGAGGGCCCGCGCTGTGTCCATACCCTTGTGCCACCCGTGTCGAAACCGATTGTCTGGTCACCTACCTGTGCGAAGGCGTAGACTGGGCGGTGACCCACACTTGCCCCCGGAGACCTGACCCATGACCGTCTGCCCCATCGCCATCGCCGCCAGTTGCCGCAAATGTCCCGCGGTGGGCTTTTGCCCACTCAAGCGCGTGTTGGGCGATTACACCGATCAAGACACCGAAACCGCCAACGAAGCGAAGCCCGACGAAAGCAAGACCCCGCCGGCAGCCTAAGCCCAGTTCGCCACCCGAATCAGAGGGCATAGACGCCCAACACGCCGGCGATATCCCGCATCCGCTGTAAGACCGAATCCGGTGGCGGGCACTCTATATCCACCAGAGTGCAGGCCACCTCACCACGCGACTTGTTGAGTAGATCGCAGATATTGATATCGGCTGCGGCGATGGCGGATGTGATGCCCTCGATCATATGCGGCACGTTGGCGTTCACCACCAGGATGCGGTGACCGCTGTTTCGGGGCATGGTCATTTCCGGAAAATTGACCGAGTTGCGGATATGGCCGTGCTCCAGATAGTCCCGGACCTCGTTCACCACCATGGCCGCACAGTTTTCCTCGGACTCCCGGGTGGAAGCGCCTAAATGCGGCAGGGCGATGACCCGATCGTGATCCTTGAGCAGCACATTCGGAAAATCGCATACATAGGTGCCCAAGCGGCCCTGCTGGATGGCCTCGCACACGGCCTGATCATCGACAATGCCGTGACGGGCGAAATTCAGCAGGACGCAGCCCGGCTTGATGCGGCCGAGGCTGTCGGCGTTCACCAGGTTGCGGGTGGCCTCGATCAGAGGCACATGCAGGGTGACAAAGTCGGATTCCCGCAGCACCTGATCAACGCCCAGGGCCTGCTCGGTGTGGGCGGAGAGCTGCCAGGCATTGGTCACGCTGATGCTGGGGTCGTAGCCGATCACCCGCATGCCGAGACCGAACGCAGCGTTGGCCACCTTGACGCCGATGGCGCCCAGACCAACCACACCCAGAGTGCGGCCCTCCAGCTCCGTGCCGCGAAACTGTTTTTTGCCGGTTTCCACCTGCCTCGAAATGTCGGTGTCGTCGCCGCTGAGCCCGCGCACAAATGACCAGGCCGGAAACACGTTGCGCGCCGCCAGCAACATGCCGGTCAAAACCAATTCCTTGACCGCGTTGGCGTTGGCCCCGGGCGCGTTGAACACAGGTATGCCGCGCCGGGTGTAGTCATCCACGGGGATATTGTCGGTACCAACCCCCGCGCGACCCACCGCACGCAATGTCTTGGGAACGTCCCAACCATGCAGATCATAGGAGCGCAACACCACCCCATCGGGGTGCTGAATCTCTGACGCCACCTCGTATCGATCCCGGGGGAAGCGTTCCAGGCCAGCCACCGGAATGTTGTTCAGGGTGAGAATCTTGAGCATGGTTCAAGCGCCGTCGGGCTGACCGGGTTTGCGGGTGTCGGGATGCATGCGCACCCCACAGTGGCGCGCCGCGCGCGCCAGCAGGTGAGCACTGACCGGCGCTGTAATGAACAGAAAAAAGGTCACCAGCAGCTCGTGCAGGCTGAGACCCTGTCCCCGTAACGAAAAGAACAGCACCGATGCCACCAGCACACCCCCAACCCCCAGCGTGGTGGCCTTGGTCGGTGCATGCAGCCTGAGGTAAAAATCCGGGAAGCGGAGCAAACCGATGGATCCCACCAGCGCAAACGCGCCGCCAAGCACCACAAAGAAACTGATCAACGCCTCCTGCCAAAGCATACGGTTCGCTCCTACTCGATAATGTCGCCGCGCAACAGATACTTGCAGAGCGCGACGGTGCTTATAAAACCCAGCATTGCGATCAGCAGTGCGGCCTCGAAAAACGAAGTCGTCGCCCGGGCAATGCCATATAGCACCAGAAGGGCGATCGCGTTGATGTACAAGGTATCCAGCGCCAGGATCCGATCCGGCAGATCCGGACCGCGAAACAACACCCAGACGTTCAGCACCACCGCAATGCCCAGCATCGCGGCGCCCAGTGCGAGGGCCAGGTTCAGCATTGGAAGATCTCCTGTAGCGGGCCTTCATAGCGCTGCTTGATCTGATCCACCAGCGCCTGCGCATCGTCCAGGTCGATGGAGTGGATCAGCAGGTGCCGAGCGTCCTCGGAAAGGTCCACAGATACCGTGCCCGGGGTCAAGGATATGGTGCTGGCCAGTACCGTGATCGCAAACGGATCGGTCAGCGCCACCGGAAACCAGACAAAACCCGGACGCAGCCCACCGCCGGGTCTCAGCACCAGGCTGGCCACCCAGAAGTTGGCCACCACGATGTCGGTCAGCAATACCGTCAGATACCGCAGCAGCAGCCCCCAGCGCGCCACCTTCGGCGCCTCCGGCCAGAACCGGCGGGTCAGCAACGGAATCAGCACCGCCAGCACCGTGCCGAGCAGCAGATGGCCCAGGCCCAAGGTGTTGTTCACCACCATCCAGACAGCGATGAGGCACAGGGTCAGGGCGGGATGGGGCAACAGTTTTGCCGGTGCGTTACTCATGGTTCAGCACCTTTGGGATTGCCACCGCCCAGCACCTGCAGAACATAGCCCTGCGGGTTGGCGAGTTGCGCGGCGGTCTGGTCAAGATAGGCGTGAACCGGCGCCGCGAACACAACCAGGAGAGGGCTGGCCGCCAGCAACAGCATCACTGGGAGCAGCGCCCCCAGTGGCACCGGCGCCGGGGTAAGGGGCTCGCCGTCGGTGGACCAGAACAGGCGGCTGCCGGCCCGGCTCAGGGCCAGCAGTACCAGCAGACTGCCAACCAGCAGCGTGCCCCAAAGCCAGGGGGCGAAGTCGGCGGACAGGGCCGCACGCAGAATCATCAGTTTGCCGAAGAATCCGCTGAGCGGCGGCAATCCAGCAATGGCGACGGCCGTAGCAAAAAACAAAGTGCCCAGCAATGCGGGATTGCGGACCGGAGGCCCGTTCAGTTGCAGGCTGTCATCGATGGGCCCGCGCTGATCGGCGATCAAATCGACCAGCAGGAACAGCGCGCCGGTCACCAGGGTCGACTGGATCATGTAATACAGAGCGGCGGACAGCGCCTTGGGCTCCAGCACCGCGACCGAGGCAAACACGGTCCCGATGGAGAGCACCACGAGATAGCCGCACAATCGCCGCAGACTGACGCTGCCCAGAGCGCCGAACCCGGCGGCTGCAACGGTGGCCAGGGCCAGAACCACCAGCAAGGTAGAGATGATAGGCGTGGTTTCGCTGCCCTCGAGTCCAAACGTCAGGGTCAGAACCCTGATCACCGCGTACGCGCCCACCTTGGTCATGATGGCGAACAGGGCGGCAACCGGGGCGATCGCCGCAGCGTAGGTGGCCGGCAGCCAGAGGTGCAGCGGCAACAGGGCAGACTTCAAGGCAAACACCACGGTCAAGAGCATCAGCCCGGCCTGCACCAGGATCAGCTCATCCGGGCCCCGCTCGGACACAACCCGCGCAAGATCGGCCATGTTGAGGGTGCCTGCATCCGCATAGAGCACTCCCATGGCGATCAGGAACAGGCTTGAGCCCGCCAGGTTGAGCAGCACGTAGTGCAGGGCGGCGCGGGTCCGGCTGGGGCCACCCCCTTGCAGCAGCAGCCCATAGGACGCTATCAGCAAAATCTCGAAGAAAACGAACAGATTGAACAGATCGCCGGTAAGAAAGGCGCCGTTGAGCCCCATAAGCTGAAACTGAAACAGCACCTGGAATTGGCGGGTATGCTCGGACGGGCGCGCCTGGTGCGCCAGATGGGCGGCAGTCGCCAGCACCGCGCAGATCATCAACATCAGTGCGCTCAGGCGATCCAGCACCAGCACGATGCCAAACGGTGCCGGCCAGTCACCCAGAGCGTAGACCACATAGCCGTTGCCCATCGCTTGCGCTATCAGCCAAACCGCGATGGGCACTTGAAACAAGGTCGCCACCGGTCCCAGCCAGCGGTATGCGGGCCAATAGCGTGCAGGCACCAGCATCATCAGCGCTGCGGCGATCAGCGGCAACAGAATGGGCATGGCAATCCAGTCCATCAGTCCGCCCGCCCGTCCACATGATCGTTGCCCAGATCGTTCATCGCGCGCAAGGCCAACACCATGACAAAGGCGGTCATGGCAAAGCCGATCACGATTGCGGTAAGCACCAGCGCCTGGGGCAAGGGATCAACATAGCGCTCCACGCCGTCCGCAATCAGCGGTGGGTTCCCCGGGATCAAGCGCCCGCTGCCGAACAGAAACAGATTGACCGCATAGGACAGCAGGGTCAGCCCCAGGACCACGGGAAAGGTCCGGGCCCTGAGCATCAGGTAGACACCGCACATGCTCAGAACGCCCACGGAGATGGAAAACAGCAGTTCGATCATGGACCGATGTCCTCCATCGGCGGAGGATCGGCGCGCTTGGGCGCATCCCCGCTTTGCGCACCCAGGCGGGTCAGTATCAGCAGCACCGTGCCCACCACCACCATGAACACACCCAGGTCGAAGGCCATGGCGCTGGCAAGTTCGAACTCACCGATCCAGGGCAAATGAACATGGGCATAGGTCGAGGTCAGGAAGGGCGCATCGAACACCCAACTCGCCACTCCGGTGGCGGTTGCAATCAAGAGCCCGATCGCGACCATGGGCCGCATATCGGTGGGCAGCCGATCCGAGGCCCAACGCATGCCATTGGCCATGTACTGAAGAATCAGAGCACTGCCAGCCACCAGCCCGCCGATGAAGCCGCCCCCGGGCGCGTTGTGACCCCGCAGCAACAGATACACCGCCACCATCAGCGCCAAGGGCAGCAACGGCCGCGACACCATGGCCAGGACAATGGGATGTCGATCCGTATCCCAGGGACGACCGCAGTCATCCAGCGTCGGACCTTTCAGACTTAAATCACGCAGCATCGCGAATATGCCCACCGCGGCGATGGCCAACACAACGGATTCGCCGAAGGTGTCGAAACCGCGAAAATCCACCAGAATCACGTTAACCACGTTGGCGCCACCCCCACCCGGCACCGCGTTGTCCAGAAAGAACTGGGACAGCGCCTTCGGGGATTGCGTCAAAGTCAGGTAACACAAGGCGCTCATACCGACCCCGACAACCAGCGCCAGCAACCGGTCACGCCAGACCCGCCCGACGCTGGCCGTCGGGGCGGCGTGCTGAGGAAGAAAATACAGCGCCAGCAACATGAGAATTACAGTGGCCACCTCCACCAGAATCTGGGTCAACGCCAGATCCGGCGCAGAGAAACGGGCGAACACCATCGACACCGCAAGCCCCACCAGGCTGAGCGGGATCAGAGCCAAATAACGCCGGCGATGCATGATCACGGTGCCTACGGCGCCCAGAACAATAAGCGCCAACGGCACCACGCTGATGAGATCGAACGGATGGGTGAGCGGGCTGAGCACTTCGCCAGGGCCGAAAAACGGCAGCACGGTTGCCACACAGGCTATGGCAACCAAGAGATACAGGTAGCGCTGTAGCGAGCCGTTCTCAAACCGGTCCGTGCCGCGACGAGACCAAAGCAGCAGCCGTCCCAGGCGGTCCTCGGTCAAATCCTTGGCGCTGATTTCCGGAAACAGGCGCGCGTGCAGCGCGAACAACCGGTGGCGTACCGCATACAAGGCGACACCACCGGCAAGTGCGATTACGCTCATCAGCAGCGGCAGATTGAAACCGTGCCACAACGCCAGACTGTAGTCGGGAACCGACTGCCCCAGGACGTCGCGCACCGTCGCCTGCAGCAACCACTGGACCGTGTACTGGGGGAACAGGCCCACCAGCACACAGATGATCACCAGGATCTCCACCGGCACCTTCATCCAGCGTGGTGGCTCATGGGGCTGCTTCGGGAGGTCGATCGGATCGCCATTGAAAAAGACGTCGTGGATAAAGCGTGTCGAGTAGGCGACCGCAAGGGCCCCGGCGAGCGTAGCCAGAGTCGGCAAAACCCAATGCGAAGCGCCCAGCAAATCCACGTGCAGGGTCTCGCCGAAAAACATTTCCTTGCTCAGGAAACCGTTCAGCAGCGGCACACCCGCCATGGCCGCCGCCGCGGTCATGGCCAGAACCGCAGTGTGCGGAAGGTAACGGAACATGCCGTTTAACTTACGCATATCGCGGGTGCCGGTTTCGTGATCGATGATGCCGGTGGCCATGAACAACGACGCCTTGAAGGTGGCGTGGTTGATGATATGAAACACTGCGGCAACCTCGCCCAGCGGCGTTCCCATGCCGAGAAGCAGAGTAATCAGCCCAAGGTGGCTGATGGTGGAGTACGCCAACAAGCCCTTGAGATCATGCTGAAACAGGGCCGTATAGGCACCGAACAACAGCGTGATCAAACCGGTGCCGCCAACCAGGAAAAACCACAGATCGGTGCCGGCCAAAGCCGGGAACAACCGCGCCAGCAGGAACACGCCCGCCTTGACCATGGTGGCCGAATGCAGATACGCGCTGACCGGCGTCGGCGCGGCCATGGCGTGGGGCAGCCAATAGTGAAACGGGAACTGGGCCGACTTGGTGAATGCACCCAGCAACACCAGCACCAGCGCCACCGGATACAGACTATGGTCCCGGATCAGGTCGCCCGCGGCCAGAACCACGGGAAGCTCGAAACTGCCCACGATGTGACCGATCATCAGGATGCCGGCCAGCAGCGCAAGTCCACCACCACCGGTGATCATCAAGGCCTGGCGGGCGCCCTGCCGTGCGTCCGTGCGGTGCTTCCAGAAGCCGATCAACAGGAATGAACTGAGGCTGGTCAGCTCCCAGAACACCAATATCAGGATCAGGTTGCTTGCCAGGGCCAGGCCGAGCATGGCGCCCATGAACAGCATGAGAAAGCCGTAAAACCGCCCCAGTGGCTCCTCGGGTTCCAGGTAATAGACCGCGTAAAGAATCACCAACAGACCGATCACGAGGACCAGAAGCGCGAACAGAAAGCTGAGCCCGTCAACCCAAAATGACAGGGTCAGTCCCAGCGCCGGCATCCACGGCATGCTGGTCATCGCCGGTACGCCTGCCAGCACCGAGTCCAGATTGGTCAGCAGCAAGCCGAGCGACACGGACGCGCAGGCGGCGGCCAGCCAGGCGGCACCCTGACGGTGGTGGCGTTGCGCGACCCCGGCGAACGCGGCGCCAAACAAAGGCATCAGCGGTATTAGATAGAGCACGTGATCAAGATTCCCGGATCAGGCGATGCCAGTGTGGTATCTCACAGCTCGGTAACAGGTCACGGTTCACACCTTGGCCAGGCGCGGCTTCGCCGACGCCAGCGGATTCCGGAACCGGCTGGGTGCGGATGTGGTTTGACGGCATCCAACAGTGACCGCAGAGAGTACCCGAGCTATCACTGTGGTCACAAGACATCGCCTGCGTCGAGCCTGGTTGGTCAGACCATTTAATTCGGACTGGACTTTCCACCTTTGCATCGCCACTCTATGGAATGTAGTTTCAATATAATAAAAGTGCTGTAAGCCGTCCCAGCGCCACCACACATCACACAACGTAAACGAACTCCGACCTGCTCTCCGGTACTGGTGAGGCGGGGAGTGTACGGCAACGCGAGACGGAGACCCATACTGAATGAACTGCGGCGACCGACTGGCCCGAACGGGGCGCCAAAACACTAGAGTTGTACGTCGAGCGATGCTTGCCCCGGCATGAGCGAGCGCGCAGCCATCCTGGTGACTCGAAAACTGCCGGAAGCCGTGGAAGCCCGTCTGAAGCGGGACTATCGGGTGCTTCTGAACCCTGAAGATGCGCTATACCCCTCTGAAAAGCTGCTTGCCCTGTCTCGCGATGCTGACGCCATCCTGGCCTGCCACACCGAGCATTTTAACGCCGAGTTGATCGACCAGTTGCCGGAGCGAATCCGGGCCATCGCGAATTTCTCAGTGGGTGTGGACCATGTGGATCTTGAGGCGGCACGGGCACGTGGGCTGATCGTCACCAATACCCCTGATGTGCTGGCTGACGCCACGGCCGAAGTGGCAATTTTATTGATGCTGGGCGCCGCCCGCCGGGCCAGCGAGGGCGAGCGACTGGTCCGTTCGGGAGAATGGAACACTTGGAGTCCTGCGTTCATGGTCGGCACACAGGTCACCGGCAAGCGGCTCGGTATTCTCGGCATGGGCAGGGTGGGGCAGGTCACTGCGCGGCGAGCGCGGGGCTTTGACATGTTCATTCATTATCACAATCGTCAGCGCCTGCCCGCCGAGTTGGAAGCCGGCGCCACCTTCCACGATTCCGTGGAAGATATGTTGCCCCACTGCGACTTTCTGGCGGTCCACTGTCCATCGACACCGGAGACGCAGGATTTGATCAACGCAAAGCGGCTGGCGCTGCTACCGGATGGCGCAATCCTGGTCAACGTCGCCCGGGGAAACGTGGTCGACGAGCATGCGCTGATCGCGGCCCTGGCATCGGGACGCTTGCGGGCCGCGGGTCTGGACGTATATAAGAATGAGCCGGATATCCTGCCGGCGCTGCGGGCCGTCACCAATACCTTTTTGCTGCCTCACATCGGCAGCGCGACCCGGGAAACCCGGGACGCAATGGGATTTCGCGCCCTGGACAACCTGGATGCGATCTTCTCCGGGGCCGAGCCGGGGGATCGGGTGGCGTGATCCCGCACCCGATCCGGCAAGCGTGACAGGCCACGCAGGCCCATCAGCGCGACTCGAGGCAGCGGGCGCAGCGTCTGGTCGAGTCAACACGGCATTCGGTCGGGAGGGTGAAGGCCCGTGCGCTCCCGGCAAGCAGGCTCGGACCGAGCCATGGGCTCCAAACTGGATCCCGAGAACGGATACGGCTTCCCTGGCGAAGCCGGAGCGGCCGCCTTTGTAAGCGGCGCACCGAAGGATCGGATTTTCGCAATATTGGACGGGCAATAGAGTCACCCCTTTAAGGGGTGCATCCATCACTGGAGAGACCTGAATGACTGACAAAACCGAAACACAAAACACACCTGAGAAGTCCACTGAGGCCGCCACATCCGGGCGCCGCAAATTTCTCAAAGCCTCCGCCGGCGTAACCGCCGGTGCCGCAGTGGGTTTTCCCATGATCGCGACAGCCCAGCCCAAGGTGCTCAAGATTCAGGGCGCATGGGGCGGCGGCATTTTTAAAGAGTTCGCGGTGGACTATGTCAACCGGGTCAATGAGATGTCCGGCGGGTCCCTCAAAGTCGACTATCTGGACGTGGGTGCAGTGGTGAAGACCGCTGAGATGCAGACCGCGGTGGACAAGGGCGTGCTCGACGGCGCTCACTTCGTAACCGCCTACTGGTATAGCAAAAACCCGGCCGCGTCCCTGTTCGGCACCGGCCCCTGCTGGGGCTGGACCGCCAACCAGCTGCTTGGCTGGATTCACTACGGCGGCGGCGCCGAACTCTACAACGAGCTTATCCAAGACGTGCTGCGGCTGAATCTGGTGGGCTTTTTCTCCGGACCGATGCCGGCTCAGCCGTTCGGCTGGTTCAAGAAGGAGGTCAACAACCCCGACGACCTCAAGGGCCTCAAGTACCGGACCGTGGGTCTGGCGGCCAATGTGCTGCAGGAAATGGGCATGTCGGTGGTTCAGCTGCCGGGCGGAGAAATTCAGCCGGCTATGGAGCGCGGTCTGATCGACGCGGCTGAGTTTAACAATCCCACTTCCGACAAAGACTTCGGCATGCAGGACGTGGCCAAGGATTACTACCTGGCCAGCTTCCACCAGTCGCAGGAAACCTTCGAGATCATTTTCAACCGCGAGCTGTATGACAGCCTGCCGGCGGAACATCAGGCGATTTTGAAGTATGCCTCCGAGTCGGCGTCGGCGGACATGTCCTGGAAGTACCAGGATCGCTACTCCAACGACTTGATCTCGCTGCAGCAGGAGTTCGGCGTCAAAGTGCACCGGACAGATGACTCGATCATGGCCGCCCAGCTCAAGGCCTGGGACGTGATCGTCGAGCAGTTCACCGCCAACGACCCTTTCTTCACCAAGGTGGTGGAGTCGCAGATGGCCTGGGCCAAGCGCGTGGGGGCCTACGAACTGACCAATGCGCCGGACTACGCGGGCGCCTATCGCCACTACTTTGGCGAACTGGCCTAAGCGCCGGTGTTGAATCGGGCGGCGCCCCGCGGGGCGCCGCCCGACCGTGTTTCCAGACCGCCGGTCATATGCAATGAACAACCGCGTTCTCTACTTCATCGACAGCATCAGTGCCTGGGCGGGCAAGGCGTTCGCCTGGTGCATTCTGGTGCTGACCTTTGCCACTTGCTACGAGGTCTTCGTGCGCTACGTGCTGAACGCCCCCACGGTGTGGGCCTTCGACATGAGCGTGCAGATGTACGGGGCGCTGTTCATGATGGCCGGCGCCTACACGCTGTCCCGGGATGGCCATGTGCGCGGCGATGTGCTCTACCGCCTGCTCCCCATCAAAGCACAGGCCAGCATCGATCTGGTGCTCTACATTCTGTTTTTCTTTCCGGGCAGCCTGGCCCTGGTTTACTACGGGTATGGGTTCGCAAGCGATTCCTGGTTTTACAAGGAAGTCAGCTGGAACAGTCCGGCGCGCATCCAGATCTACTTCTTCAAAACCCTGATTCCCGTGGCCGGGGTGCTGCTCATTCTGCAGGGCATTGCCGAGGTGTCCCGCTGCATAAGCTGCATCAAGACCGGCGCCTACCCACCGCGACTACACGACGTGGAAGAAACCGAAACCATGATCCTGAACCAACATGAGGATATCGAGGTCGTCCAAGAAGAGTTGGGAGAGGTCAAATGAGTGATCCCCAGGTCGCGATCTTGATGCTTGGCCTTTTTATCGGCGTTGTCCTGCTCGGTTTTCCCATTGCCTTCACTCTGATCGCCATGGGCCTTGGCTTTGGCTACTACGCGTACTACGACGCCGAGCGGATGAAGTCGATATTCGACAATCGTATCTTCGAACTATTCGTGCAGAACACGTTCTCGGTCATGTCGAACGAGGTTCTGGTGGCCGTCCCACTTTTCCTATTTATGGGCTACGTGGTGGAACGGGCCAACATCGTCGACCGGCTGTTTTTCAGCATCCAAATGGCCGCCCGCAACGTGCCAGGATCAATGGCTGTGGCGGCCCTGGCCACCTGCGCGGTGTTCGCCACGGCTACGGGCATCATCGGCGCCGTGGTCACCCTGATGGGGCTGCTGGCCTTGCCGGCAATGCTCAAGGCCGGCTACGACCGGCGCTTCGCTTCCGGAGTGATCTGCGCCGGCGGCACCCTGGGCATACTCATTCCCCCCAGCATCATGCTGATCGTCTATGCGGCCATCGCGCAGGTTTCCCCGGTCCGGCTTTATGCGGCCGCGCTGCTGCCAGGCATCATGCTGGCCAGCATGTACATGATCTACGTGGTGAGCCGGGCCTTTCTGAATCCCAGCCTGGCGCCCAAACCGCCGGCGGAGGACGTGCCCCCGACCGGCAAGATCATATGGATGCTGATCACCTCGTTTCTGCCGCTGGCGGTGCTGATCCTGAGCGTGCTGGGTGCCATTCTCGCCGGCATCGCCACGCCGGCGGAGGCAGCCGGTGTTGGTTCCTTTGGCGGCCTGCTACTGGCCGTTCTGTACCGGGCGCTCACCTGGCAAAGACTGAAGGAAGCGGTGTTTCTGACCGCCCGGACCTCGGCCATGGTGTGCTGGCTGTTCGTCGGCTCCTGGACCTTCGCCTCGGTGTTTTCCTACCTGGGTGGCCACGCACTGATCGAGGAATGGGTGCTGGCCATGGAGCTGACGCCGGTGATGTTCCTGATCCTGGCGCAGACGCTGATCTTCCTGCTGGGATGGCCCTTGGAATGGACCGAGATCATCATCATTTTCGTGCCCATATTCCTGCCCATGCTGGACACCTTCGGCGTCGACCCCCTGTTCTTCGGCATCCTGGTCGCGCTCAATCTGCAGACCTCGTTCCTCACCCCGCCCATGGCCATGGCCGCGTATTACCTCAAGGGCGTGGCGCCGCCGGACGTGCAGTTGATGGACATCTTCCGCGGCATCATGCCGTTCCTGGCGATCGTTATCCTGTCGATGGTTCTGCTATACCTGTTCCCGCAGATCGCCCTCGGGCCACCCAAGTTCTTCTTCGGGTAAGGAGCGGACATGGACGCCTTTCAGATGGGGGCTGCCGCGGTCGCCGCGGCCATCAGCCGGGGCGAATTGAGCTCCGAGGAATTGGTGCAGTCCTGCCTGAACCGGATCGACGCGGTGGACGGCGACGTTCAGGCATGGGCGCATCTCGACCACGCCCATGCCCTGACCCAGGCCCGGGCGGCCGACAAACATCGCCAGGCCGGTCGCCCGCTTGGACCTCTGCATGGGGTGCCGGTGGGAGTAAAGGACATCTTCGATACCTCGGATATGCCCACGGAAGACGGGTCTGTTTTGCGCTCGGGCCGCACACCCGGGGCCGATGCGGCCGCGGTTGCGCTGCTGCGTGAGAGTGGCGCAATCATCCTGGGCAAAACGGTGACCACCGAGTTTGCCGTGTACGGCCCCGGCAAAACCCGGAACCCTCATGATCCGGCACGCACGCCGGGGGGTTCGTCCAGCGGTTCGGCGGCGGCGGTGGCCGCCGGTATGGTTCCCCTGTCGCTGGGTACGCAAACCAACGGATCGGTGATCCGGCCGGCATCCTACTGCGGCGTCTACGGGCTCAAGCCGAGCCACGGACTGATTTCGCGTCACCGGGTGCTCAAGCTGTCCGACATGCTCGATCACGTGGGTATGTTCGGACGCTCGCTGGAAGACCTGGCGCTACTCACCGAACAATTGGTGGGCTACGACGCCCGTGATCCGGATACACACCCGGTGGCCAAACCCCGCATGGTGGATATCACCCGGGAAGCGCCACCGATGCCGCCCAGGCTGGCCTTCATCAAAGGTCCTGCGTGGGATCAGGCGGAGTCGGACGTGGTCGATGGATTTGCCGAAATGGCCACCGAGTTGGGGGATCGGATGGAGGAGGTCGAGTTACCCGGCAACTTCGAGGACGCCATGGAATGGCACCGCGTGATCATGGAGTCTGATCTGGCCCTGAATCTGGCGCGGGATTACCGCCGGGGTGCCGACGACATGAGCCCGCGACTGCGCGAAATGATAGAACGAGGCCTTGAGGAAAAAGCCGTGCAATACAATCTGGCGGCCCAGCAACGCCCGCTGCTGCGTGAGTTTGTGGCCGAATTGATGCTGGATTTCGACGCCATCATCACCCCTTCGGCAAACGGTGAAGCGCCGCTGGGTCTGGACTCCACCGGCAGCCCCGCGTTTTCCACCCTGTGGAGTTTCTGCGGCGCCCCGGCGGTTTCGGTGCCAGTGTTGCAGGGCGCGAACGCCATGCCCATTGGCGTGCAACTGGTGGGCGCCTGGGGTGACGACGCACGTCTGCTACGCACCGCGCGCTGGCTAGCCGAAGCGGCACCCGGCGAGTAAGGGCCTGAATTCAATGCGAGGTAGGTTGAAATGAACGACTTGATTCCGGGCATCATTGGCGTGGGCATGCTGATCCTGTTCGTGGGTGGCCTCGCCATTTCCATTGGCTCGGTCCCGTTTTTCGTCATCGCTGTAATTGTGCTGTTGATGGCGATCGTTGACTTCATCGAAACTCTGGTCAAGAACCACAGGCAACAATCCTCCGATCAGGTCTGAACCCCGGTCTGAACCCCGGTCTGCCCGTCGTCCCTGCCGACCCAGGCAGTGCGCACAAGCGCGGCCGATCCCGGCCCCGGGGTTGCAAATTTCCAGGCGATCCGAAAATATATTAGACATAGCTAATATATTGGGAGGCAAGCACATGCCAACGTACGACTATCAGTGTCCGGACAATGGCCGTATTGTGGAAGTCAACCACGCCATGGCGGCACAGCTGAGCACTTGGGGCGAAGTCTGTGAACACGCCGGAATGGCGCCCGGATCGACCCCAACAGACAGTCCGGTGACGCGCCTGGCCACGGGCGGACAAGTGGTCTCCAAGTCCAGTCTGTCCAACCCCGAGGCGCCGAGCTGCGGCATGGGCGCCTGCGGTGGGGGGATGTGCGGCCTGCAATAGCGACTCACGCCGGAACCGCCCGTAGTATGATCAGGAAAAGTACAGCGGGCGGTTCAGCATGGAGGCACAGGCGGACATCAGATCGCGAGCGGCTACACTGCTCCGGCGACGTTACTACCTTTCGTTCCTCAGCGTACCCCTGATCGATTTCGGCTTCGCACTGATTTTCGGTATCTCGCTGCAGGGCTACGTAACCGGCGCGGCCCTGTTCCTGACGCTAGCGGTGCTGCTGGGCTGGTGGCTGTTCAGGCCCATTGAACGATTTCTGCGGCACCCCGACAGCAGTCCATTCCCGGAATACGAGATTGCGACCCTGGCCCGTAACACAACCCTGTTGCTGGCCGTATTGATCGGCCTGCAAACCGCGGCCAACTTTTTCCTCATCCCGCACTTGCTGGAACCAAAACCGACCGAGACGTTATCGCGGCTGCAGCTGTCCGTCCTGCCGTTTCTGCGCTGGGCCTACTTCACCGCCGTGGTGTACTTCGTCATGGCCGACTTCACCCGCGTGCTGCGCCAGCAGTTGCACGGGCTCTGGCAGCGCACGGTGGCGCCGCAGCCGGGTCGGCTGACAACCCGACTGCTCATCGGGTTCGCCCTCACCTCGGTCATTCCGCTGACTCTGGTCCTGATCGACACCCTCGACGTGGAAGCCGGGATACGGATCGACCTGCTGCAGGATATCGCGGCCGCCGCTTTCGGTCTGGTGGTGGCGACGGTGTTCATTACCCGCAACCTGTTGGCCCCCTTGGGCGCACTGGAGCAAACCATACAGAAGGTTGGCACCGGCACTCTGGAGACCACCGCGCCGATTTTGTCCAACGACGAGACGGGACGCCTGGCCAGCGGTTTCAATCGCATGATCGAGGGCCTGCGGGAGCGCCAGTTCATCCGCGAGACGTTCGGCAAGTACGTCCCGGAAAGGGTGGCCAGCGCAATACTGGCCGATCGCGGGCGGTTGGAGCCGGTGGAGACCGAAGCCACCATTTTGTTCTGTGACCTGGAGGATTTCACGGGACTCACGGAACGGCACACACCGGCCGGGGTGGTTGCTCTGCTCAACCAGTATTTCGCCGCGACGCTGGCCGTCATCGAGCGGCACGGCGGCGTGGTCAATCAGTTCCAGGGCGACGGCATGCTGGTCACCTTCAACATACCGGTGCCGGACGTGCACCATGCGGATGAAGCGGTAGAGGCGGCCACCGATATGATCCGCGCCATGGAAGCCACCGACTTCGGGGCGGAATCACTGCGCATCCGTATCGGCGTGGCCACCGGCGTCGTGCTGGCCGGCAACGTGGGCGCGGGCAGCCGACTCAGCTACACCGTGCACGGCGACGCGGTCAATCTCGCAGCCCGCCTGGAGCAGATGAACAAGGCATTCGGCAGCCGTGTGCTCATCAGCGGCGCCACCGCAGCACGGCTGACCCGCGGCCAGCGCATCGAAACCGTGGGTGCAATCACGGTTCGCGGCAAGCAGCACCCGGTGCCCGTGTATCAAGCCATCGTCGGCACGTCCGAGAGCCGTTCCCCCTGACCTGCCTCTCGCCAAACTTGGTCCAGATTCTGAGTTGGTTCAATACTGTCAAATAACCTGACGTTTTTAGCGCACCGTCGTACCAGAATCCGCTGGAGTCCTTGCTATCCACCAGACCCCGCAGGATGTGCTCCTGCCGGCCGCCAGGGTCCGCCCAACTGACAAAACCCGCCACGCTCTCGTGATCCGGGATGTCGTCGTCGCCCCGAAGACTCCAGAGCTGCGCGCCCGCGGCCCAGCCAAGCCCGACGATCTGCTCATAGCCCATACCCAGCAGCTTGGCGTCCTGGCGGTCGAAGGTCTGGGTATAACGTCCTTCCAGCGTCCCCACCTGGCCGTAGCTCAGGGACAGGGCGTTGCGGTCGCCAACAAACCGGGTTCGTGCGCCGTTGAGAAACGAAGATGGCAGGTTGATCCGGTAACCATTGGCGATGGCTGCGGTGGTGTCGGAGCGCATAAGCCCGAGGGTGTTGTCGAGATACCCGCCCTCGCCAATGGGCAGGGCATACTGATTGAAGGTCAGATTGCCGCCGCTGCCATCCTCGTCAAACAGGGAAACATCGCTGTTGGCGGTACGCAAAACGCCGGACAGTTCCAATTCACCGTAATTCAGCGTCTCCCGCCGCCACTGGCCAATGAGCCCATACTCATCCAGCCGCCCCAGATCGCTGCGGTCCACCCCATAGTAGCGAAACTCCATGGACAGGGATCCGCGGCCACGGGGCTGGTTTGCGATGGACGGGTCCGAAACGGGATCGTCTTCCGGCAACGGATCGAGGATCTGATCGACGTAGGGTTGGGAGGCGGCCTCATCGGCCAGCGCGAACGCGCCGGAGAGCATGAGCAAGACCGGGAGAACAGATACCACACACCCGGCGGCTGCCGGAGTCCCTTCCCGGATCGAATCTTGACGGGTCGCCGGCAAACGTGCGCCCTATCCTTGAGTCTGCAGGTGCGGCCAAGATTAGCAGGCCCGCCGACTTGGGCCTATGTTGCGGCCCTGCTCCGGCAGAGGCCGTTCGCTCAGCCGCTGGGCGACAGGCGAACCAAAACGCCCCCTCCCTCGCCGGCCAAAAGATAGATGTTTCCATCGGGGCCTTGACGCACATCCCGGATACGGCCCAGGTCCTGCTCCAGAAGACGTTCCTCGTCGACTACGCGCTCCCCGTCCAGTTCAAGACGCACCAGAAGTTGGAATTTGAGGGCGCCCACCAGCAAATCACCCTGCCACTGGGGAAACGCATCACCCGTGTAGAACGCCATGCCGGAGGGCGCGATGGACGGGTCCCAGAAATGGACGGGCTGCTCCATGCCGGCCTTGTGGGTGCCCTCGCCGATCTTGAAACCGCTGTACGCAACGCCGTGGGTGATCACCGGCCAGCCATAGTTGGCGCCGGCACGAATAATATTGACCTCGTCCCCGCCCCGGGGCCCATGCTCGTGAGCCCAGAGTTCACCGGTGGAGGGGTGCACCGCAAGCCCCTGGGGGTTGCGGTTGCCATAGCTGAAGATCTCGGGACGAACGCCGGCCTGACCCACAAAGGGATTGTCCGGGGGAATACTCCCGTCATCGCGGAGACGAATGATGGACCCGGCCGGGTCCGAGAGATCCTGGGCCCGATCATCGTCAC
>Ga0316189_10002506_pt1 | contig 17969 bp, 18 predicted proteins | sample LowCovwburrow_MG_FD_204930 | JGI IMG/M metagenome (GOLD analysis project Ga0316189, IMG submission 204930) | Coastal sediment microbial communities from Maine, United States - Lowes Cove worm burrow | ecosystem: Environmental > Aquatic > Marine > Coastal > Sediment | place: USA: Maine...
AAAAATCCATTGTATTAATGATGTCTTGATAGATTGAAGTTTCAAGAGTATCTAGGTTCCCAATAACTATTTTTAAGGCATAAGGCTCCAAATATGTTGTAAGTAGCATATAAGCCCATGCTGGAACAATCGCATCTGAAGAACAGGAAAGGGCAATGAAATTACCTTGATATTGAGACCAATCATGGTTTTTTGCATTTTCCCTAAAGTCTTTTTCGCGAAGCACCAATTCTTCAAATAACCAATCTTTTATGTCAAATAAAACACGTTTACCGTTTGGATACAATTCTTCCAAATCAATGGTTACCAATTTGCTGTTCGCTACACGATTTATTATCTCTTCTTGCATTATGTCTTAAAGCATTCCTAATTCTAATTTGGCTTCTTCACTCATTAAATCTTGGCTCCAAGGCGGATCGAAAGTGATTTCTACTTCTGCACTTTTAACTTCGTCAATAGACTTGACTTTTTCTTCCACTTCCATAGGAAGCGTCTCTGCTACAGGGCAGTTAGGGGTTGTAAGTGTCATTAGTATTTTAACATCTAGGTCTTCGTTCACGAAAACATCATAGATTAATCCAAGTTCGTAAATATCTACTGGAATTTCTGGATCGAATATGGTTTTTATTACACGCACTATTTTCTCGCCAAGTGCATTTGTATCTATTTCAGTTGTGCTCATCAGTTCAGTTGTGTTTGATATGCTATTGCATACATTTTTAATTGTTTAATCATGCTTACAAGCCCGTTTGCCCGTGTTGGGGATAAATGTTCCTTTAAGCCAATATCGTCAATAAAGTTAGTATCTGCGTCAATAATATCCTTAGGACTTTGGTTGGAAAATGCACGGATTAATATTGCAATTATACCTTTAGTAATAATCGCGTCACTATCCGCTGTGAAAATAACTTTGTCATTTTTTAACTCTGCGTGTACCCAAACTTTACTTTGGCAGCCCTTAATAACATTATTTTCGGTTTTGTATTGGTCGTCAATTAATGGTAAAGATTTACCAAGATCTATCATATACTCATAACGCTGCATCCAGTCGTCAAACATTGAAAACTCATCAATTATATCATTTTGTATTTCTTGTATGGTCACTGCAATTTATTTTGTGTAAAAATACGATTCATTTATTGTTTTGACGTCATGTTTTTAAAAGATAAAAGCTTTTCTACGAGAGCTTTAATCTCCTCCGGCGGGTGACCGTGGTCAAAAGAATTTGATTGGATTGATTCGGCGTCATTTTTTATCGTCAGCGTGGCATGAGGTGCGCCATCATATTGTCTCATAGATGTTGGAGCCTTGATTTTAGGTAAATTTTCAACATCTATTTCATTTAATAATTCCAAGCATACATTCCATTCTTTTACATCATATTCAAATGATTTAATGAGTTTTCTGTATATATCATTACAAACCGAAAACGAATCCTTAGAAACTGAAATTTCTTCAAAAGAACCTCTAGAAGAAGCTTGATACATAATGGTTATGTTCTGTTCTTGCATTTTAGCAGTGACCAATAAGGGACTCTCATTTTTTAAAAGAATGACATTGCCGTCTTCGATTGCAATTTTATTTGCTTCATTTAAAATATTTAAAAATGTGTTCTCTATAGTATTGGCTTCTTCACCACACATCATTTTTGTTGACCCTAATTGAGAAAGCGTAATTGAATTCCCTTCTCTTTTATAAGAACCAAAAAAACGATTGCATCCAGCAAACCCAGAAACTCTATTTGTGCTTTCATCAAATTCTAAAGTCGGGACATGGGTTAAGTTGTCATTAACTCCTAATATGGTTACTAAATACTTTCCAGTGATATTTTCAATAAATTGATCTTCATTATTCTCTTGCATGACTGTGATATCTTTAGTGTTTCCACATGACTTTAGTAAAAATACTGTCAATAATATGGTGATATATTTCATGATGTTAAAATTTTGTTTCATTGTATACAACAACGCAAAAAAGAAGCCAAAAATTTAAGATAGCATTATTTTAGCTTTTTTAACAGCGTCAATAAAAATATCTATTTCCTCTTTGGTATTGTAAAAAGCAAATGAAGCCCTAACGGTTCCTGGGATTTTATAAAAATCCATAATGGGTTGAGCACAGTGGTGTCCAGTTCTAACAGCTATTCCCAATTTATCTACAATTGTACCAATATCATAAGGATGAATACCTTCAATATTAAACGAAATCACAGAAGTTTTATGAGCTGAAGTCCCATAAATTTTTAAACCTTCAATTTGTAATAATTTATTTGTAGCGTATTCCAGTAATTCATTTTCATAGGCAGCAATGGATTCAAAGCCTATGCTATTCATATAGTCCAAGGCAGTCCCAAAAGCAATACCTCCACAAATGTTTGGTGTGCCTGCTTCAAATTTATGAGGCAAATCGGCATAAGTTGTTTTTTCAAATGTCACTTCAGCAATCATTTCACCACCACCTTGGTAAGGCGGTAATTTTTTAAGCCATTTTTCTTTGCCATAAAGCATTCCAACACCTGTTGGACCACACATTTTATGAGCAGAAGCTACATAAAAATCAACATCTAATTCTTGTACATCTGGTTTGATATGTGGGCAGGCTTGTGCACCATCTACCAAAACAGCTGCGCCAATTTGATGTGCTTTATTGATGATGTCCTGAATAGGGTTTATAGTTCCTAATGCGTTAGAGATATGATTAACAAAAACGAGTTTTGTTTTATTTGAAAGTAGTTTGTCATATTCGTTTATGACCAATTCTCCTTCCTCATTCATTGGAATCATTTTTAAAATAGCTCCCGTACGTTCGCACAACATTTGCCATGGCACAATATTACTGTGATGTTCTAAAGCCGAAACAATGACTTCATCATTTTTTTCTAATAATGATGAAAACCCATTTGCAACTAAATTTATGCTGTGCGTTGTGCCAGAAGTAAAGATGATTTCATGAGACTCCTTCGCATTAAAATGTTTTTGAATCTTGAGTCTTGCAGTTTCATATTTATCAGTAGCTTCCTGACTTAGCGTATGTACACCACGATGAATATTCGCATTGTAGCTAGAATAATAATCTACAATAGCATCAATAACTACTTTTGGAGTTTGAGATGTTGCCGCATTATCAAAATATATTAAAGGATTCCCGTTTATTTTTCTTGAGAGTATTGGAAAATCTTTACGAATAGTCTCAACATTAAAGGTTTTATGTTGTACCATGCTTTTAATTTAAAGATTAAACCCAATATTTACCCCCAATTTATTGGCAATTAACTTATTGATTCTATTTTTGAGTTCTGGTATTTTTACTGAATCCAATACATTGTTGCTAAAAGCATACATTAGTAACGCTTTAGCTTCTTTTTCTGGAATTCCTCTAGAACGTAAATAGAACATGGCATTATCATCCAACTGACCTATGGTACAACCATGCGAACATTTTACATCGTCAGCAAAAATTTCTAGTTGAGGTTTTGTATTTATCGTTGCTTTGTCTCCAATAAGCACATTATTATTTGCTTGAAAAGCATTTGTTTTTTGAGCTTCTTTATTAACAACAACTTTGCCGTTAAATACGCCAGTAGAACTATCACCAAAAATACCTTTATAATCTTGATGACTTTCACAGTTTGGTTCTATATGGTGAACTAGAGTGTTATGATCCACATGTTGTTTATCCCCTATGATGGTTATTCCTTTAAGTGTAGAATCAATACGTTCTCCATGTTGATAAAAATTCAGATTATTACGGGTCAATTTACCTCCAAAAGAAAAGGTATGCACAGCACAGTGACTTTCTTGCTTTTGATGAATAAAAGTGTTGTCAATGAGAGATGCGTTATTGTTGTCGTTTTGTACTTTATAATAATCTACAATAGCTCTTTTTTTTGCAATTACTTCTGTAACACTGTTGGTTAAAACAGGGTTGTTATTGAGACTTTGGTGTCTTTCAATAATCTGCACATGTGAATTTTCTTCAACAACAATTAAATTGCGCGGTTGAAGCATCACAGAAGATTCATTGCCAGTTGAAAAATGAATAATTTGTATAGGTTTTTGAACCAGCTTGTTTTTTGGAATGTGAATGTAAGCTCCTTCGTTTGAAAATGCCGTATTTAAAGATGAAATACTGTCTTTAATAGCTACTTTATTAAAGTAATTTTCAATAACTAGTCGGTATTTGGGCTTTGTTAATGCAGCCGACATCAAACAAATATCCATTCCATCGTGTGTTGTCTGAGACAAATGCGACGAATATTTACCATCGATAAAAACAATTTTATATGAATCAATATCATGAATAAAGTATTTTTTGATTTCACTATATTCAAGAGCATTTTCCTGTTTAGGAAAAACACTATAATCTTGTTTAATAATTGAATTTAAGGAGGTGTATTTCCACGCTTCCTCTTTTTTTGAAGGAAAGCCTTGATCTTCAAACGTTTTTATGGCTTCACTCCTAATATCATGAACATACGTATCTAAATCGACTTGATTTTCAAATGCTAAAAACGATGATATAAGTTTTTCTTTTAAGTCCATTTGCTTGCTATTAAGCGTTCACCTCTTCTTTTATCCAATCGTAACCTTTTTCTTCAAGCTCATGTGCCAGTTCTTTGGTGCCAGATTTAACTATTTTGCCATTGTGTATTACATGAACAAAATCCGGAATTATATAATCTAATAATCGTTGATAATGTGTAATAACCACGACAGCATTATCAGCATTTTTTAACTTGTTGACGCCATTGGCGACAATGCGCAAGGCATCAATGTCCAAACCAGAATCAGTTTCATCGAGAATAGCTAATTTAGGTTCAAGCATTGCCATTTGAAAAATCTCATTACGTTTTTTTTCACCACCTGAGAACCCTTGGTTTAGCGATCTTGACAAAAATTTTCTATCAATTTCTAAAAGTTCAGATTTTTCGCGTATCATTTTCAACATATCCTTGGCTGGCATATCTTCTAAGCCTTTAGCTTTGCGAGTTTCATTAATCGCTGTTTTCATGAAGTTGGTTACTGATACTCCAGGGATTTCTACAGGATATTGAAATGACATAAATATACCTTTATGGGCTCGCTCCTCAGCAGATAATTCTTCAATATTTTCGTCTTCAAAAAAGATACCCCCTTTGGTTACTTCGTACTCTTCTTTACCAGCAATTACTGATGCCAATGTGCTTTTTCCAGAACCATTTGGCCCCATTATAGCATGCACCTCACCAGCTTTAACTTCCAAGTTAACTCCTTTTAAAATGCTCTTATCTTCAACACTTGCGTGTAAGTTGTTTATCTTTAACATATTATTCTTTCCCTATTGTTATAATTTCACTTCTTTTAGGACTCGGTTTAGTAACATTTAATATTTCCTTAATTTCAATACGAAATGCCCAGCCTTCTTCATTCTCAGGTTTTGGAGTGATTATTCCTTTTATCTCTACAGGGACCATATCGGTTACTTCAGTTTTATATTTTTCGACTTCAGCATTAAGCTCGTGCATTTTATCATTGATTATAACTGCATAAATTTCTTGAGGCGTTTGCAAAACCGCAGCGTCAGCGTAATAAATAAATTCTCCTTTTAACAATGTAAGGCCATCGCTTTGTTTTTCAATATTTTCTATGTTTTCATCTTTAACTAAAGGGTTATTATCTTCAGTTTTTTTATCAGTTTTACAGCTTACTAAAAAAACTAATGTTACTAATAAGAATATCGATTTTTTCATGTCATAATTAATTTTAACCAACAGATCCTTCTAAACTTATTTCTAATAATTTTTGAGCTTCCACAGCAAACTCCATGGGTAGCTTGTTTAATACTTCTTTGCTAAATCCATTAACAATTAAGGCAATTGCTTTTTCCGTATCTATACCACGTTGATTACAATAAAATATTTGGTCTTCACCAATTTTACTTGTAGTAGCTTCATGTTCAACCTTTGCAGATTTATTTTTAACTTCAATATATGGAAAGGTGTGGGCACCACATTCGTTCCCCATTAATAAACTATCACATTGTGAAAAATTACGGGCATTATCTGCGCGTGAATTTATTTGAACCAATCCGCGATAACTATTTTGAGATTTTCCTGCGGAAATTCCTTTAGAAATAATTGTTGATTTAGTGTTTTTTCCTAAATGAATCATCTTAGTTCCAGTATCGGCTTGTTGATAATTGTTTGTAACAGCAATAGAGTAAAATTCTCCAACCGAATTATCACCTTTCAATATACAACTGGGATATTTCCATGTTACGGCAGAACCTGTTTCTACTTGTGTCCATGAGATTTTTGCCTTCTTCTCACATAAACCACGTTTAGTTACAAAATTGTAAACTCCACCTTTGCCTTCAGCATTTCCAGGGTACCAGTTTTGAACGGTTGAATATTTTATTTCGGCATCATCAAGCGCTATCAATTCTACAACCGCAGCGTGCAGTTGATTTTCATCTCTACTTGGTGCAGTACATCCTTCAAGATAACTTACATAACTGCCTTCATCAGCAATGACTAAAGTTCTTTCAAACTGTCCTGTACCTGCCTGATTAATTCTGAAGTATGTTGACAACTCCATAGGACAACGTACGCCTTTCGGTATGTAACAAAATGAACCATCACTGAAAACCGCAGAATTTAATGCAGCATAGAAATTATCTTTTTGCGGAACAACTGTACCTAAATATTTTTTTACCAGTTCTGGATGCTCTTTAATAGCTTCAGATATACTCATAAAAATAATACCTTTTTCGCCAAGTGTTTTCTTAAACGTTGTTGCTACCGAAACAGAGTCAATTACTACATCCATAGCCACACCGGCTAATTTTTTTTGCTCATCCAATGAAATGCCTAACTTTTCGAAAGTCGCCAATAATTCAGGATCCACTTCATCTATACTATCATATTTTGGCTTGCTATTAGGTGCTGAATAATATGAAATAGCTTGAAAATCTGGCTTAACATAATGCACATTTGCCCACTCGGGTTCTTCCATTGTTTTCCAAACCTTGAATGCTTCTAAGCGCCATTCAGTCATCCATTCTGGCTCTTCTTTTTTCTTAGAAATGGCCCTAACGATGTCTTCGTTTAAACCAATAGGAAATGTATCAGATTCAATATCCGTATAAAAACCATATTCGTATTCTTTGGTTTTTAGCTCTTCCCTTAAATCGTCTTCGGTATACTTGCTCATAGTATTAATTTATAAAGAAAAACTTTCGCCACAACCACATGTGCGATTTGCGTTAGGATTGTTAAATACAAAACCTGTCCCACTTAACCCACCAGAATACTCTAAGGTAGTACCAATAAGATATAAGAAGCTTTTTTTATCAACGATAATTTTAACTCCGTTATCCTCAAATACTTTATCCTCTTCAAGTTGATTTTTGTCAAACTTTAAGTCATACGAAAGACCAGAACAACCACCACTCTTTACACCAACGCGTACATAGTCGGTTGTTGCATCATAGCCTTCTTCACTCATAAGCTCAACAACTTTCTTTTTTGCCGTTTCAGATACTTTAATCATATTCCTTATATAGATTTCTTCTAAATAGAAGTGCAAATATACAATTTAAGTAGGTTTTTACAGCACTACCTAACATTATATTAGTATATGGTTTTATAGGTTTTCTTTATTGATTTTGAAAGTCAGGGTTGTTTATGAATGTTTCATCTGAAAGGGATAATAAGAATGCTTTCAAATTAATTTTGTCTTCTGGGGAAAGTTGAACTCCGCCTTGAGCTACTTTTTTCATTAAAGGATCAATAGTTGGCGAGCTTTGCAATCCTTCACTATAATGGTTTATAACATCCTCCAATGTATTAAATCTGCCATCATGCATATAAGGAGCCGTAAAGGCCAAATTTCTGAGTGATGGACTTTTAAACTTACCATTATCTGCAGGATCACCTGTAACTTCTCCCAATCCTAAATCGGTAACAACAGCATCTAAACCGTTATTGTGAAATATATTATCGGTCCACAAAGGATTATTGGCATTTCCATGACAATGAAAACAATCCCCTCGAGTCTCGTCCATAAACACATTAAACCCTTCTAACTCCTCAGCAGTAAGTGTTATTTCGGCCAAAAGATGTTTGTCAAATCTAGAATTAGCAGATATCAAGGTACGCTCAAATTGAGCAATCGCTCTTGTAACTAATATAGAATCAATAGTAGAAGCCCCAAAAGCTTGCTGAAAAAGAGTCGGATATTCAGTGTGCTCTTGTAGTTTTAAACTAATATCAACCCAATTTGCTTTCATTTCTTTAGGATTTGTAACGGGCTGAAACGCTTGATGTTCTAAACTAAAAACCCTGCCATCCCAGAAAAATTTCTCATCATAGTTCCAAGCCAAATTGAATATAGGCATAGAATTACGATTGCCCAAACTGCCGTCAATACCATTACTGAATCTGGAAATATCCGTAAATGCATTTTCTGGAGCATGACAATTTGCACAGGCTTGCGTATTATCTCCTGATAATATTGGATCAAAAAACAATTTTTTGCCAAGGGCAATGCCTTCAACCGTTTGAGGATTGTTAACAGGGATTATGGGGGCTAAGATTTTGTCTTGAAACAGTTGTGGGATTTGCAACGGACTTGGCGTTGGGACATATTGATCTAAACTCTCATTTGAACAATTTGAACAAATAATAAAAAGTAAAAAACAAGTGTATTTTATTTGCCTTTTCAAAATTCTTCTTTATTGTATTATTTCTCCTAATCTAAATACATTTTGACCATTTGCATGCATCATAACTTGAGCATTAAAATTAGGCATTAACATAGAACCAAGTATATTTAAATCCCATTGATTAGGGTTTTTAAACCATTCAGCAATATTCATTTTAATTTCAAAAGTTGAATCTTTTGAAAGGGTAACAGGGCCTAAGTTAACAGTAAAAAAAGTATCCTGAAACACCAATTCTGCCCCAGAATTATCTACGGCCCTAATAGTATGGTAAGCATATCCGGTTTCGGCTGCAACATTATCAATAAACTTTCCTTCAAGCTGCATAAAATGATATCCACCCCCTAGCATGGATGGCACATTCCAAGATGCAGAATTCAAATCGGGATAATTCTGATAATTGTCTTCATTGTCAAAACCAAATGTAAAAGATACATTACTATAGGTTCCAGTTGGAATTTCTACGGATGGAGAAAACGACATATTTAAATTATTAGTAACATCTACCAGGACATAGGCATCAATTTTTATGTCATCACCGTTTGATTTTTGAAATGTAATATTTGAAATGAGGTATCTAAGTTTTTCAATACTTAATTCTTCTCCGTTTGCATTAGTGAAATTAATAGTGTTAAAATCAGAATTACTCACATTTGCTCCATCCCAATTGTGCGTGAAATTAAGAGTAGCACTTAGATTGGTAATTGTTTCGTTCTTATCACTGCTACATGACATGAATACAATACCCATAATAAATATTGAGGCTATTTTTTTCATTTAATTCTCATTTACTCTTAATAGCAATAGGTCCGTAAACCCCTTGTTTTCATTTATATCTATATCATTACTATTGGATTCTCCAATAGCGATTATGGTTCCATTATCAAGTTGTATAGCATCGTAGGCAAAATCGATATCTGAACCGCCAATTGTTTTTTGCCATTTTAAATTTCCATTGCTGTCAATTTTTAGGACCCATGCATCGTTTTGCCCTTGATTGGAACTAAGATTGCCGTCAACACTTCTTGAACTACCACTAATAATAAAATCATTAGCATTGGTTCTTTGTATCGACCGCCCAACATCAAAGCTGGTTCCTCCTAGGGTTTTTTCCCATAGGAGTTCACCCGAGGGAGAGATTTTTATAATCCATAAATCGGCAGCACCGTTATTGTTTGAAACATCTTTATCATTGCTCCTTGTGTCTCCAACAATAATATAGTTTCCGTCACCAGAATCAGCAATGGCACGGGCTTCATCAATTTCAGAGCCACCAACCGATTTTTCCCAAATGAGCTCACCGGTCGAAGATATTTTCACTATCCAGAAATCGTATGATCCTTGACTATTGGTTATATCTAAATCATTACTGTCAGATGACCCAACGATTATAAAACTGTTGTCGTCAGTTTGAATAAGGTCATGTGGTGCATCTGTAAATGTTCCACCAAAAAACTTACGCCACTCTAAGACCCCATTAATAGTTAATTTAATGGCCCAGAAATCGCCACCTGCATGTCGACTATAAGCATTACGACTATTACCCTCGCCGCCTGAAGCAGATACGTCTAGAACGCCAGAAATAAGAAAACCACCATCATTGGTTTGTATTACTGATGAACCTGTATCTGACCCTAAAAAGCCAAATGATTCTTGCCAAGAAATGTTTCCAGAACCATCCAGTTTTGCGATCCAAAAATCTTTCGAACCGAAATTTGAACTCACATCACCATCACTACTGCTACTGTAACCAATAATGGCATAGCCTCCATCTGTAGTTTGAATAATATCATTCCCTCTGTCATCATCGCTTCCTCCATAAGTTTTTGACCACTGAATTGTATGGTTTGAGTTAAATTTTAGAACCCAATAATCATAATTCTCGACGGGATTGTCTACAATGTCTCCGTCTGCACTTTGTGTGAACCCTAAAAGAGCATATCCGCCATCGGTTGTTTTAGTTATGGCTTGACCACTTTCATTTTTTGTGCCTCCAAAAGTCTTAACTTCTATAGTTAAGTCAATTGTTGGGTTAGAGCTTTCATCAGATGAGCAGTTGTAAATCAGCAGAAACGAAAACAGTAATACTACAAAAGCAAAATAATTTACTTTTTTCATCAGAATATGGTTAAGTGCCACTTTTTCTAACAATAAATAACCCGCGATTAATATCACTAATAATAATATTGCCACTTGGAAAGTAAGGATATACATTCCATGCGCCACTAAAGTTAGCACCGTTGTTCGCAGGATAGGTATCAAAAAAACCAACCTCGGTCATAGTACTTGAACCAATATTGGTCACATCTATAATTCTAACACCTCCTGTATAATTAGCTTGGAAAAAAGTATTTCCATTAACATAGCCATTGTGGTCTATTGCAGCTGAAGAGCCGTTATAGTCCATATGGAATGTAGGGTTATCAAGATCCGTAAAGTTAAAAACTATAGTTCTTGTATTTCCTCCAAAATTAAGTTCATCAAGTTCGTCACCCACGATAAAATAATTCATATCCTCAGTAAACCATCCTTGATGTGTATAGCCAATATTACTGTAATTAATGGTTGAGATTTGCACTGGATTGGCTTTATCCGTAACATCAACAATTATCACTTCATTTTCATTACTGCCAATTAAAATTTCTTTACCTGTATAATCTGAATCAGGACCATTATATGTTACAACTTGAGCATCATGAGCATACCCTCCAAAACCACCTTCTGCAACAGGACTTGTCGGGTTCTGAATATTAACAAATAGAGGGCCACCAGCATAAGTACCACTTCTACTAGTACCAACGGCATAAGCATATCCAGAAGTTTCATTTATTACAATATTATGCGCACTACCAAATCCAGTATAACGAGCATCGGCACTAAAAGTTTCGGGAGGATTTGTGACGTTTCTCAATCTGGTCAAATCAAATACTTGCATACCATGACCGTTAGCTTCACTTACAACAAATGCATAGTTATTATAAACCTTGACATCTCGCCAGGAACTATTTGAGGTTGCCGTTGCGAGTCGCCCAAGATAAATTGGCAATACTGGATTCGATATATCAACAAATGACACGCCGTTTGAAAGGCAAATAAGTGCATATTCTTTTCCTGTAGAACTATCCGTCCAACCCCAAGAATCATTACCATCTAAGCCGGCAGCACCCAAATCCGAAGCCGTAAGATGAGACATCAAATCATAATCATTGCATGGATAAACATCGGCAAAACCATTTTCACAATACGCCAATGGAGCATTTGGATCTACAAAGTCATCATCACAAACATCGCCTATGCCATCTGTATCAATGTCAGATTGGTCAGGATTTGCAATAAGAGGACAATTATCTACATCATCCAAAATGCCATCGCCATCAGAATCATCATCGTCACACACATCTCCAATTCCATCAGAATCGGAATCTTCTTGGTTAGGATTTGCAATTAATGGGCAATTATCAAAATTGTCAATGATACCATCATTGTCATTGTCACTATCACAAGCATCTCCAATGCCATCGCCATCAATATCATCCTGACTGGGATTTGCAATTGCAATGCAATTATCAGCGCTATCGTCTATACCATCACCATCGGCATCGGTATTATTCACAATTGATGGATCGATAGGTTCATCATTACAACTTTGACTTAAAACTGTAACAAAACAAGCCAAAATGAGGATTCGGAGTAGTTTTACAATATTTTCATTTAGATTCATGGGTGCAATTTTTTTTAAATATAAGTAGATTTTCTAAAAAGTCCTTTAAAAAGCATTTCTATTAGATGAAACGATTTATCACAGTGCATTATTGCACCTAGCAAAATCATTATAAGTGTCTATAAACCTGCCTTTTTTTTGACTAATTTTTAAAAGTTAACATTATGTTAATTTTAACACTATGCACATTAACAATTTAACTATGAAGTACATTTAATAACTAGTATAGTTAAAAGACAATCAAACACTATGAAATTCAATTCTTTTATTAAATTAATAATTGTACTCTCGTGTATCAATGTATACGCGCAAAACAAACCATGGAGTGGCGATTTAATCACCATTCCAGTAAAAACAAATTACGAGAAGACATCTACATATTCTGAGGTGATGAATTTTATTAGGACTGTTCAGGCTCAGTCAAATTTACTTCACTTAGAATACATGGGTAAAAGTAAAGAAGGGAAAGATATTCCTCTTGTAGTGATGGCAAATCCAAAAATATCAACGCCGGAACAGGCTAAGGCTTCAGGAAAACCCATTATGTATATTCAAGGTAATATTCATGCTGGTGAAGTTGAAGGGAAAGAAGTTCTACAACAATTAATGAGAGATATTCTTTTGGGAGATAAAAAACACTTGTTAGAAAATCAAATCATCCTGTTTGCTCCAATTTATAATACCGATTCAAATGATAAAATGGAACGAGGGCGTCGACCTTCCCAAGAAGACAGCCCCATTGAAGTTGGTATAAGAGCCAACAGTCAAGGTTTAGATTTAAATCGAGATGGAATTAAAATGGAAGCATTTGAAACCCGGGCATTAATTAAAAACGTAATTGTGAAATGGAATCCAGAAATGTTGGTTGACTTACACACAACCAATGGGACTTGGCATGGCTATGATGTTACTTATGCGCCAAGCTATCATTATGCAGGCGAAAAAGCGCCCTATGATTTTACCTGGAATAACATGTTGCCGAGCATAGTAGAATCAATCGACACAAATTACGAAGTTAAATTAGGGCCTTATGGAGGCTATTCTTTAAGACAAGGTTGGCCGGCAAAAGCCATTTACACATATAACCATCATCCAAGATATTTAGTTAATCAAATGGGGTTACGTAATAAAATGGGAATTTTAAGCGAGGCTTTTGCCCATAATCGTTTCTATAAACGCATGAATGGTACTTATGGATTTGTCGCAGAAATACTTGAGTTTACAAATAAGCATGCGAAGCAAATTGTAGAAATTAATAGTAATGCTACTCAAGATGCCATTAATAACGTGAAGCAAAATGCTGGTAAGGTCAAAAAAGGGGTTAGATATAAAATGGTACCGTTAAAGGAAAAATTTAAATTAAGAACGTATGATTATATACCCTATTTGAATGATGCTGGAGAGACAAAGTATATACGTTCGGGAAGAATTATTGAAATTCCAGATGTGCAAAATTATTCGAGGTTTGAGGCACAAGTAAGCAGTACGCTTCCAAAAGGTTATTTTTTACCAAAATCTATGATAACTATAATAGCTCATTTAAGAAGCCACGGTATAAAAGTAGAGGAGTTGACTAGATCTGTAAAAGCTGTAGGGGAAGAATTTATGGTTAGTAAATTAGAGGAGTCTGAACGTAAATTTGAAGGGCATAATATGACTACCCTTGAAGGTGATTTTGTTTCAAAAACTAAAAGATTTAGAAAAGGAGATTATTGGATAGATATGGCTCAGCCTTTATCCAATTTAATTTTTTATATGCTTGAGCCACAATCTGATGATGGATTGGTCACTTGGAATTTTTTAGATGCCTATTTTATACATAATAATGTGGGTAATAACCCAGTTGCTTATCCTGTTTTTAAATATTATAAAGTGAAATAAATCAGTACTTACTTTATTTATATTCCTCTTTTAAAAGGAGCTTTAAATAGAAGTAATTGCTATATCTTTGCAGCATGATAGAAGATAAAAATCAGCAGCGAACAGCGTTAAGTGAATTGGGTGAATTTGGGCTAATAGATCATTTAACAAAAAATTTCAATATTAAGCAAAACAGTACCATAAAGGGTGTTGGTGATGATGCTGCCGTGTTAAATTTTGGAACTAAAAACATTACTGTCTCCACCGATTTATTGATTGAGGGTGTGCATTTTGATTTGAGCTATATGCCTTTAAAACATTTAGGATATAAAGCGGTTGTTGTAAATCTGTCTGATATTTATGCCATGAATGCTGTAGCAACTCAAATCACAGTTTCAATAGCTGTTTCAAACAGATTTCCACTAGAGGCTATAGAGGAATTATACTCAGGAATAGAAACTGCTGCTAAGGTTTATGATGTAGATGTAGTTGGTGGAGATACTACATCTTCCACGTCTGGTTTGTTAATTTCGGTTACAGCAATTGGAGAGATTAATGAAGATGAGGTGGTTTATCGAAAAGGGGCCAAGCCAAATGATTTGTTGGTGGTTACTGGAGATTTAGGGGGTGCGTATATGGGACTTCAGGTTCTTGAACGGGAAAAGGAAGTTTTCAAGGTTAACCCCAATAACCAACCAGATTTGGATAAATACACTTATATAATTGAAAGACAATTAAAGCCAGAAGCAAGAAAAGATATAGTTAAGTTATTAAAGAATTTAGAGGTTAAGCCTACATCTATGATTGATATAAGCGATGGGTTGTCTTCTGAAATAATGCATTTGTGCAAACATAGTGATGTTGGTTGTGATGTTTATGAAAACAAAATACCGTTAGATCCAGAGGTGATTTCTACATGCGAAGAATTTAATATTGATAGCACAACCATTGCTTTAAATGGAGGTGAAGATTATGAGTTGTTGATGACAATATCCCAAAAAGATTTTCCAAAAATAAAAGCTAATCCTAACCTAACCGTTATTGGTTATATTACCGAAAAAAATGCAGGAATGCACCTAGTTACAAGGGCAGATACTAAAATTAAAATAAAAGCACAAGGCTGGAACTCACTTAGCGAATCTGAATAATGGATTTTCGCTTAAATCGATAACAGATGCAGATCGCCTTTTTATCCTATTATTATGAATTCTTTCTAAAACAGAATTTATTTCTTTATATTTTGGGGTCAATAAGGTTAAATTGCCATTTCCACTTGTAGTAACTTGCTCTTTGCAATGTTTACAAGTATATTCTTTAACATGATAAGTAACCTCTTTTGTTACTTCATAATCATGGCCAAAAAATGAACAATAGATATGTTTCAAAACCTTATTATTTATGACTGTTAATTAAGTGGAGCCAAATAAAAGTAAAAAAATTATACAAAACAATTCTATTTCAAATTAATAATTCGTTGAAGGGTTTGTTTTTTACTTTGAACGCAACAATTGGATTTGTCAAAGCGCAAAAAACATGGATAAATTGAAGAAACAAAAATGATAATTGAAGAATAAAAAGGGTTCTAAGTCATTGGTTACAATGCTAATAAATACACTTTATTATAGTATTAATTAAGCAGCTGTGGTGGCGTACATTTTTTGTTTTGATCGTAACATTCTCCTTGTATGAATGTTTTCTAAAATACTATTAATTTCTTTAAATGTTGGAGTGAGTTCTGTTAACCGACCATTACCATTTGTAGTCAATTGTTTTTTGCAACATTTGCATGTATACTCTTTAACATGCATGGTTACTTGTTTAGTAACATTATATTGGTGACCAAATACATTGCAATATAATTTGGAGACAGAAGTAGAGTTAGAAGTAGTTGTTTTCATAAGCTGTAGATTAATGGGATATAAACTTAAAAAAATATATTCAATAAACGTTAAAAGACTATATATTTTCGATGAAATGCACAATATTGTAAGAAAAAGCTTCATTATTTTCAATATAGCTCATATGCCCATCCGGTAGCTTAGCAATTATAATATCAATATTTTGGACTTCTTTTATTAATGAATCATAATTTAAGACAGGATCTTTTTTACTCATTATCATCATTTTTTTGAACAAGCCTGAATGTAAAATGACTTCTCTGTTCTTTCTAATCTTCATGCCTTCCTGAGCCGCGATGTATCCCTGTATGGGTGTTTTTAGAGCCTCTTTTTTTAAACCCTTGATCTCCTTAGAAAAAAGGACTCTGTTTTTTGGTCTGAACAAATTTGAAATGGATTGCCTCACAATGCTTTCATAATTTGTTTTAACAGCTTCAATGGCTCGACTTCTAAGTTGCATACGTTCACTAGAATCTTCTTGAGATGTTGAGTTAACCAAACATAATCCTTGAACCATTTTTGGGTATAATTCGGCAAATGCCAAAGCCACGTAGCCGCCCATAGAATGACCAATCAATGTAGCTTTTTTAATATTTAAGTGCTCTAGTACGCTAAAAACAGCTTCTGCCATGAGTTCTATGGTATGGATATACCCAAAGCATTCAGATTTCCCGTGACCTAATAAATCTATCGTAACGATGCAATTTTTAGCAGAAATTTTTGGAATTAAAGAATTCCACATCATAGAATTTGACAAAAAACCGTGTAGCAGTATAATGGGTTTGCCTTGTCCGATTTGGTTAAAGGAAATTTTTGTGTTTTTAAATAGAATAGAATTGCTCATTAATCAAAAGTATTATCTTGTACAAAGATATTAAAGACTATATATGAATAACACTAAAGAATCTTTTGTATTCGGATTTGCAATTTTTTCGATGTTTTTTGGGGCCGGAAATTTAATACTACCTCCTTTATTGGGGCTTAATTCGGGTCCAGATTGGTGGATTGTTACCATTGGTTTTATTTCCTCTGCAACCATTATACCGCTATTTGCTTTGCTTGCTCACGCAAGACTACAAGGCACTATGTTAGATTTTGGTAATAAAGTTTCCCCATTATTTAGCCTCATATTTTGTTTGTGCATATATATCATTGCCATTGCTTTGCCTTGTCCACGTACAGCAGCAGTAACGCATGAAATGGCTATTGGGCCATTTTTTGGGACAAGTTCACTGTTAACCAGTAGTATTTATTTCGCCCTTGTTTTTGTGTTTGTTATCAATAGAAATAATGTACTTCAATTAATTGGTAAGTATTTAACACCGCTCATTGGGATTATTTTATTAGCGATTATTATTGTTGGTGTATTTTCACCTCAAGGAGAGATGAACCCATCTAATTTTGAAACACCTTTCATAGACGGTTTTTTAGAAGGATATCAAACCTATGATGCTGTTGCTGGATTGCTAACTGGAGGAGTAGTTATTATTTCGTTGAAGTTAAAAGGATACACATCTTTTGAAGAGAAAAAGAATTTGATAGCTAAATCTGGATTAATTGCAATGTCTGGCCTATTTGTAATTTATGCTGGAATGATAGCTGTAGGAGCTTTTTATAATTCTCAATTTTCAAGTGATATAGGCAGAACCGAATTACTTACTGGATTATCTCTAAAAACATTAGGAAACATTGGCACAACGTTCTTAAGTGTATTGGTGGCATTGGCTTGCTTTACAACTGCTGTTGGGATAATTGTTGGAACGGCAGACTTTTTTAAGGACTTGTTTGGG
>Ga0316189_10002508_pt1 | contig 17955 bp, 18 predicted proteins | sample LowCovwburrow_MG_FD_204930 | JGI IMG/M metagenome (GOLD analysis project Ga0316189, IMG submission 204930) | Coastal sediment microbial communities from Maine, United States - Lowes Cove worm burrow | ecosystem: Environmental > Aquatic > Marine > Coastal > Sediment | place: USA: Maine...
TCATACTTTTTTTTAGTTAAAAGACTTGCATCACCCTCAAAAACGGAGATGCGTTTACATTTATTCCGCTCAATGTTTTCAATACTATTTAAATAACACCAATTATCAATATCTATAGCATCAATTGCTTTGGCCCCCTTCATCTCTGTCAAAATTGCCAAAACACCTGTGCCGCAACCCATATCTAGCACTGATTTATTTTCAAAATCAGTATTTAAAATATGTTGAATCATCATGTGGGTAGTTTCGTGATGTCCTGTACCAAAGCTCATTTTGGGCTCTATTACAATATCATAAGTTGTATTGGGTTTATCATGAAAAGGTGCTCTTACCGAGCAAATGTTGTCTACGACAATTGGTTTAAAGCTTTTTTCCCACTCTTCATTCCAATTAGTCTGTTCAATATCTTCATAGGTATGGCTGATTTCAAACTCATTAGAATTTAAAATTTGAATGTCATCAAGGATATTTTTTCGCCATTCCTCTTTCTGAATATAAGCTGTAACACCCTCTTCAGTTTCAAAAAAACTTTCAAAACCAGCAAAACCTAATTCGGCAATAAGTATCTCTACTCCCGGAATTAAAGGTTTTACCTTAAAATAATAACCAATATATATTGTGTTAGCCACTTTTAGAAGGCATTAACAATCGCAAAAAAATCGTCTGCATTAAGTGCTGCACCTCCTATTAAACCACCATCTACATCTGGATTTGAAAAAATTTCTTTTGCGTTACTCGGCTTTACACTACCGCCATATAAAATTGAAACGTTTTGAGAAACGTTTTCGTTATACTTTTTTTGAATTGCATTTCTAATAAAGGCATGCATCTCTTGTGCCTGATTTGGTGAAGCGGTTTCTCCTGTTCCAATAGCCCAAACCGGTTCGTAAGCCAAAACGATTTTGCTCCAAGCACTTTCAGATAAATGAAACAAGGCATTTTTAATCTGACTCTCAACAATATTAAAATGGTCTCCAGATTTTCTATCACCTAATTCTTCGCCAAAACAAAAAATAACGCGCATCTCGTTTTCTAGTGCCGCATTTGTTTTTTGAGTCAATAATTCATCGGTTTCTCCAAAGTAAGCGCGACGCTCACTATGCCCTAATATTACTGTTTGTACACCTACACTTCTCAACATTTGTGCACTTATTTCACCCGTGTATGCTCCATTTTGCGCAAAATGCATATTTTGAGCAACAACCTCAATGTTATCATTTCCTAAAGCCTCAAAAGCATTGTTCAAATTTGTAAATGCAGGTGCTATCATCACTTCTGCATTTGATGTTTGTTTCTGCTTTTTTAGGTCTGTTATAAGCGCCATAGTTTGCGCCAAATCATTATTCATTTTCCAGTTTCCTGCAATAATCTGTTTTCTCATTGTAATTTTTCTTTTATTCGTTTATCATCAGCCTTAATGGCCTCAAAAAGTTTTATGTTTTTGTTTTGATCCAATATAATATATCTGGGTGTCCAATCCAGATCGATAAAATCTCCAAAAGCACCATTCCATCCTGAGGGCATATAATAGTGCTCTCCATCAATATTATGCCTATCAATCCCCTTTTTCCAATTGTTTTCAGATTTATCTATAGATAAGAACAGAAAAACAACTTCTGGATATTCTTTCTGTAAAGTGGCAACCTTTGGTAAGGCCTTTATACAATCACCACACCAACTTGCCCAAACATCAATAAAAATAGTCTTGTTGTTATAACTGTCCAAAATTGCCTCAAAATTAATTTCTCCTCCTTCCATAGAAATAAATGTTTCGTTTAAAGCTTGTTCTGAAAATGTAGTTGGAATATCTCTATTACAACTTAAAAAACAAAGATATACCAGAACTATAAAGAAATGCTTCATACTTAACTCAACTTAATTTTAGGATCCAGCCAAGCATAAACGACATCTACAAAAACATTTATTATTATAAACATCAACGCGATTGTTAAAACTGAGCCCATTATAACCGGTAAATCCAATGTGTTTAACGAATTTACAATTTCCTTTCCCAAACCATTCCATCCAAAAATATATTCTACAAATACAGCACCTGCCAGCATTGATGCAAACCACCCAGAAATAGCTGTAACAACTGGGTTTAAAGCGTTTTTAATTGCATGATTCTTTATAACTTTATACTCACTTAATCCTTTGGCGCGAGCTGTACGAATATAGTCCTGATTTAATACTTCCAACAGCGAATTTCGGATTAATTGAATAACCACAGCCAATGGACGAATTCCTAAAACCACTGCAGGTAACACTAAATTTTTCCATTGTATTTGATTCTTCTCCCCAAAATCGTCCAGTTCATATAAGCTGCCTGTCATCTGTAAATTAGTATACTCATGCAATACAAAACCAAAAACCCAAGCAAACAAAATTGCACTAAAAAAAGAAGGCACACTCATCCCTAAAGTACTCAATATCTGTATTGCCCTATCTATCCAGCTATCCTTAAACTGGGCAGACACAACACCTAGTATAAGGCCAATAATTATAGCAATAATAATTGCGGTAATTGCTAAAACGAATGTGTTTGGCAAGGTTTCCCTTAACACTTGGGTCACTTTTTTACCTTGCTTTGTAAAAGACTCCCGTAAATATGGGAATTTTATCACTGTTGTTATATTTCCTATTTTGAAAAGCTTAGCCGCCGAGTATTTATCATCTCTTAAAAAGGTATAATCGTTAGGGGTATTTGAATGAAAAGAAAGTGGCGACAAATCATTTAAATAATATAAATATTGAGTGCTAACTGGTTTGTCGAAACCATATTTTTGCTTTATTATGGCCAATTGCTCTGAGTCTTCATTCTGGCCAAGCATCATTTGTGCTGGGTCACCTGGTAGGACATTAAATAAAAAGAAGATTACAGTTATGACCCCAAATAAAGTAAGGAGTGCATAAAAGCTTTTATTTAAAAAGTACTCAATCAATAATTATAATTTCAGGTCATCAATATCATTCCAATGCACTTTTTGCATCACAGTACCTTTGTTTAAATGTAGAACACCAGGATTAGAGCGCACAACAGTTTTAAGGGCTTTTTCATCACATAAGTAAAAATCAAAATCAAAATTATAATCAGATTTAATTTGTTGTTTTGTTTCTTCACCAGATGATGTTAATCCAATTACAGTGTATCCCTTATTAGCGGCTTCTTTCGAAAAATTCATTAGAGATGCCAGACCTTCTTTTTCGGCGTTCTCTAAACTATAGGAGACTATCATTATTAAATTGTTAGTAGCCAATATCTCTTGGGTTAAATCTTCCTCATCAGTTTCAATGGAAAAATCAACAATTGGTGGTTCATAACCTTCTTTTATGGTTTCGGTTTCAACACTTATATATTCTCCATCTACCGTTGGGTAACTACCTCGTGTAGTTATTATTTGTTCTTCGCCATTAACCTTAAACTTCCAATGGTAATCAATTATTGGTTTTGGAGCATCATCCGGGGTACTCATGTTATAAATTAGATTATCACCAATTTTATATGCCCTAAAGTCTTTTACCGGTAAATGCATTAATACATGGTACCCAAACCATAAACTTAGAATAAAACTCAAGAGCGCTAAAACCGTAGTCGGTAATTTATTAAATATTGGTTTGATATGTATAACACCAAAAAATAGAATCATCACAAAAAACAAGAGTAAAAGATCTTTGGTGAAACTTTCCCATGGCGTCAGCTTTAGCGCATCACCAAAGCAACCGCAATCTTTAACTTTATCAAAATATGCCGAATAGAAGGTTAAAAATGTAAAGAAAACTATCATTGCCAATAAACTCCAAACAGTAAGTTTTGGTTTATAACCAATAAGTAAAAAAATACCCAATACAACTTCAAAAACAACAACCAAAACTGATACAGCTAGTGCATACGGCTCTAAAAACGGAATGTTTAAAACATCGGTGCTAAAATATTCTTGCAATTTATAAGAGAAACCCAACGGGTCATTAAGCTTTATCCATCCAGAAATTATAAATAAGACGCCTACAAATATTCGGCTTATGTTAACTAGTGCTTTCATATTACTTTATTCACTTAAATGTATTAAGGCAAAAACGGCATAATTCACCATGTCCTGATAATTTGCGTCAATGCCTTCACTAACGATTGTTGCTCCTGAATTATCTTCAATTTGCTTGACACGCAATAGCTTTTGTAAAATCAAATCGGTAAGGGAACTTACGCGCATGTCTCTCCATGCCTCACCATAATCATGGTTTTTATCCTGCATCAATTGCTTTGTAATGGCCGCCTTCTCATCATACAATTTTGATGCTTCCTCTAAATTCAAATCAGGTTGCTCAACAACGCCCTTTTCCAACTGAATCAAAGCCATTATACAGTAATTAATAATGCCGATAAATTCACTAACTTCTCCTTCATCTACTTTTCTAACATCATTTTGTTGCAAGCTTCTAATCCGTTGCGCTTTAATAAATATTTGATCGGTAAGGGATGGTAACCTAAGTATTCTCCATGCACTACCATAATCCTTCATTTTATTATCAAATAATGCTTTACATTTTGATATGATTGCATCGTATTGTTTTGAAGTATTTTGCATAGAGTACTTTAATTTTGCGTAAATTTCGCTTAAAATTTTAAACTATTCAAAGTTTATGGTTTAAACTTTTAAAAGTATAAACAAACAACTTAAATGGAAGTATAAATGACCATAAATTGTAAGGGACAACTCATCGATTTAACTACATCAAAAGTCATGGGGATTTTGAATATTACTCCTGATTCTTTTTATGACGGTGGCAAATACAAAAACGACAAAGACATCTTATTGCAAGCCGAAAAAATATTAGTTGAAGGTGCATCGTTTATAGATGTTGGTGCTTATAGTTCGCGACCTGGAGCGGAGCAAGTAGATCAGGAAACCGAATTAAAAAGGATTATTCCTGTTATTGAATTATTGACTAAACATTTGCCAGAAGCCATTATATCGGTTGATACATATAGAAGTGACGTTGCAAGGCATTGTATTGAAGCAGGAGCAGCACTGATAAACGATATATCTGCAGGCCAAATGGATGAAAACATGATGAAAACAGTAGGTGAATTAGGAGTTCCATATATCATGATGCACATAAAAGGAACGCCTCAGGATATGCAGAATCAAACAAGTTACGATGACTTGGTAAAAGATATTATTTTTTATTTTTCAGAAAGACTGGCAGAAGCTAAATCCCAAAAAATAAACGATATTATTATAGATCCTGGCTTTGGTTTTTCCAAAACCTTGGAACAAAATTATGAATTGCTAAATAAATTGGAATTAATTAAACTTTTGGGGTTACCTATTATGGTAGGTGTTTCAAGAAAATCAATGATCTATAAATTATTGGAAGCTACCCCAGACAATGCCCTAAATGGGACTACGGCTTTAAACTCCATTGCCTTGTACAAAGGGGCTACTTTTTTACGGGTTCATGATGTGAAAGAAGCTATGGAATGTATCGCTTTAACCAATCAACTTAATTCATGAAAAAAATATTACTGTTTACAGTTTTTACTTGTATAGTATTGTCTTGCAACAAGAGAATTGTTGAACTTCCAGAAACCACAAACCAGGATATTTTAGAGGTAGTAGATGTGTCACCTATTTATATATTCTACGACGAAACCAAGCCAGATAGTACCGATTTTAACAGAAAAAATATGATAGGCACCACCAATTGGTTAATAAATATCGATAAACGTTTGACTTTAAAACAAATACTCCCCCATTTACAGTATTTACAAGAAAAGCGAAACAAAGATGGTATGCACACAAACAAAAATGCTAAAAACTACTTTACTTGTTCTAATCCGGAAATACAGAATTTAGCGTTTATTGAGTTTACGGAAGTAGTTTATGAATCAGACATGTCCAAAATGGTTTCTTCTGATTATTCTTCACCTGACTATCATGGTTTAGTTAGATTTAATTCTCTCGAATTTATAAAAATGAATATAGCTTCAGAAGGACATGGTGTTAATGAAAAATACAATTTTGATGAATTATTAAGCGAAATTAACGCCTTTACAAAAACAGGTAGGCTTATTATCAAAATGTCTTTCAATTCAAATTTATCGTTCCAAGATTACATTAGCATAAAATCTAGGCTGCTTACGATGAATTCTGACAGCTTAAAAATTTTAAATCATGAAATTATCTATAATTAGCTATATTTATAAAAATTAAACAACTTCCTCTAATTTGGAAATATTTGACGACCTATTAAAGTTCACTGTTCTTGATGTTATTGACATTATTCTAGTAGCACTATTACTTTATTCTGTTTATAAACTTATAAAAGGAACGGTTGCCATAAATATTTTCGTTGGCATCGTAATCTCATACCTTATTTACTTGTTGGTTGATGCCTTACAGATGAAAATGCTTACCAAGATTCTCGGCGGGTTTATGAGTGTTGGTATCATTGCTTTAATTGTGGTTTTTCAGCCAGAAATTCGTAAGTTTTTATTAATGGTAGGTTCTACAAATATTAGTAAAAAAGGAAATATTTTTAAACGTTTAAACTTTTTCAAAACACAAGCTATTAATGAAACTGAAGCAGAAACTGTTGTTTCAGCTTGTGTAAAAATGGGGAGCTCAAAAACCGGTGCTTTAATCGTCTTAGAACGGAATAACAATCTTGATTTTTTGGTAAATACTGGTGACGAAATGAATATTACAGTTACCCAACCTATTTTAGAGAGTATCTTTTTTAAAAATAGTCCATTACATGATGGTGCCATTATTATTTCTAATAACAACATAAAAGCCACCCGTGTTATTTTGCCCGTGAATAACGAAAAAAATATTCCAGAACATTTTGGTTTAAGGCACAGAGCAGCTATTGGTATTACAGAAAAAACAGATGCATTGGCATTGGTAGTTTCAGAAGAGACAGGGCAAGTATCGTACATTAAAAATGGTGATTTCGTGATGTACAAAAACACTGAAGAGCTGTCTCAACAAATAAAAATTGATTTATCCTAATGCCATGTAAAAATTGTGAAAGACCTCTAGATAGTAGTTCTAATTACTGCGCTTATTGTGGAGCTAAGATTATTAGGAAACGTTTAACTTTTAAGAACCTGCTTGCCCATTTTAGTGAGCAATTTTTCAATTACGACAACAAATTTTTACAAACTTTAATCGACCTAATTAAAAAACCTGAGTTTGTAATCAATGGATATATTAGCGGTGTTAGAAAAAAGTACGTTAACCCAATTAGCTACTTTGCCATAGCTATTACAATTGTTGGATTACAGATGTTTGTAATTAGCAAATTTTTTCCAGAGTCTCTGGATGTTTCTGCTTTGTCTGTAGGTGGAAATGAAGAGCAGACTAATGCTTTTCTTAATAATATAATGGAGTATCAATCCATTTTATTTATGATTAATATTCCTCTATATGCATTTATATCATGGATTGTCTTTTTAACGTCAAAAAAATACAATTATACTGAACATCTTGTTTTATTTTTATACACTGTGGCTCAAACTACCTTTATTTTATTTGTTCCACAGCTTGTATTGGTTGTTCTGGGGAAAACTCTTGGAGATATTAGTCCAATTCTATTGATATTACAAATATTGTATACCTCTTTTTGTTATAAACGTGTATTTAATTTGAGCACAAAAGGAATAATTTTAAGGTCTTTACTTTTCTTAGTCGTTATGGCAATAAGTTTTGTAATCTTCTCGATTTTATTTGCCCTAATAAGTATACAAATATATGGTGGTGTTGAAGAATTCATTAACGCTCAAAAAGCCATTCAATAATTGTTTATTAGGCTACTTCTTCCTGCATAAACTGCACTTCGTACAAATTCTTATAATAGCCGTTTTCTTTCTTAAGCAGCTCAGCATGCGTGCCTTGTTCAACAATTAATCCGGCATCCATCACAATAATATTATCAGCTTTTTTGATTGTAGCCAAGCGATGCGCAATTACGATAGACGTTCTCCCTTTTGTGATTTTATCTGTAGCATCTTGTATTAATTGTTCAGAATATGAATCCACCGAAGATGTGGCTTCATCCAAAATTAAAATACTCGGGTTTGTTACATAAGCTCTTAAAAAAGATATGAGTTGGCGTTGTCCTGACGACAGCATAACACCACGTTCCTTAACATTGTAATGATAACCATTGGGCAAACTCATAATAAACTCATGAATCCCAATTTGCTTAGCAGCAAAGGTCACTTCTTCCTCTGAAATATCAAGATCAGTAAGGGTTATATTATTTAAAATAGTATCGGCAAACAAAAACACATCTTGTAATACTACTGCAATTTGCCTTCTAAGGGATTGCAAGGTGACATCCTTAATGTTTAAATCATCTACAATAATCTCACCCGAGTTTATAGTATAAAACCTGTTCAATAAATTAATAATAGTGGACTTACCTGCTCCAGTAGCTCCAACAATTGCGACAGTATCTCCCGCTTTGACGTTAAACGAGATTCCTTTAAGCACTTCTTCATCTTTAACATAAGAGAAATGGACATCCTTAAACTTAATATCTCCGTTAAAATGTGAAGCAATAGCCTCTCCTTCATCGTCAATAGAAGAAGTTGTATCTAATACCCTAAAGACCCTATCTGCCGCAACCATACCCATTTGCAGCGTATTAAATTTGTTTGCAATTTGATTTAGGGGTCTAAACATCATAGGTATCATCATTATAAATGCCGTTAACTGACCCAACGATGCCGTTTGATCCATTACAACATTTAAACCACCATACCATACGACTATTCCTAAAGTAATGGATGACAAAATTTCTGCAATAGGAAAGAAAATTGAATTGTACCAAACTGTTTTCAACCATCCTTTTTTATGCCGTTCGTTTATAGCTTTAAAGTTTTTATATTCAATATCTTCTCTAGCAAATAATTGAAGTATTTTCATTCCCGTAACCCTTTCCTGTACAAAGGAATTTAAGTTAGACACTTCTGTTCTAACTTCCTCAAATGCCTTTTTCATGTATTTCTGAAAAATCTTGGTAGCAAATACCACAAATGGCAACGCACAAAATACGATGATACTTAAGCGCCAATTCATTGTTGCCATAACAACTCCAACGATTATCATTTTTAGAATATCACTAAAAATCATGAATAATCCTTGTCCAAAAATATCGGCAATACGCTCCATGTCAGTAACAGCTCTAGTAATTAAAACACCAACTGAAGAATTATCGTAATACTTCATTCTAAAATCGAGGATATGCTTAAAAAGTTTTACTCTTATATCTCTAACTACCGATTGACCCAACCAGCCTGCATAATAAATAAACAATAACTGACAGGTGACTTCTAAAAAAAGTAAAACCAACATAATAATAATGTAGATCAAAAACCCTTCAAATTTTTGGTCAGTAATATTATTGTCTATGGCTAATTGCAATATCTTAGGTCTTGCAGCTCCAAAAACTGCCAATCCAATAACCGTAAAAAGAGACAAAATAAAAACCCCTCGATATGGCTTAATATAATGCAACAACCTCTTAAAAAGTTGTGCATCAAAAACATTTTCTTTTTTATTTGCCATTTAGTGTTTCGTTAGTTGATTTGGGTACTCAATTTTTGTTAAATATAGTGCATATCCAGGAACTGATGTACCAGCATTACTACGATCTTGTGATGCTATTATTTTATGAATTTCATCAACTTTCATTTTTCCTTTCCCTATATCGATTATAGTCCCCACAATGGCTCTTACCATATTACGCAAAAAACGATTTGCTTTTATTGTAAAAACAAGTTCCTCCCCATTAATATTCCATTCTGCCAGCTCAATGACACAGTTGTACGTTTTAACATCTGTATTACTCCTTGAAAAGCACTTAAAATCCTTATATTCTAAGAGAATCTTAGAAGCTTGGTTCATTTTATCAATGTCCAATTTCTTTTTCAAAACATAGGAATTATTAAAATCAAATACATTCTTTTTTAAAGAAATCCTGTACTTATATGTCCTACTTAAGGCATCAAAACGAGCATGGGCGTCATCTCTAACCTCAAAAATATTGTGAATTGCGATATCTTTTGGTAAAAATGAATTCAACTTAAATTTCAAATTCTCAAAAGAAAACTGAACATTGGTGTCAAAATGTGCAAACATTTGTATTGCATGCACTCCAGTATCTGTACGCCCAGCACCTACAATGTCAATATTCTCTTTAAGTAATTTTGACAGTGCATCTTCAATAACCTGTTGAACCGAAATTACATTTGGTTGATTTTGCCAACCGTGATATGAACTTCCATTATAAGACAATTCAATAAAATACCTCAAGCTATTTTGATACTTTTGTTAATATTAAACAAAGATAAATAGATTTACGACTTAAGATTTACGATTAACATTTTATAACTAAATGTATTCATAAAAATTATCTATTTCATGAAGAAAATATTACTCCTATCCGATACTCATAGTTTCATCGATAGTAATATACTAAAATATGTGAAACAAGCCGACGAAGTATGGCATGCAGGAGATATTGGTGATTTAAAAGTCACTGATACCATTAAAGTTCTTAAACCGCTTCGTGGTGTTCATGGCAATATTGACAATGCTAAAACGCGTATGGAGTTTCCTGAACATAATCGTTTTACTTGCGAGGATGTTGATGTATGGATTACCCATATTGGTGGTTATCCCGGTAAATATGATATTAGAATAAGAGAAGCACTAAGGCATAACCCTCCAAAACTTTTTATTTGTGGTCACTCGCATATATTAAAGGTCATACCAGACAAGAAACTTAATCTTCTACATATGAATCCAGGTGCCATTGGTACTCATGGGTTTCATAAAGTTAGAACGATGTTACGTTTTGAAATAGATGGTGAGAAGATTCAAAATTTAGAAGTTATCGAATTCCAGCGTTAGAGCTCTTGTGATTTTTTAAAAACAAAAACCCAAAGCTTTCGCTTTGGGTTTTCTCGCACTAATACTACTAAGGTTATAGGTTTATCTTAATCGGTCTACTGATTTTACAAGCTCTTCATCCTTTTTTATGGCTTTATTGGCTAAAACCAAAAATACGATAGAAAAAATAGGTAGAAGAATCCCAATACCTTTCTCAGAAACATCCGTCTCTCCAGATAAATTTAGTGAACGATACACAAATAATCCTAGTAAAATAAAGTTTAATATTATATTAAGACGCCCCAATACAAATTGGTTTTGCCTTTTTTTATACATAAATATTGCAATTAATGATAATGTTGCCGAGCCTAAAAACATTGATAGATAAATTAAATCATCCTGAGCAAAAAACTCTACCTCAGCTTTTGTCGTCCACAAAAAAAACAAAAATATCAATCCTCCCGAAATTCCAGCGGCTACCAAAAGATAAATTGTTTGAATTCTTTGAAGCATTTCCTTTAATTGAAGGACAAAAATAATAGTTTCTTTTTTAAAACATATATTAATTATTAAAAATAAAGTTGTATAATTGCAATATAATGTACAGCACACTATTACCGTACAACATTAAATCTTCAAAAATTATAATTCATTTTTTTTCAAGTATTCCTCTTAGGAATCACTCGAATTAATATTATTTCTGAAATAAACTAATTATTCAATTCAACAATGTTTGAAATTTCACAATTAAAAGAAAAGAAACTTCCTGAGTTACAGGAAATAGCGAAGCAATTAAAGGTTTCAAAGTACCGCACTTTAAAAAAATTAGACCTAGTATATCAAATATTAGATCATCAAGCTGCAAATCCTACAACTCCTGAGGTTGAAAAAGAAACTGTTAGGCCTCCAAAACAAAAGAGGGAACGCGTTCAAAGAAACAAGGACAATAATCCACAAAAGACTATAGAGTTTAAGGAAAAACCTAAAGAACAAGTTGCTAGCAACGAGGTGGTGGCACCAATTGTTGCTCCTCAAAAAAATGAGTCTGTTCAAAAGGAAACTTCTCCACACGAGACTCAACAAAAGAATACCCCTAAAAATGAAACTCGAGACAAGGAAGTAAAAGACCGTCCTCAGCAGAAAGAGAATCAAAATCGTCCCCAACGAGATCCTAAAGCACAAAATAATAATAGAAATCAAAATAAAGGGAATCCACAAAATAGAGGAAATCAAAACCAAGATAATAAGGGCAATAAAGATAATAGAAACCGTTATAGAGAACCCGATTTTGAATTTGATGCCATTATTGAAAGTGAAGGCGTTTTAGATGTAATGCAAGACGGTTATGGGTTCTTACGCTCTTCAGATTATAATTACCTGTCATCACCAGATGATATTTATGTGTCTCAATCTCAAATTAGATTATTTGGATTGAAAAAAGGGGATACCGTTTTAGGCCATGTTAGACCACCTAAAGAAGGTGAAAAGTATTTCCCTTTAATTAAGGTTGAAAAAATTAATGGTTTGGATCCACAGGTAGTAAGAGATCGTGTTTCCTTTGAACATTTAACGCCATTATTCCCTCAAGAGAAATTTAATATAGCAGAAAGACAAAGCACTATATCTACACGAATCATGGATTTGTTCTCACCAATTGGAAAAGGGCAAAGAGGGATGATTGTTTCTCAACCAAAAACAGGTAAAACTATGTTGCTCAAGGATGTTGCAAATGGAATTGCAGCAAATCATCCTGAAGTTTACCAAATGATTTTATTAATTGATGAACGCCCTGAAGAGGTGACAGATATGCAACGTAATGTGAGCGGTGAAGTAGTAGCTTCCACATTCGACAAAGAAGCTCATGAACACGTAAAAATTGCAAACATTGTTTTAGAAAAAGCAAAGAGATTAGTAGAATGTGGATATGATGTCGTTATATTATTGGACTCTATTACTCGTTTGGCTAGAGCATACAATACAGTTCAGCCCGCTTCTGGGAAAATTTTAAGTGGTGGTGTTGACGCTAATGCATTGCACAAACCTAAACGATTCTTTGGTGCAGCCCGTAATATCGAAAATGGTGGATCGTTGACAATTATTGCTACAGCACTGACTGAAACTGGATCAAAAATGGACGAAGTTATCTTCGAAGAGTTTAAAGGAACTGGTAATATGGAATTGCAATTAGATCGTAAAATTTCTAACCGTAGAATTTTCCCTGCTATTGACCTTACCTCATCAAGTACTAGACGAGATGACTTGTTATTAGACGAGAATACGATTAAGAGAATGTGGGTAATGCGTAAATATCTTGCAGATATGAATCCAGTAGAAGCAATGGAATTCATTAACGATCGCTTTAAGCAAACCAGAAACAATGAAGAATTTTTAATTTCTATGAATAGTTAAAACTTGTTCTTTATAAATTAAAAAAACCTTAAAAGAAATATCTTTTAAGGTTTTTTTTGTTTGAACATTAAAATTAGCTCATAAAAAAGCCCTTCATAACTGAAGGGCTTTAACTTTATTTAAATCTTATTGTTTTATAAAGAAGCAACGTGTTTTGATAAACCAGATTTAAGGTTCGCAGCTTTATTCGCATGTATAATATTTTTCTTTGCTAACCTATCAATCATAGATACCACAGAAGGGAATAAAGTTTCAGCCTCTTTTTTCTTAGTCAACTCGCGCAATTTTTTAATAGCATTACGGGTTGTTTTATGTTGATACTTATTTCTTAAACGTTTAGCTTCGTTACTTCTAATTCTTTTTAACGCTGACTTATGATTTGCCATTTGTTCTTTTTTTTTAATAGTTGTAGCCCGTAGGGGAATCGAACCCCTCTTACCAGGATGAAAACCTGGCGTCCTAGCCGATAGACGAACGGGCCATTTGATTATTAAGAATGCAAATTCTATATTATAAAATTAAACCTGCAAAACTTTTCAAATAACGCACAATGTTTCCATTGCGGATGCAAAAATACAACATTTTTTAAATGTCGCAACTTCTAAATGATTTTTTTGAAAAAAATATTCTAGTATGCTTTTGCAAATAAAACTCTTTGTTTAGAGGGGTTTCCTGTATATACGCATTTCCCTTCCTCTATTGCACCATATAAAGGGATACATCTAATTGTAGCCTTTGTAATTTCTTTAATCTTATCTTCTGTTTTTGCTGTGCCGTCCCAATGTGCTGAGATGAAACCACCTTTAGTTTCGAGCATGATTTTAAAATCATCAAAAGTATCTACTTCTGTTATATGACTGTCTCTATAATCCAATGCCTTTTGATGCAAACTATTTTGAATCTCACCCATCAATCCAACAACTTTATCAATTAAAATTTTAACATCAACAAGTTCTTTTGTAAGTGTATCTCGTCTAGCCAACTCTACAGTACCATTTTCTAAATCTTTTGGCCCTATTGCAATTCGCAAAGGAACACCTTGTAATTCGTGCTGTGCAAACTTGGCACCTGGCCTATACGTGGTTCTGTTATCAAATTTTACAGTAACTCCTTTTGTTCTTAATTCTTTAATAAGATTATTTGCTACATTACTTATGTCCTCAAGTTGCTCATCATTCTTATATATAGGAACAATTACGACTTGATTTGGTGCTAAATTTGGAGGCAATACCAGTCCCTTATCATCACTGTGTGTCATGATTAATGCACCCATTAAACGAGTCGAGACACCCCAAGATGTTGCCCAAACATAGTCTTGCTTGCCTTCCTTATTTGTAAATTTAACATCAAACGCCTTTGCAAAATTTTGACCTAAAAAATGTGATGTCCCAGCCTGCAATGCTTTTCCGTCTTGCATCAAAGCCTCAATACAAAATGTTTCTTCGGCACCGGCAAAACGTTCACTTTCAGACTTCAAGCCTTTAATAACTGGAATTGCCATAAAGTTCTCCGCAAACTCAGCATAAACATTGTTCATTAATTCGGCTTCATCCATAGCTTCTTTTTTTGTTTCATGAGCAGTATGCCCTTCTTGCCATAAAAATTCAGCCGTTCTTAAAAATAAACGTGTTCGCATTTCCCATCTTACAACATTAGCCCACTGATTAATTAGTAAGGGTAAATCTCGGTACGATTGTATCCAACCTTTATATGTATTCCAAATAATGGCTTCACTAGTTGGCCTAACAATCAACTCTTCTTCTAATTTGGCATTAGGATCAACACGCAACTTACCCTCATTATCTGGATCGTTTTCCAGTCTATAGTGCGTAACTATTGCGCATTCTTTTGCAAAGCCTTCAGCATTTTTTTCCTCTGCTTCAAACAAGCTTTTTGGTACAAAAAGTGGAAAATAAGCATTTTGATGGCCAGTTTCCTTAAACATTCTATCTAATTCTGCTTGCATTTTTTCCCAAATAGCATAACCATAAGGTTTAATAACCATACAACCCCTTACTGCCGAGTTCTCAGCTAAATCAGCCTTTACCACCAGTTCATTATACCATTTTGAATAATCTTCGCTCCTACTTGTAAGATTTTTGCTCATAGATGTTAATTTGGCACAAATATTGTGACTATGTTAAATACATAAATAGTTGGACAAAACTAACTATTTTTGTTATGTTCAACAATTAAAATATAGAGATATGTACTTAAATAACTACTTAAAATCTAAAATACATTTAATTGGTGCATTGAGCTTACTTTTTGGTTTAGCATCTTGTGGTTCATATCAATATGCTGGTCAAAATGAAGATAGTGTATATGGTGATTCTGAAAGAACAGTTGAACGTCCTGTTTCAAATGTCGAGATAGAACCTGCTACTAAAGGCTCTGATTACTACCAGAACTACTTTAAAGAAAAATCTCAACAACTTGATAACTTATCTGAAGACGATGTCATTTTTACGGACATTGATTCTTACAGTGGTGACTATGATGTAGAAAATGATTCGATAACATATACAGAAAATTATGCCGGATGGGGTCAAGATAATGATGATGTAACAATTAATATCTATGGAGGAAGCGCATTCTATAATCCATGGAATAGCTTATTTTACCCATCTTGGAGATGGAATTACGGTTACGGATATGGCTGGGGATATGGATTTAATGACTTCTATTGGTGTCCTCCTTATTGGGGTTCTTATTATTCTGCCTGGAATTACCCATATTATGGATATGGTAACTACTATGGTGGATACTACGGGAATCACTATAATGGTTATTACAATAGACGTGGTTTAGCTTATAATGCTGGAAGACGAGGTTCAATCTATTCTAACTCTCTTTCTGGACTAACCAATAGACGAAGCGTTACTAATAGAAGCCTAACTTCTAGGTCTAGACAAAGTGCAATCACTAATGGTAGAACCGCTACATCAAGACGTAGTGAAGCAACATCTAGATCTTCTCGTTCAGAAAATGTAGATGCAAATACACGTGAAAGACTTAGGAGAAATTCTACTAACACTTCTTCGAGAGAAACTAGACCAAGAAGCTCAACAACTAGACCGAGAACTACTACGAGGACTCGAACAACAACTAGGCCAAAAACTAGAACTTCTAAGCCAAGAACAACAACTAGGCAAAGAACAACAACCTCCAGACCAAGAACTACAACTTCGCGATCAAGTAGTCCGTCAAGATCTTCTTCATCAAGAAGTAGTGGACGTAGTAGTTCTTCAAGACGGGGTAATAAATAAAACATTAATTAGAAAAGAAAAATTTTAGGTATGAAAAAGTTACTAATACTGTTCATAGGTGTTATATCTATGTCTACGATTAATGCACAAGACATTACCGATGCTGTAAGATATTCTGTAGATGAGATAAAAGGAACAGCTCGATTTAGAGCTATGAGTGGTGCATTTGGTGCACTTGGAGGGGACTTATCAGCAGTAAGTTTAAACCCTGCAGGATCTGCGATTTTCAATAATAGTCATGCTTCAATATCAGCTTCAAGTTTTGACATTGAAAATGAAACTACCTTCTTTAATAATCGTAACATTTCATCAAATTCAAATATTGACTTAAATCAAGCAGGAGCAGCATTTGTTTTTAATAATACCAATCCTAACACGCCATGGCGAAAATTTGTTTTAGGCTTAATGTATGAACAAACTCAAAATTATGATAATGACTTTTTCTCATCTGGTGTTAATACAATATCTATTGATAGTTATTTTTTAAATAGCGCTCAAGGCTTGCGATTGGACGAAATATCCGCATTCAGTGGAGAATCCATTACTGAAGCCTATGCTGAAATTGGTTCAGCTTACGGCTTTGGACATCAACAAGCTTTTCTAGGATATGAATCTTTTATTCTTGAACCAGATGCATATGATGATGCCAATACATTATATAATTCCAATATTTCTCCTGGAACATTCAATCAAGAATATTCTTATGCGTCTACTGGCTATAATGGTAAATTTAGTGTAAACCTAGCCATGCAATATGAAGATAATTTATATTTAGGTATAAATCTAAACTCCCATTTTATCAACTACGACCAATCAACCTATTTATTTGAGGAAAATAACAACTTAGGATCATTAGTAAATGAGGTTGGATTTGAAAACAATCTTTCAACCATAGGTAATGGATTTTCATTTCAATTGGGAGGAATTGCAAAATTAAATGAGTCCGTGAGAGTTGGCTTAACTTATGATTCCCCTACATGGTATACTATTGGGGAAGAATCAACTCAATATTTAGCAACTGTAAGAGAAGACGGTGGACCGATTACTGAAACTCTAAATCCACAAATAGTTAATATTTTTGAGGATTATAAATTACAGACACCTGCAAAACTAACAGGAAGCATTGCGCTTATATTAAACAAACAAGGTATAATAAGTTTTGATTATGCTAGGAAAGATTATGGCAGTACGAAATTCAAACCTGAATCTGACAACTATTTTTCATCACAAAACAATACCATTAGTAATAACTTAAAGGTTGCAAATACTTACAGAATTGGCGGTGAGCTAAGACATGATAATTTTAGTTTTAGAGGTGGTTACAAATTGGAAGAAAGCCCATATAATGACACTTCATTTTTTGGCGACTTAAAAGG
>Ga0316189_10002510_pt1 | contig 17936 bp, 15 predicted proteins | sample LowCovwburrow_MG_FD_204930 | JGI IMG/M metagenome (GOLD analysis project Ga0316189, IMG submission 204930) | Coastal sediment microbial communities from Maine, United States - Lowes Cove worm burrow | ecosystem: Environmental > Aquatic > Marine > Coastal > Sediment | place: USA: Maine...
GCGGCCACCCACGCTCCGTAAAAGGACAGCGTATTTCCAGCCGCCGCGTCATTGAACAGAAAACTGGCGGTTTCCGCCACCGTGTCGGCGAGAATCATTTTCTTGAAAAGACCGATGAACAGCAGCACGAATCCCTTCGACAAGCGCTCATAGACGCCTTCTCTCATCGGATCGAGAGCATATTGACCGATAATTTCATCGTGCCGAACAATAGGCCCGGCGATCAACTGGGGGAAAAAAGTGACGTACAGAAGATATTTGTGAAAAGGATAAACAGGCGCAGCGCCTCTTTTGAGGTCCACAAGATAAGAAATCTGTTGAAACGTAAAGAAACTGATCCCCAGGGGCAGGATAATGTTCCAGGGCGCGAACCCGACTCCCGCTGTTGCGGTAACGTTACCGATGATGAAATTCGTGTATTTAAAAAAGCCGATGATCAGTAGATTCAGGGCAACACCGGCGATGAGAATCGATTTATACGGGTGCGACGCATACAACAGTGAACAAGACCAATTGAGCATCACGGATGCAAGGAGCAAGGGCAGAAACCGAAGATCCCAGTAAGCATAAAAAAATAAGGAGGCTGAAATCAGAACCCAGATGCGCGGGCTTTCTTTGCCGGCAAGGGCAAAATAGAGTATCAGCGTTAGTGGTAAAAAAATGAGTAAAAATTGCTGTGAGTTAAATAGCATGGTAAAGTGAGCCCGCTGAAGCCATTCCTATGAATTGATCTTCTTTTAGCCCGTCATCATGATGTTCGTCGGAACGTTCGCTTTTGCGCCAGCTTGAAACAGCTTGTCCAGTTTGCCGCTCGTCAGTGCTTCCTGCTCCGCTTTGCTGAAAATGAAGGATCTGAAGCAGCATGGTTTCCGCACTGACCGGGTACGGTTTCTGGGGAGGCGTCCCGCCGCCTTTGGGCCACGGCCGCGCCGGGGTGTCGGCGGCGCAGATGTGTACCTGCGCATCGACGAGGTGCTCGACTCCGTATCTTTCGGTGGATGTCGGCGGCTTGCTCAACTCGAAGTTCTTGTCGGCCTCCGCCGCCCAGGCAAGTCTCGGGTCTAACAGAAGCGCACCGGCGCCCCATCCGAGCGTCGCCAGCGCTTGTCGTCGCGTCATTCCCTGAAGGCATTCGGACCACACCGGATCCAACCGAACGGAAACACGGATGCGATACGTTACCCTCTTAGATATAAGGAATCGTGAATGGGTGAGATTGGTCATATCCACCTTTTGGCGGTGTCGTCTAAAGAGAGAGTGGGCCTTGATTATAAAGAGATAGCACAGATAGTCAATACCTCAAAAAGGTGAAAAAATGGGGCAGTGGCGGCAGTCCTGGGCCCGCTGATTGGAAAAGTTGCACGGGATGGATTTACGCGTTTCCTTGAACAAAAAACAACCGACTAAATCTTGCCCAAGGGAAAAGAGATAAACACAGGTCAATAGTAGATGAATCTAAAGCATAAGCGGTTTCGTCAAGCTGTAAACCAAAATCATCTTGGGCATAAGGGTTGATCTTAATCTTAATAAAAATTGAAAAAGGCCAACCACAATATCTGGTAGTTGGCCTTCATTGTTTCGGAGTTTTTAAAAGTTTCGCTTAATAGCAGTATTATGAAATTCAAGCCCTCATTATGAGCAGCTGTTGCGACTGCCTCTTCCAAAAACATGATATAACTGATCTGCAATCAGATATCCAAAATTTCAAAAACCTGCTCGTTCACAGGCTTCGTTTTATCCATCCATGTTTCACGAATGCTGCGAACAAGTGTCTGGTAGGTTCCGGACTCTTTGTTTTTATAATCGTCCAGATCTTCAATAGTCCTGAAGTGCATTATAGCCCCATATTGAGATGAATTAGTTTTGGAATGGATAAATTCCAAATGCCTCATTCCCTTGACACAACGAAGCTCTGATGCACTAGTTTGCATCCAACGCTCGACATCTTTGCCGTCTAGTGCATGGTACGTGACCAATCTAATAATCATTCGATATACCTCCTTTTCAATCTTGAATAGAAACCAAAATTAGGCAGCAAGTGCAACGATTTGTTGGGCGGCTACCCGATCTCCAAGCAGAGCATCCAAAGTCCTTTCAAGAACTGGCTATGCACAATTTGAGGAGTTTCTCCATTGAATCATTACCTTATATATTAGGTTAAAGTTTACGGGAAACCAGAATCAATTTGAGCCGGAAGGATCGTTTCAATTCAGAAGATGGGGGCAGAAGGATAGGTTATTCCAGTTCAAATTAGAAAGGATGATCTAAAGTAATACAATGTAATAGTTCGTGTCAACCTAAGTTTATGGGTTTTTTTATGGATTTCAACTTAGAGGAATTGTTTTGCGAAATATTACTGAACAGACATTTTAAATGATGTTATGGTGATAGCATATCAATACCTTGATATGACTTCAATCCCTTAACAGCCGTATCGACCGCCCCGTGACCGGTGAGCAGAATTACCTCGACGACGGGGGATCTGGCCTTGATCGGTTTGAGGGTCTCGATGCCGTCCATGCCCGGCATCCTGACGTCCAGGAGGACCACATCTACCGGTACCTGTGCCAAAGAGGCCAACGCCTCCTTTCCGCCGGCCGCCTGATTCACCACGGCGCCCCTCTTCTCCAGCCGCTCCCCTTGAACAGGGGAAAAAACAGGTTGGCGAAATACCGCGCAGCGCCGGAAGCATCCATGCCCAAGCCGAGGGAGATGCCGCCGCCGAAGATGAACAGCCCGCCGGTTTAAAAAAACTAACGGAAAGGGAGATCTGTGATTACAGACGGATCACGGTTGGTTTTCCTGTAGGACTAATATCGATGCCGACCGTATCGCCGGTTTTAAATCCGATCCGTTTAAACTCACTGACAACATCACCATGTCGGTCCACTCGCCAGTAAACGGTCCAGAGGGGATTTCGAACCGTATCGATACCGTATGCGTCATGACTGCACAGACTTAATCGAAATTTGTCCTTAGCAATCAGTGTATCGGCCTCAGATAAAAAGATATCGATGAAATAGAGGTTCTTATGAAGTGCCTTTGACAACCGAGCCTGCATCTCCGGCATTTTATCCAAATATTTGTTGGCCACCTGATAGAGATTGTCCGGATTATGGATAGACAACCCGAGTACGGCATATCGTTGATATTTTAACGCAAATATTTCCATATCCTTTTCGAATTTCTTTATGGTCGCAACGATATCATCAATCGTAGGATCGGGACACGTGTCTTCGTAAATCTTGTATTCACATTGACTGATAATATCGATATAAAACTGCCGCGTATCCATCACGTAAAGGGGCCGTTCACGGTAATTTCTGCGCTTCCGAATTCGATGGATGCCATCTAATGCGATTGACCTTTCGCTTTCGGCCTGCTCCAAAACGTCAACATTAGAAATGTCCTTGGCCTGCACGACATAAATTTCACCATCTCCTGAAATTACGAATTCAATTTCACATATAAATCCGAGTGTTTCTTGAATTTTTTCCGAAAGTCGAAGTAGTTGGATATCATGGGGTGTCTGAGTGATAAATGGTTCGCTTTGTACCTTGTGTGTGCGATCGCGGCAGTAGCCAAATTCCCATTGCCCACCAATCATTTTGGCCATAACGTTGGAACCTTCCACAAACGGCATGACGATCACGCCCATCTCTTCAATATCGAAATCCGGAGCATGATTGAATATTTGCTGGCGCCGAATCGTTAGTCTTTTTGTTGTGCCAGCAAGTTTCATGATTCGTTTGCGAGCAAATATAATCCCAGCCACGTCGGCATAAGTTTCAACTGAATCGAACGTTCCGCTTTTGAATAATTCTTCCTGGGGATGGGCGCTGCGAGCGATCACCTTGAAGCTTTCGCGATGTCCCTGTAGAAACCGGCCAAGCGTCTCGAAATCTTTGTTCTGGAACTGCTCTGCAGGTATGTATAAAAAATCAGGTACCTTGAATTGACTCTTTTTCAACAGTGATAACAACCGGGCTTTTTCCGGGAAAGGCGTTACGTTCAAGTTCATTTTGACACCTTAACTGTTAAGCATGAGCTTAAAAATCCTACAACTAACGAATATTATAACATAATATACGGCCATTTTTCATTTGCAATATCTCAATAGCCTCACCAAAGCCACTTTATTGTAAGTATTCCAAACCCTTATTGCCACCAGCAAGAGCCTCTTCTACCCGCATTTTTCATGATTAAATTTCAACAGATCAGGGTAAAGAGGGAGGACTCAAAAATACATATTCCATTTAATTTGACGTTGGTTTGATTTTTCTCTTGACAGAATTACCAGCAAACCGTAAATTATCTTAAAACTGACTGAATGCTCAGTTAAATTCAGGAGCTTCGCTTCGACATGTCCACGTTAAAAAAAGAACGGATTCTCAAGGCAGCCACAAAACTGTTTGCACTGAAGGGATACAAGGACGCTTCAATGGCTGAATTGGCCAAGATGACCGATGTGGCCCAAGGAACTATCTTTTACCACTATCACAACAAGGAATCCCTCTTTCTCGACATTTTAAAGGATATCGAAAGCAAAATCGTGGCCGAATTCAATCGGTATCTGGCGGAAAAAAAATTCAAAACAGGCCTGGATTTGATGGAGGACGTCGTCGGATTTTATCTTCTGCTGGCCGGGAACATGGAAGACCAGTTTATGCTGCTCCACCGACACGATGCCTACGAATTGGCCAGGGGAAATTCAGAATGCCGGGAGTACCTGGAATCCATTTATAACTGCCTGGTCAATATTTTCGAAAAAGCCATTGTCGCAGGGCAAGCTGACCATTCCGTTGCAGATCTGCCGGCACGCAAGACAGCGCTGATCATTTTTACGATGGTCGATGGATTGGTGAGATTCAACTCATATGATCTTTATAATGCGGCCGCACTTTACGGCGATCTCATCACGTCGATCAGACGACTCTTGATGAACCATCAACCTGCAGGATAGGAGCGGCACATGTTGGTCAAGGTATTTCCTTTCATCAACTGGTTCCGGAACTACAATTTGGAATCCTTACGGCTTGACGTGTTGTCAGGCCTGACGGTGGCATTGGTTCTCATTCCCCAATCCATGGCGTATGCACAATTGGCCGGCCTGCCAGCCTATTACGGTCTGTATGCCTCTTTTCTGCCGCCGATGATAGCTGCGCTTTTCGGTTCCAGCCGCCAACTGGCCACGGGACCGGTTGCTGTGGTCTCCCTGATGACCTCTGCATCTCTGGCCCCTTTGGCCACGGTCGGCAGCGAAGGGTACATCGCCTATGCGGTACTGCTGGCCTTGATGGTCGGCTTATTCCAACTGGCACTCGGTGTTCTCCGATTGGGATTGGTGGTCAATTTTCTCTCGCACCCGGTCGTTAACGGCTTTACCAATGCGGCAGCCATAATTATCGCTTCTTCCCAGCTTTCTAAGATGTTCGGTGTTTATGTCGATACGGCACCCCATCATTATGAAACCATATTCCATGTCTTCCAGGCAGCCGTCCACTACACCCATTGGCCGACCCTTATGATGGGAGTCTTCGCCTTTGCGGTTATGTATGGCCTCAAATGGCTGTCGCCGCGCATCCCCAATGTTCTTGTCGCCGTGGTTTTGTCTATCCTGATATCCTGGGCCATCGGCTTCGAGCACAACCGCGTCGTGAACCTCGCGGCTGTCGACTCTGCCGAGGCCCAACACCTGGTTGAATTCTTCAACAGGGCCACCGAAAGTATTCCTTCGCTCTCAGAAGAACGGGCTCGTCTCAGCGAGGAGCTGAGCGCGGCGAACCGCAATCGCGATCAAATCGGCGTACTCGATGCGGAGCACGATATCAGTGTTTTGAATCTCAGAATTGCACGTTTGAAAAATGGGGCTCACACCAGCAGAGAAACCCTCCGCAATATTCTTTTCGCTGGCATCGAACTGGGCGACGGTTCTTTGAAATTCATCCCTATGGACAAGGTGCCCGAAGCACTGAAAACCGACGGTCGGACTTGGCGCATCAAGGTCGGCAACACACCTCTCGACACCGAACACCTGACAATAATGGGCGGCGGTGCGGTTGTCGGCAACATCCCTCAAGGGCTGCCGGCGCTGACCGTTCCGCCCATCGACTTGGGTATCATGATCCACCTGTTGCCATACGCGGCCATTATCTCACTGTTGGGTTTTATGGAAGCGATTTCCATCGCCAAGGCCATGGCCGGTAAAACCGGCCAACGGCTCGATCCCAACCAGGAGCTTATCGGCCAGGGACTGGCCAACATCTTCGGCGCCATCGGTAAAAGCTATCCAACGTCGGGATCGTTTTCCCGCTCGGCGGTCAACCTGCAGGCCGGCGCCGTATCAGGCCTTTCCAGTGTCTTCACCAGTCTGGCGGTAATCATCGTGCTGCTCTTCTTCACACCGCTGCTCTACCAGTTGCCCCAGGCTGTTTTGGCGGCAGTCATCATGATGGCCGTCATCGGCCTTGTCAATGTGTCAGGCTTTATCCACGCCTGGGAGGCCAAATGGTATGACGGTCTCATCTCCATCATAACTTTTGTCAGCACCCTGGCCTTTGCCCCTCACCTGGACAAAGGCATCATGATCGGGGTCGTGCTCTCCCTGCTGGTTTTCCTTTACAAGAGCATGCGCCCCACCGTCGTGTCACTAGCCAGGGCTCAAGACGACCACCTTCGATGTGCGGAGACCCACGGACTAATGGAATGCGAATATGTGGCCTTGGTACGCTTCGATGGACCGCTCTTTTTTGCCAACGCCAGTTATCTCGAAGACAAGGTTACCGCAATCATGCGAGCCAAGACCAAACTCAAACACATTATTATCGTATCAAACGGGATAAACGACATCGATGCCTCCGGCGAAGAAACCATTTCTCTGCTGGTGGACCGGGTCAGGAGCGCCGGGGTCGATATCTCCATGAGTGGTGTGAACGAATCGGTAATGAAAGTCCTTAACCGTACGCATTTTATGGCTAGGCTGGGGAAGGATCACCTGTTTCCAACAATGGAACGCGCCATCGACACCGTCCATGAAACCGCTCACAATCAGGCCTTCGAAGAATCGTGTCCTCTAAAAACCACATGCCTGATTGCACAAAATTAAACAGGAGGGGAAAAAACATGCCAGTGATCACGATATTCAGCGGTGATTTCTGTAACGAAGAACCGGTGGTCCAGGAGATCCTGACGCAAACCGATTACTGCCTGATTACCGACAAGGATATTGTATCACAGGCGAGCCGCATGGCCGGGATACCCGAGACAAAAATACAGAGAGCTTTTTCATCCAAGACCTCTGTCTTCAACAAATTTACCCACGAAAGAGAAAGATCTCTGGCCCATTTACGCCTGGCCCTGGCCGAACAGCTCGCTGATAGCAACAACCTGCTGATTGTCGGATATGCCGGCCAGCTCATTCCTAGAGACATCAGCCATGTTCTCTGGGTCTGCCTGATTGCCGACATGAAAACAAGAGTCACGACTGTCGCCCGGGAACGTAAAATATCCGAGCCAGAAGCGTTGAAAATTATCCACCATGAGGACACAGACCGCAGTGCTTGGATCAAGATGCTCTTGGATGTCAACGACCCGTGGGAAAGATCTTTGTATGACATCGTTTCCCCGACAGATAAGATGACGCCTGCTGAAATTGCGGGCAGTATTCGGGAGAACGCTGAGAAATCAACGCTCCGGCCAACCAAGAGGTCTAAAAACGCTGTGGACGACTTTTTGCTGGCATCCCGAGTGGAAGTCGAACTGGCCAAAGAGGGCCATGACATTGGCGTCAAAACTCGATCCGGTAATGTTTCGCTGACCATCGACAAACATGTTCTCATGCTCGGCCGCTTGGAAAGCGAGCTCAAGTCAATTGCAGAAAAGGTGAAAGGAGTTACTGCCGTGGAAACCAAAGTCGGGCCGGGTTACTACCAGGCAGACATCTATCGCCGCCAGGATTTTGAGGTACCTTCCAAGATCCTGCTGGTAGACGACGAGCGTGAATTCGTTCAGACGCTGTCGGAGCGATTGATGATGAGAGATCTGGGGTCAGCCGTGGCCTATGACGGCGAATCGGCCCTCGAAGTTGCCAGGGAAGACGAACCGGACGTCATGATTCTTGACCTGAAAATGCCCGGTATAGATGGAATCGAGGTCCTGCGGCGCATCAAAAAAACTCAGCCGGAGATCGAAGTCATCATTTTGACCGGTCACGGGTCAGAAGCCGACAAAACCATCTGTATGCAGCTGGGCGCTTTCGCATACCTGCAAAAACCCGTCGACATAGACGAGTTGAGTGCGACCATCAAGGCCGCCCATGAACAGATTCGTCGGAAACAGAATGCTTAGAACCGGTCCCCGTTGGAGTGCCGGTCAGGAAATCTGCGATGAACACTGAGCGACAGATCGTAATTTTCACCGACAGACAGACACTGGAGCCCTTATGTTTGGCTTGGTAAACCTGAAACCGTCCTTCTGGGAAAAAAACGTCCAATTAGCAGCCCCCGGTTCGTCGGAGTATCTCTTCAACTACCGGCGGATCTGGAAGGACGCGATACTGCTGACAAGTATCGTGGCACTTTTTCCACTCATATTTATCACCTTGGTCAATTACCGTTTCACCGGCCAAGCCATGGGATCCGAATGGCTGCTGCGAACGTCGCGCACGGTCTCTAACACCCAGCGGGCGATTTCCTTCTTTTTGACAGAACGCCGGTCCGCGCTCGAATTCATTGTTCATGACAACAGCGCCGAGGTCCTGCAAGATCCCATCCGACTTTTCGCAATCCTGGAAAATCTCAAACGCAGTTTTGGTGGCGGATTCGTGGACCTGGGATGGATCGAATCCGACGGCAAACAGAAGGCCTATGCTGGTCCTTACGGACTCCAAGACAAAGATTATAAAGATCAACCCTGGTTCAAACAGGTTATCAAGCGCGGCACCTTTACCAGTGACGTCTTTCTGGGGTATCGCCACGTTCCGCATTTGGTCATCGCCGTCAAGAAGAAAACGCCTGAAGGCTCGTTCTACGTCCTTAGGGCGTCTATCGCTATAGAGCCGTTTAATGATCTTTTGTCGAACCTCGAATTGGGCGGTCTGGGTGACGCCTTTATCATCAATCACGATGGGATTCTTCAGTCCAATTCGCGCTACCACGGTCGGATCCTGGAAAAAATCGCCCTGCCTGTCCCGGTATATTCCGAAACTACCCAGGTGCGCGAGGGTAAAGGTCTTGATGGTGAACCGCTTTTTATCGGTTACCGGTTCATCGCGGAAACCCCGCTCATCCTGATGATTGTCAAACAGAAAAATGAGCTCATGAAACCGTTGACCAAAACACACCTGGAAATCATCATCTTTCTTCTGGTCAGCGTTACTGTCATCCTCGCCGTTATCGTCGGCATGGTCACCTTCATGGTCAACAAAGTGTACACTGCCGATGAACGGCGGCTCATGATCCTGCATCAAATGGAGTATGCCAACAAAATGGCCTCGATCGGACGCATGGCGGCCAGCGTCGCACACGAAATCAACAACCCCCTGGCAGTCATCAATGAAAAGGCAGGGCTCATCAAGGATCTCTTCACAATAAAACAGCTATACTCCGGTGACACGAAGCTCATCGGCCTAGTTGATTCGGTGCTCAGTTCGGTCAAGCGGGCTGGGAAGATTACCAAAAGGCTCCTGACCTTTGCACGCAATCTGGAAGCCAAGATCGAAACCATTCGATTGGAAGAAACGATCCGGGAAGTCCTGAGTTTTCTGCACAAGGAGGCCGAACACCGTAGCATAGAAATCAAGGTGGAAGCACTCGCGGACATACCAACCATCGAAACCGACCGGGGCAAGCTGGAGCAGATATTTTTAAATATCATCAATAACGCCTTCGCCGCCATGTGTGATGGCGGTCGCTTGAAGGTCCAAATCAACCGCTCCGGAACGGAAAAGGTCGAAATCCGTATCTGTGACGACGGATGCGGTATCTCGAAGCAAGACCTGCAACGAATATTCGAACCTTTTTACTCGACCAAAACCGGACAAGGCGGCACCGGTCTGGGACTTTCCATTACGTACAATCTGACTCATGAAGTCGAGGGCCAGATTACGGTCGACAGTGAAGTGGGCAAGGGAACATGCTTTACCATCAGCTTACCGTTAAAATTAACAACCGCGGAAGGGGCAAATGCATGCGTGTGCTACTCGTAGATGATGAGGAGGAGTTGGTTTCGGCCCTGGCAGAGCGCTTATTGTTGCGCGACATCGATGCTGAATGGTTCACAACAGGGACCGACGCTTTGCAAAGAGTGGAGTCCGGATGTTTCGACCTGGCCGTGCTTGATATGAAGATGCCCAAAATCAGCGGACTGGCCCTCAGGGAAAAACTCCATGCCAAATGTCCCGCCATGAAGTTTATTTTTTTGACCGGCTATGGTTCAGAAAAAGATTTTGCGTCGGCGACCGCAAAGGTGGGCACGGCCGACTATCTGGTTAAACCGGTAGACATAGAAGTTCTGCTTGGCAGAATGCATGAACTGCTCAATAGTGAAAGAGGTGTCAAGTGAACCAGAAAGCGCAGATATCCAATGACAAGGGACTAAGATTCTTTGGGAAAATGACAGCTTCGGTCACCCATGAAATCAAAAACGCTCTGGCAACCATCAATGAAAATGCCGGTTTGTTGACAGACTACATCGCAATGGCGGCCAGGGGAAGGCCGTTGGACACCGAGCAACTAAACAAACTTTCCATGAGAATCAAGGATCAGGTTAAACGGGCGGATACCCTGTTGAAAACCTTGAACCGCCTCGCTCACAGTGTTGACGACCCCATCAAAACCGTAAATTTGAGCGAAATCCTGCAGTTGTTTGCTTTGTTGTCGGTCCGATTTGCAGCCCCACGAGGGATTACCGTGGATATCGGGGGACGTCCGGAATCAATTAATATTCAGACATCTCCGTTATTGCTGCTGAATGCCCTTTTTCTGTGCCTGGAGTTTTCCATGGAGGCAACCGGGCGAAGTCAATGCATTGAACTGAAACCGGAGAAAACCGATACTGGTGTCCGGATTTACTTCTCCCCGCTACCAGGGATTGACCGTTTGTCAAATGATTCATTTCTGTCATCACAGATCCCTGACCTGTTGGAGAATCTCACGGCGGATTTCATCATCGATACTGAGGCTAAATCCGTTGCATTGGATCTTTCCGATCCATTACGACCATCTTAGAGCCGATGAAAAAACCTGTCAGAGTTAAACATCAACCAATGAAAATGAAAAGGAGCCGTACCATGACCGAGAAAGTGTTGCTCGTCGATGACGAGGAGGATTTTTTAGAAGTTCTATCCGAACGGATGACAAACCGGGGAATCGAGGTTTCCACAGCCACATCCGCCACCGAAGCAATACGAATTGCTGAGAATGAATCATTTGATGCCATCATTGTGGATTTGATGATGCCCGAAATGGACGGTCTCGAAGCCCTCAAACTCATTAAAGAGAAAAAACCGGAATCACAGGTCATCTTATTGACGGGCCATGCGACCGTAGATAAAGGCATCGAGGCCATGAAACTCGGCGCTATGGATTTTCTGGAAAAACCGGCCGACCTTTCACAACTGACGGAAAAAATCAAGAAGGCGCATGCCAAGAAGATGATTATTGTCGAAAAACAAATCGAAGAGAAAGTGAAAAAAATTATGAGGACCGTAGGATGGTGAGTTTTAGAACGTCATTCCGGAACAGAACGGTCGTCAAAATTACTTGCCGTATTTTGGACTATTATACTTGACGAAAGATGGAAGGAGGTGGCTGAGAAGGCCGACTTTTACGATCTGCGAATTTGATACCTATTCTTCGCAAGGTTCCGCAACTATTTTTTTGTCGAGGGAACAGAAAGGATAAAAGCGCCCGATCATAAAACTTCAGTGTACGATCACTTTTTTCGTAGAAGAGAACGTGCAACCCCGGATTGGCGCTGCTGGCACTGGTCCTGGTGCCCATTGCTCAGGTTGGAAATCATAAGGAAGCGCTGTTGGCCCACATGGGAAACCTATCCGGCGGCCTATGGTTGTCCACGCTGATATCCGTTGATGCAGCTCTAGTTCTCAGCGGGGCAGTACTGACGAGCTTTATCGGTGTCAACGGGTTGGTCCACCGTATGACACTGGATCGCTGCCTGCCTCAGTTTTTTATCAAAATAAACAGTTGGGAAACCACGTTCACCTTCATTGGCACAGAGGGGTCATAATTACAGGTGAGATACTCAAATTTATGTCGACAAACGCCGAAAAGCCGCAAATAACGCTCTGTCCCTCCTTAGTGGCCCCGTTATATGTTATACATTATTTTTACTTGGAATCATTTTTTAGCAAGGTATTGCAAAACGCCACCATATTTATTTAGCAGTGATGATAGTGGGGGATTTTCTTTATAAGCTACCTGACAGTCAAGGCCATCCTTTGCGGTAAGGCCGGTATACTCTCTAAGGAGCCTCATCTCTTTATTCGATACTTCTCTTGTCCAACCAGGGAACCCTATGACACCAACTCTTGTGTGTCTCTCTTTTTTTATTGGTAACCCAAACAAAGATGATCGTTTTTCTATTCGAATGATATCAATTGAATTACCATGAGGATTATTTAAAGAATAGCCAAAACCACCTAATAATTTATTTAACTCGTTATAGGTAATGACGTAATATCTCATGTCTATTGGACTAGTGTTTTTCTGAAAATACTGTGCAAGGAAACGTATCTCGCCGTCTTCAAATTTTGAATATGGTTTAAAAGCCTTACGATTTCTGATTTCATTAGATGCGATTATTAGTGTTATTATTTCTAGTTCTTTATGACGAGCCGTTGGTGCACGGTTAAGCTTGGCGAGGTAATACAATGCCGTCAATAGAGCTGTTCTCTTGTTACAGTCATGAAAGGGATGGTTTTTAATAAGCCCGTAAAACAGTGTCGCACACTTTTCATAATCAGTTTTCCATATTGGATTTCCACAATATCCGCCTATTTGCCTGGCAGCTGCAGAATATAATAATTCCCTATCTTTAGGGCCGATATTTCCGAGCCCTTTTTCGCCGTCACCAGTTTCTAAAAAATAGTCGACTATAGAAAAATGAATGTTAAGTACATCAGTAATACAAATAACGCAGTCGTTAAAAAGAGCAATTTCTTCTGAAAACGAATCGATCCATCTTTTATGTTCTTCAAATAACCCTTGATGTACGAATTCCATATTCCCTACTATTGTTTCCTTTTGATATGTATGACATTACTACGAAACGGACTTTCTTATTGTAGCGATCAGTTTTTCAATATCACATGGTTTTGACAGATAGTCGAATGCCCCGAATTTTATTCCTTCCTGCGCGGCCTGTTCCGACTCATGGCCGGAAAGTATGATGACTTCCATTTCCGAGTACATTTTCTTAAATATCTTTAACACTTCTAAGCCGTCCATATCCTCCATTTTCAAATCTAAAACAGCCACATCAAAATCCTCTCGGCGAAGTGCCTGAATGGCTTCTGCTCCGCTGAAAGTTGTTGTGACCTCAATGTTTCGTCTGTCCAGTCTTTTAGAAAGTACCTTGACGAAGCTTTTTTCATCATCGACAAGAAGAAGTTTAATCTTTTTTTTATGAACCCTATCACTTTCGCGCTTCATCAACCCCGAACCCATTCCTGTCGATGTCGGCAGGTCCTGCGCGTTTGATTTCGTAAGATTTTTCAACGGAAACCGGATTTCGAAGCGGGTCCCCGCGTCGACGGCGCTGTGTACATCAATTTCACCGCCCATTTTTTTTATAATTCCGAAACAGATGGACAAACCCAGTCCGCTTCCCTTTCCCACCGGTTTGGTGGTGAAAAATGGATCGAATATTCTATCAAGGTTGGCTTCCGGAATGCCCGGGCCGTCATCTTCCACAATGACCAAAACGTGCTCGGTCTCCAGTCGGCTGGAGATATCGATTTTGCCGCCACCTTTTTCCATGGCATAAAGCGCATTATTAATTAGATTAAGAAGAACCTGCTGGATCTCTGTCGGTGATCCATAAATTAAAGGTATATTTTTATCCAGATATGTATTCATGGAGATTTTGTTGTAGGCTGCCATATCGGTAATCGCAACGACCTCTTCAATTAACTGGTTTATCTGGATTTGCTCTATACTCGGTTCTGTTTTTCGTGCAAAACTCAATAGTTTATGGGTAATATCCTTACAGCGTTGACCCTGTGTGTGTACTTGTTTAAGAGCACGCTTAAATTCTTCCAGATTTTCTCCCTTTTGAAATTCCTCTTCTCCCAACAAATCTTCTATCCATCCCGCTTCTTGGACCATAATAGCTACAGGGTTGTTTATCTCATGCGCGATCCCGGCCGCCAACTCGCCCACGGATGCAAGTTTGCCGGTTTCGATGATCTGCCGATTCATCATCTCCTTTTCCTGTTCCGCTTCTGAAAACCGGTTGATAATTCTGTGGAAAAATATGAGTATCATCACTGCAATAAGCAGCGCGCCGATAGCGATAACTACCGCGGCAGCAATTTGAGTTCGTATCAAGTCTGCAAAAGCTTCTGCCTTTTCCTGATGGTACACAAGTATCCAATCTTCGTTTTTTAGAAGGGCCGCCACATATATGAGGTTCCCCTTCTCGGCAGTCCCTCTAAACTCGCCAACGTATGTCTTGTTATTTGTTTTCCTGGCGGCTTCTATAAAATTCGTATAAGATGTTTTACTTGGCAGCATGTCGTAATGAGGCTTTGTCTGAAATTCACCCTTCTTGTTCAGAATGAAGGCAGACCCGGTTTTGCCAATTCTCAGATTTTCCGCAAGTGAGTTGAAGGCTTCAAAATTTATAGTGGCCCTCAGCAGAAAAGGGCTTCTCTGGTAAAAGCGTTTAACGGATACGATGAAATGGGGGCTGGACCGAAGACCGAGGAAAACATCGCTGATATAATACTTGCTTTCGATCGCCTCTGGGAACCATTTCGCATACGAATACTGTGCTTTTTCCAGTTTAAACCGGCCGGCATAGAACTCCTGCACACCGGCTTCAGTAATGATTCCCACGTCTTCAAATACATCGCCGTAATTCTGTTGAAGCAGGGACAACTTCTTCTGCAGGACGGATTCATCAAGGAGGTTCTCGAAACCGCAGGAATCCGAAAGGAACTGAATGTTATTTAGTCGTTCATTCAGGAAACTATCGATGTCCTGAGCGTGCGTATTCACCATCTCTTCCAGATGGGCATATAGTTTCTCATTGTAGGAGTTGCCGAATTGATCCAGAATGATGCCGATGGCCAAAAGCATTGGTGTAAATGATACAAGAGCGACAATCAACACGGTGTTTATGACGAACGATCTGTCATACTGTTTGATGGTATGTCTTTCTTGAGCCATAATGACGTTTCAGTAATATGATAACTTATTGATAATATATTATTGTTAATGATAAGCCCGGTATTTGCTCTGAGGTAAAACGTGCTGATATACTAAATGCACTCGGGGTTGGCCTCAAAGATACTGCAGCTTGCAAAACAGTATTTTTTAGGAATACCTACGGTTCGTATTTTTGCAAGAGTTTTTTGCGCTCGGCTTCCTTTATCCTTTCTTCATGCTCCCTTTTCTTTTTGGTCGCCTCCGCCACTTTGCTGACAAGCTCTTCAATTTCACACGGTTTCACCAAAAAGTCATAAGCCCCCAGTTTCATACCCTTAATGCCCGATTCTACCGTGGCGTGTCCGGTCAGCATAATGACCTCTATCAAGGGAGAGACCGTTTTAATTTCCTTCAGCGTCTCAAGCCCGTCCATTCCGGGCATCTTGACATCCAGGACAATGACATCGAGGTTTTGATGCGTTTTTAGTTTTTCCAGGCCTTCTTCCCCGCTAAAGGCCGTTATTGTCTCTATTTTTCTTTTTGTCAATCGCTTTACCATGGTTTCCACAAAAGGAACTTCATCGTCTACCAACATTATAAAAGGCGCTGTCATGGCTATGCCTCCTTGTTGCCGCTCTCCCATGTTTGTATGTTTATATAAAGATGCGCGGTGTTCTTACTTACTTAATGTATAGGAATACTACTTTACAAGTGCGAATTGTTGTAAAGACAACGCAGGCTGAAATGCAACGTTTATGTGTAATAAAACGGGCCATACTTTGCCAGGGTCTCCTGTTTCTTGGCCTCCTCTATCCTTTCTTCATGCTCCCTTTTCTTTTTGGTCGCCTCTTCCACTTTGCTGACAAGCACTTCAATTTCACACGGTTTCATTAGAAAATCATAAGCTCCCAGTTTCATCCCATCGATTGCCAATTCTATCGTGGCATGTCCGGTCAACATAATAACCTCTATCAGGGGAGATGCCGATTTAATTTCCTTCAGCGCCTCAAGGCCGTCCATGCCGGGCATCTTGACATCCAAGATAATGACATCGAGGTTTTGGTTCGTTTTTAGTTTTTCCAGGCCCTCTTCCCCGCTAAAGGCCGTGATGGTCTCAATGCTCCTTTTAGCCAGCCGCTTGGTCATGGTTTCCACAAAAGGGACTTCATCGTCCACCAGCATTATGAATGGAGCAGTCATGGCTATGCCTCCTTGCTGCTTTTCAATAAAATTACTTCACAAAATCTGCGTTACCAGCATGTCGGTTTAGGCTAACGCGCTACTGAGATGTAATTGTAGAATAATTATACTTTTGGGGCAACATTTAAGTAATCGCCTTTTTGATCACTGCCTGATCATACGCTTCCAGGATATCCCTGCGCGTCAGTATGCCAAGCATCTTTAAGGGATCATCCGGTGACACCACAGGAAGGATAGAGAAATCCTCCGATGTAATTTTTTTCAGGGCCGTGTCGAGATTATCTTCTATTGACACGGTAACCACATCCGAAGTCATGATATCCTTTACCAGCATATGATCATCTAACTTTTCATTGAATAATTTGTCATAATAGTCTAAAAAGGTCAGCACACCGGAAATCTCTTCTTTATCGTTTACAACCACGAAATTGTTGGATCTGCTTTTGGGCAGTTTATCGGCCAGTTCTTTCAGGTTCATGGTCTCCGGAACGATTTCGACTGTGTGATACATCACATTTTTTACGGACATTGAGCTTAATATATTGACCTCGGCGCCGCCCCTGATATTTATCCCCCTTCTGATCAATTTAAAGGTATAGATCGATTCACTGCACAGCCGTCTTGCAATCAGGCAGCTGATAATGCAGGTAACCATCAGTGGGAGGATTATTTTGTAGTTGCCGGTCATCTCATAAATAATCATTATCGCTTGTAAAGGGCCATGGGTGGTAGCGGCCACGACCGCCCCCATGCCGACAACAGCATAAGCGCCGGGGGAGGCCGCCACTGACGGAAAGAAATGATTAACAATTGCCCCAAAAGCGCCTCCCGCCATAGCACCCATGAAAAGCGATGGCGCAAAAATCCCCCCGGAACCTCCTGACCCGATCGTAATTGAGGTGGCCAGGATTTTAAACAAAACCAGAAGCGCCATGAACCACCAGGATAGCTTTATCATGAGCGCCAGATCAATAGCGCCGTATCCGACACCCAGTACCTGGGGGAAAACAAGGCCCATGGTTCCAATGAGCAATCCTCCTGCAACAGCCTTGAGATATTCCGGAAATTTTAGACTATCCCAAGCATCTTCGGCCCGATAGAGAAACAACGTAAAACCAACGGCGACCAAGGCGCAAAATATACCCAAAAGAGCATACAAGGGAAATTCCAAGGGGCTGTGCAGAATATATTCAGGGAGAATAAATGCAGGAACATCCCCCAGGTAATGGCGTGAAATCGCCGTGGCCGAAACGGCAGAGATAATGATAGGGCTGAAACTGGCGATTTCAAATTCGCCGAGAATAATTTCAAGGGCAAATATGGAACCGGCAATCGGGGCATTGAAAG
>Ga0316189_10002513_pt1 | contig 17920 bp, 19 predicted proteins | sample LowCovwburrow_MG_FD_204930 | JGI IMG/M metagenome (GOLD analysis project Ga0316189, IMG submission 204930) | Coastal sediment microbial communities from Maine, United States - Lowes Cove worm burrow | ecosystem: Environmental > Aquatic > Marine > Coastal > Sediment | place: USA: Maine...
AATATGAGATGTGCTGAAATACAATATGCTCATTATCTTCAAAACTATCAAGGGTTAATTTTCCAGTCAAATCAGACATCACGCTTTTAGTTTTTGAATTATTGTATGCCACAACACCAGCAACTGGTTCTTTTGAGTTTTTATCAAGAACCAAAACTTCTTGAGCCACTCCTACGGAAACAATAAAACATAAAAAAAGTGTGAAAAATTTCTTCATTTATTAATTAAAAACTTGATTCAAAACAGTAACAGATTTCGGATTATAAAAACCGTCCAAATGTAATTTAAAATAGAGTAATATCATATTTAAAAATTCTAGTTTTTGAGTTGGTTTAAATCTCGCTGATTTATTCACATCAAATTTTATACCTAACAACTGTTTAAATAATGTTAAACTTTTTCCTGATATAAAATACGACCCTGATTTATTCTCATAAAATTTTCCATCTTCGAGATTAAAATATGACAAATTAGATTGATTATTATCTGGATAAAAGCCTAAATACTTAGTTAGTTCTATTAAAAAAATATAGTGAAAATTGGTGTCTGCTTCATTTTCATTAAACCATACTAAAGCAGTTTCAAGATAATTAAATAACGACTGATTTTTTTCTTCTTCTTTTAAGACGATAGATAGTATTTCTGAAAGAAATAATGCTATTGTACTTTTAATGATGTTTGTGTGTATAGACTCTAAATTGTTTTGAATTTTTATATCCTTCAAGAAATGAAGTGAACGATTATCCTTGTGCTCTGCTTCAATATCAATAATGGTTAATGGCTGAAAATAAGCTGGCCTGAATTTCCCTTTTCTAGATTTAAGTGCGTTTTTTAACAAATAGCTTTTAATCCCAAATTGTTCTGTAAAACACTTAACTATAAGATCATGGTCTTTATAACGTAATTTTGAAACTACTATGGCTTTAGTAGAAACTTGCATTAACGAACAATCATAAGTTTTAAAACTTTTGTTTCAAACGTGTCTAGATCAGATAGCATTACTAAATAAACACCTGAAGCAACAAGGTTATTCCCTAGGTTTTTTCCATTCCAATAGGCTGTTCCTCCATCAATTTCAAGGTTGTAACCTCTATATCTTAAGTTAGTTCTTGATTCAGCTTCGGCAACTAAATTCCCTTCAATATCAGTAATTTTAATATTTACATTATCACTAATATCTTTGATTTTTATCTTTTCGTTTAGTGTGTCAAAACCTGGCCTTACAGGATTTGGATAAACATAGGCATCAGCCAATTCATCTTGAGTTTCTGAGCCTCCTGACCTAAAAGCAACCAATCCTTTATCTGTTCCAAAATACATAATGCCACTATCACTATCTAATGCCATATCATTAATATTATTTGACGGTAAAGGAGAATTCTCTTTTGTAAAGTGAAAAATTGTTTCTTGTCCAGTAGATGAAAAATAAAAAACGCCTGCTCCAATAGTTGATATCCATTTGTTATTTGACCCATCAACTATGATATCAGAAATAAATTGTTGCTCTAGTAGTTCTTTGGGTATACCGTCTTCTAATATTATTATTGCACTAGTATTTACATTATCATCTTCAAAGAAATTTGTAGTATTGTAAAGCACTCTTAATCCTTTTATAGTTCCAATCCATAACTGATTTTGCTTGTCAATTGCCAAAGCTCGTATTAATGGAGATGGCAAATTACTTGTTTCTTCTTCATTAATATGTTTTAGTAAATTATTCCCTCCATTCTCATTAAATGCAATTAACCCCAAGTTATAACCACCAATCCATTTAGTGTTATTTGCATCAATAACAATATCACTATATCCAAATTCTGTACCCAAGGGATCGGGAAGTATATCAGAGAAATCATACCCAATCCATTGTCCTGTGCTAGGATTATACGACTTCAAAGGCCTTTGCACACGAGCTGTCATAGACCATAGTAAGCCTTCTCTATCAAAAGTTGAGCCTGTAACTCTAATACTAATAACATTTGGATTTCCAGGAATAACTAACGATTCTAGCCCACTATTAAGATGATTAAATAAATTAGTTGCTTCGTCGTTTTCAATCTCTAAAATTCCGTGTTGGAATGAACTTATAAAAACTTGCTGTGGTTTGAAAGGGTTTATCGCAGTATAATTTAAGCTAAATGCTGGAAATTGTAGGCTGTCATAAGTAATATTCCTCCATTGGTCTTCCAGATGACTTACGCCATATCTCTTATTATAGGGGAAATAGCTCAACGAATAACTGCCATAAGCTGCCCAAACATTACCAAAATCTGATTCAACTGAAAAAACCTCGTTACGCAATGGTCCATTTGGATGTATCTTAATATAACTTGAAGCTTCATTAATTGTTGAATGTAGAACTCCAAAACCTAATGTTCCTATATAAATACCATCACTCGCAGTAATCGCTGAGGTAAAATCAGCATTAAACTCACTAGAAGGCACAGCAGTAGTGATTAACGCAAAATTATTATCATAAACATAAACCTGATTTTTAGTAGTAACAATTATAGTATTAGTGCTGCTTTTAACATCTAAAGGTGCCTCTGAATATGTGAATAATTCTGTAAGTATGGTTCCATTTACTTCATAAATTTTATTATTTGATCTTGTTACAAATAGTCTATCTTGGTTAGCTTCTAAGTCCAAAAAATTTCCAGAGATAATTTGTCCCCAACTTTGAAAGTCAATTAAATTATCATTTGCTACTAATGCTCGTATTAATCCATTAGGGTTTTCACAAGCAGCATAAATATAATCTCCAAAAACAGTCGTACTATTTACAATTATTTGTGTTCCTCCATTTCCAACAAAATAAGTATCTCCAAACTCTAAGCGTTCTAAATCATAGACTGATATTCCAAAATCTGTAGCTATATATATAATGTTATTATATTCGTTAAAATGGTTTATTGATTTATTATCTGGCGGAATAGTTGGCTTGTCTAGAATATCTACCACAGTTAAAACACTATTGTCAGATTCATTAAAAATTTCCATCAATCCGTTTTGATAACCAATTACAAGTAAATTATATACTTCACTATAATGAATTGTTGAAATTAGCTCTCCTGACAATCCATTTATTGTAGTTATGGTTTCTAATTCTGTAGATTGAATATCGTATATGAAAACTGCATTTTCTGAAGCTGCGTATACTTTCCCGTTTCCTTGAACAACATCATTAACATTTAGATATGAAAAATGCCCTTCCCAAAGTGCAGAATAGTCTTGTGCACTAGAAAACATCATCGATAAAACTATTATTATAAGAATGTATTTGTGTTTCATTAAACCTAGTTCATTCAAATATATTTATATCTAACGATAAAAGAAATAAAAACATATATTACCTCAAAAAAAAAGCTCTCAATTAATTGAGAGCTTTTAAATTTATAATTATTAAAATTATACTACACCTTGTGCTAGCATAGCATCTGCTACTTTTACAAAGCCAGCGATGTTTGCTCCTCTTACGTAGTTTACATAACCATCATCATCAGTACCGTATTTTACACATGATGCATGAATATCATCCATAATTGTATTAAGTTTTGCATCAACTTCTTCTCTTGTCCAGTTTAATCTTAACGAGTTTTGACTCATTTCTAGACCAGAAGTTGCCACACCTCCAGCATTTGATGCTTTCCCTGGAGAAAATAACACCTTAGCACTTTGAAGCGCTTCAATTGCTTCAGGAGTTGTTGGCATATTAGCACCTTCAGCTACTGCAATTACATTATTATTAATTAACGTTTTTGCCTCTTCAGCATCTAATTCATTTTGTGTAGCGCATGGTAATGCAATATCACAATTTACACTCCAAGGTCTTTCTCCTTTATGAAATGTAGCAGAACTATAAGCATCAACGTATTCACTTATTCTTCCTCGTTTAACATTTTTTAAATTCATTATAAATGCTAACTTATCTGCATCAATGCCATCTGCATCATAAATATATCCTGAAGAATCTGAAAGTGTCACCACTTTAGCGCCTTTTTGAGTCGCTTTTTGGCAAGCAAATTGTGCCACATTACCAGATCCAGAAATAACAACTGTTTTTCCTTCAAAAGAATCTCCTTTAGTTGCCAACATGTTTTCTGCAAAATATACAGTTCCATATCCAGTTGCTTCTGGTCTTATTAACGAGCCTCCATACGTCATTCCTTTACCAGTTAATACACCTGTGAATTCATTTTGGAGTCGTTTATATTGACCAAATAAATACCCTATTTCTCGTCCTCCAACTCCAATGTCTCCAGCAGGAACGTCTGTATTAGCACCAATATGACGAAATAATTCTGTCATAAAAGACTGGCAAAAACGCATTACTTCATTATCAGATTTTCCTTTTGGATTAAAATCTGATCCTCCTTTTCCACCTCCCATTGGAAGTGTAGTTAATGAGTTTTTGAAAACTTGTTCAAAACCTAAAAATTTAAGGATACTAAGATTAACACTTGGATGAAATCTTAAGCCTCCTTTATAAGGGCCAATTGCCGAGTTAAACTCAACTCTAAAGCCTCTATTAACTTGAGTGTTTCCGTTATCATCAATCCAAGGTACTCTAAAAATTATTGTACGCTCAGGCTCAACCATGCGCTCAAGTAACATTTTGTCTTGGTATTGTGGGTTTTTTTCAATAAAAGGGATTACGGTTTCAGCAACCTCCTCAACAGCTTGTAAAAATTCTGGTTCGTGACCATTAGTAGCTTTTACAAGATTTAAAAAAGCATCAATTTTATTTTTCATTTAAAAGAATTATGATAATACTAGTTTCATGTAAATTAATGAGGGCAAAGATACATTATCTTTAAAAAAAACTAATGTTTTTTTTAAATTTCACAATAACATTAGATAATTATTTGTTTTATATTTGGTCAAGCACTAAAATACTAATTTTATGCATTTCATCGAGGTTTTTTGTTATTTCATCGAAGTTTTATATATTTGCTCGCGTAGTGCCTCAATGTTATTGATAAACTAATATGCTTAAAACGAAACTATTATACATTTTTATATTTTCCCTATTTGGTTTTACCAATACAAATGCACAATTAGGATTTTCTCATGAAGTTGGAGTTATTGTTGGTCCTGTTGAATTCAGGTCTGATTTTGGACAACGAGTTAACGAGTCTACAAACCTTGGGAATACAGGAATTGGAATAGGCATTATACATTATATAAATTTTGCCTACCGTGCAGATTGTAATTGTTATACGACAAACACCTACTTTAATGATCACTTTAAATTAAGAAGTGAAATTTCTTGGAACAAAACCACTCTTGATCATCATGGTCAATGGGTTGACCCAGGTCTTACAAGTGATGCCGCTGATAAATTGAGAGCTCATCATGGTGAAGCAAATAATTTTGATATAGGAATGCAATTAGAATACTTTCCTTTAAGTATTCGTTCATTTCAAGCTTTCGCTTATAAATTTGCCCCTTTTATAAGTCTTGGGGTTCATTACACCTCATTTACTCCAAAAGCAAGTACAGATTATGTAAATGCTTCAGAAACAAACGATATTGGTAACATTCTTGATCCAAATAATTTTTATCCTTATTGGGAACCTGGCTCTATAAATCCTTCTGCAGGAACAACTTGGTCAATGGTTACAAGTGTTGGTGTGCGTTATAAATTAAGTGTGTTATCTGACTTAATGTTAGATTTAAGATGGCAATTGTATTTTGATGACTGGATTGACGGACTTAATCATCAATTAGAATCAAATAAATTTAACGATTGGCTTCTTTGGTTAAACTTTGGTTACATTTATTATCTAGATTAAATCTAATGCTTGCTTTAAATCATTAATTAAATCTTCAATATCTTCAATTCCTACACTTAAACGAATTAGAGAATCAACTACTCCAGTTTTTTCACGCTCAATTTTAGGAATACTTGCATGTGTCATACTAGCAGGATGACCAGATAACGATTCAACTCCACCAAGAGATTCAGCCAAAGTAAAAATCTTTAAGTTTTCAACAATTTTTATCGAGGCATTATAATCATTGCCTTTTGTAGTAAATGATAACATACCTCCAAAATCATCCATTTGAGCTTTAGCTATAACATGATTAGGATGAGATTCAAATCCTGGCCAATAAACATTTTCTATTTTTGGGTGATTAGCTAAATACTCAGCGACTGCTTTCCCATTCTCACAGTGTCTTTGCATTCTAATATGTAGTGTTTTTATTCCTCTAAGAACTAAAAAACTATCTTGAGGTCCACAAATGGCGCCACTCGCGTTTTGTATAAAATATAGCCTATCTGCTAACTCCTTATCTTTTACAGCCAAAGCTCCCATAACAACATCACTATGTCCTCCAAGATATTTCGTTGCAGAATGCATCACAATATCTGCTCCCAAGTCTAATGGTCTTTGTAAATAAGGTGTAGCAAATGTATTATCAACAGCGAAAAGAATCTGATGTTTTTTTGTCACACTAGAAACTGCCTTTAAATCAATAATATTAAGCATTGGATTTGTTGGAGTCTCTACCCAAATTAATTTTGTGTTGAAATTAACATATGACTCGATTTTATCAGCGTTTTCCATTCCAATAAAATGAAATTTGATTCCGAAAGATTCATATATTTTCGTAAACAATCTATATGTTCCTCCATATAAATCATTAGTAGAAATAACCTCATCACCAGGTTTTAAAAGTTTAATTACAGCGTCAATTGCAGCAAGCCCTGAACCAAATGCTAGACCATAATTTCCATTTTCAATACTTGCAAAAGCATTTTCTAAAGCCCTTCTTGTAGGATTATGTGTTCTTGAATACTCAAACCCTTTATGTCCGCCAGGAGTACTTTGTGCATAAGTAGATGTTTGATAAATAGGAGGCATTACTGCTCCATATGCCTTGTCATGTTCTTGTCCTCCGTGAATAGTCTTTGTGTTAAATTTCATCTGTATAAATAATATTTTCTAAGCAATCTCTATAAATTTAGATTTCGCCTTAAATCATAAAAAAGATAATGCAACAAATTTAGTTTTTAATTCGTTGTTTTCAAATCTATACAATATCTTTAATGTAATTAAATCTTAAAATAAATTTTATGAAGCAATTTATTATTGGTGTTGTTTGTTTAAGTTTGTTTTTTTCATGTGCAGTTACATCTTCCATAAGTTTTACAGAGAAAAATATACTTTTTGAGGATAACGCAGTAGTTGAAATTAACATCCCAATTGCTGAAGGCAATACATCTCAATCAAGAGCTATTAATAATGTAATTGAAAATCACATTGCAAATATGCTTGTGTTTTTTGAAGAACCTTCAGACACACTCCAATTAGATTACGCTATTGGTTTTTTTGATTCCGAATACAAATCTTTTAAGGAGGGGTTTTCTAGTAGTGCTATGGCTTGGGATGCAAGTTTTGATGGTGAAGTGACATACCAATCATCTGAATTAATTTCAATAGCAATAAATAGTTACATAAATTCTGGTGGAGCTCATGGAAATACCAACGTCACTTTTTTTAATTTTGACTCTTCTGGAAATTTATTAGAGTTTAACGATTTATTTACAAGTAAAAATGAATTAACCAAAAGCGTTGAGCCTTACTTCGATGCAGAAACAAAAGACATTGACATCAATTACTTTTCTGGCGATCCTTTTCACCTTCCTGAAAATATTGGTTTTAATGAAGAAGGAATTATATTTTTTTATAATGTTTATGAGATAGCGTCGTATGCTGAGGGTATTACAGAATTCACTGTACCCTTTCAAGATTTAGAATCTTTGCTAAAGCTATATTAATCCATTTTTTTTGTGAACTTCTTAATAACAGCTTCAACAGTTAGTCCTTGACCTATAATTGAAAATAAAACAATAATATAGGTAACGGCTAAAAAGAGTTCTCTTTCCATTTCGCTTGTTAAACTCAATGCTAGCGCTATAGAAATTCCGCCTCGCAATCCTCCCCAAGTCATTATCAAATTAGTATTTGGCACAAACTCTAAGCGTTTTGCGAAAAATTTAATTGGAATCCATAATGACAAATAACGACACAGAAGCACTAACGGTACAGCTATTAGTCCTGCAATAATATAGTCTGTTTTAAAGGTAAGAATAAGCATTTCCATTCCAATTAATACAAATAATATGGTGTTTAAAAATACATCTATAAGCTCCCAAAATTTATCTACATAAGTTTCCGTAATTTCTGACATTGCTGAGTTTCTAACAGTTTCATTTCCTACAATTAAACCTGTTGTTACCATAGCTAATGGCGCAGACAAATGCAATTTTTGAGCTATTAACGTTCCTCCCATTACTGCTGCTAATGTAATAATCACTTCAACTTCATAATCATCAATTGATTTCATTAATCTATATGTAATCCAACCTAAAATTAGTCCAAGAATAATTCCTCCAATAACTTCTACACCAAACAATTCAATAATATGAATGGGTTCAATTACTCCAGTTGGAGAATTTGCAATCGAAAAAATTGTTAAAAACACAACAACTCCAACACCATCATTAAATAATGATTCGCCAACAATTTTAGTTTCAAGTTTTTTTGGAGCGCCTGCCTTTTTCAATATACCTAAAACCGCAATTGGGTCTGTAGGTGAAATTAAAGCTCCAAATAATAAACAATAAATAAAATCAACATGAAAATTAATTGCCTGTAGCACATAATACATTGAAATTCCTACTAAAAAAGTGGATACTAAAACACCCAAAGTAGCGAATACAAAAACAGGCCAACGTTGTACTTTCAATTGCGCAAAATTAGTATGCAAAGCTCCTGCAAATAATAAAAAGCTAAGCATGACGTCAAGTAAAACTGCTTTAAAATCAATCTGAGCAATCAATTCTTTTTCTCTTAAAAGCAATGTGTCATTATATTGACCAATAACCACTATAATCAAAGTAAATACTATGGTAATAATCATTAAACCAATAGTTAATGGCATTTTCAAAAACCGTTCATTTATATAACCAAATAAGGCTGATAAAACAGTTAAAATTGCCGCAATACTAAAATAATCCATAATTTATAGTGATTTTTTAAGAGCCAATATGTATCCTAAATGTATACCTTCATGAAAGTTATTAAATTCTAAGGCTTCTTTTACATTTGTGAGTGTACTTTTAGTACTTACTGTATATTCATTATAGTTATTAAAAATACCATTACTATAATCTTCCGAAATTTTTGCTAATGTTGTGAAAAGTAAACTTCTTATTTCCTCAACTTCTTCTTGTGAAGCTTCATGTTCTGCTTTGGTTCCTTTTTTATATTTTTCAACTAAATCATCAGAGACAAACATTGGTAAATTAGAATTTCTATAAACCAATAATTGCTGTGTCACTATTGTATGAGCAATGTTCCAAAAAATATTATTATTAAATCCATCTGGTATTTTATTTAATTCATCTATTGTGAAACGATCGAGAAATGATTCGAGAAGTTTCCGATTTTTCAAACAAACATCAAAAGTCCAATTCATGTTACTTTTATTTATTAAGATTGTAAAATTAAAATAAAGATTTATCTTTTCTTTATTATTCAATACTTTTAGTGAATAATAACATTATATGAAAAAAGTATATTATTTAAAAACATGTAATACATGCATGCGTATTTTAAAAGAGCTTAACTTTTCTTCTGAATTTGTTTTACAGGATATTAAGGAAGAGCCTATAACAGTTAGTCAATTAGATGAATTATACAAATATTCAAATAGTTATGAGGCCCTATTTAGCAAGCGTGCTAAGCTTTATAAAGAAATGGGTTTAAAAAACGCTAATTTACAAGAACGCGATTATAAGCACTATATTCTTGAGCATTATACCTTTTTAAAGCGTCCTGTTGTTATAATTAATGACTCCATTTTTATAGGAAATAGTAAAAAAGTCGTTGAAGCAGCAAAACAAAAGATGATATAACACAACTTAATTATTCTTTTATTTTGTTAAATATATAATATTGAAGCTAAAAATTTGACTTAAATTCTTTAGATTGACATAACATCCAATTCACACTATTAATGAGCCAATATACTGCTACTGTTTTTGATAATATTGATTCAATAGCATCAGATGATTGGGCATCATTAAATTGTAGCAATAACATATATTTTAGCTCAGGTTTCTTAAAAGCTTTTGAGGAATCTAATCCAAATATTACTTTTAAATACATTGTTATCTACAATGATAATAAGGCAATTGGTTTAGCCAACATTCAGATTATTAGTTTAGGAATTAATGTCATCTTAAAAAATATCAAAATTTCGACTGTTGTTAAAAAATCACTTCATTTTTTGTTTTGCAAATATCCTCTAAAGATATTATTCTGCGGAAATGTATTTTTAAGCGGAGAACACGGTATTTTTCTAAATCAAGAAATTGATAAGAAAGCTGCCTTTTTAGTCATTTCTGAAACCATAAAAAACATTTCTTCTTTAAAAGAAAACAGACCACTTCATGCTATATTTATAAAAGATTTTTATCAGGACTCTTTACACATAACTGATCACTTGTTACCATACAATTATACAAAAATGAAGGTTGAACCTAATATGATTTTTAAATTAGCATCACATTGGAGTTCTTTTGAAGATTACTTAGTCGATTTAAAGTCAAAATATCGCATTAAGGTCAATAAGGCTGATAATACTAGTAGCGTATTAACAGCAAAATTATTTAATGAAGATGACTTCAAAACTTATAAAAATGAGCTTCAGTCGTTATATGAAAACACGATAGCTAATGCTAATTTTAACGCACAAGTATTAAACTTAAACACATATATCAAGTTAAGAGCTTTATACAAAGAAAAATTCATTGTGAAAGCTTACTTTATTAAGGATAAATTAATAGGATTTCTATCTGCATTAGTAAATAACAATAATTTGGATGCTCATTTTATTGGCTTAGATTATGAGTTAAACAAAACGTATGCTATTTACCCAAGAATATTAAATGATTATGTAAGGTTAGGAATTGAGCAACAAGTTTCTCAAATAAATTTTGGAAGAACAGCTTCTGAAATAAAAACCACAATAGGTGCCACACCTGAAAATTTAATTTGTTACACAAGGCATACACGCAATTCAATTAATAAAATATTAACTCCATTTATTAATAACATAAAGCTTAAAGACTTTAAACGGCACAGCCCTTTTAAAGCATAAAAAAGAGGCATAAAGCCTCTTTTTATCTTTCTATATAAAAACTTACTATGTCCAAGCATTAATAAGTCCTCCCATTAAAGCCATGGTCACAATCCAATAGCCTGCATTAATTATTACATACTTAAAAGATTTTTGCTCAAATAGTGCATTTGTTGCTAGTACAGGCATTGCTACTAATAATCCCATTAAAGCACCATGAAATGCGCCATGTTTAAAAGTCATGAAATTCCCTCCAGCACCATGAACTTCTCCAGGAGCTCCACCAAGCATTACTTGTGGCCATATTGCAAATGCAATTAAAAATGCCATAACAACTGCCAAACCGTAGGTTTTAGCAGGATTCATTTGTTGTGCTTTTTCCATGGTCATGCCAGATTCTTTCATCCAAGCAGTTCCAAAAACTTTAGGGTTATACCAAATAAATCCTGTAACTAATGGTGAAATTGAAGCAACCACAATTGCCAAATAATTAATGTTTAATCCTTCCATAATTTTGCTTATTTAAGTTAGTTTGTAAGCTTGAATTTACGGAAAATTATTTTTAACATACAACATTAGGTTATATCCTTGGGCTTTCTACCATACCTTCGAGTGTCTTCTTTAGTTAAAATTTTAAAGCTTTCTGAACGAGGGAAAGATTCAATTATATTCAAAAGGTCTTTAGAAACAACTCCAAACTTTCTTTTTTTAATGTCAATCCACGAAAACAAAATTTCAGCATAGGCCAAATTTTTACCTTCAGAATTATAAAAGTTATGTTCAAACATTAAAAACAGACCATCTGCACTATGACCAGAAATTTCAAGACTCACTTTTATAGTTTCTTGTGGCATAATTTCTTTAAAATAATGAATATGCTCATGAAGCGTAATTGGCCCTAAATTATTGTTGCGCATCACATCCAAGCCAAGGCTGTTCTCGGTTAAAAAAGACATTCTAGTATGGCTCATGTAATCTAAATAAGTTGAGTTGCCCAAATGCAAATTAGCATCAAGGTCACTCCAACGAATTTCAAACTCTTTTATATACATATTATGTTTAATTTCTATCAACAAAACTACATTTTTTGTTTGTGATTAGTTTAAGGCTTAGTAAAGTCTTTTAATTATCTTTGTGCAACTTTTAAATTTTGAGCATGATACAATCCATGACAGGTTATGGGAAATCAGTACTACAGCTACCTACAAAAAAGATTTCGATTGAATTAAAATCGCTAAATAGCAAAAACCTAGATTTGAATGCTCGCATGCCTTCAATGTATAGGGAAAAAGAACTTGCTATTAGAAAACTTATGGCCTCAAAATTAGAGAGAGGTAAAATTGATTTCTCTTTGTTTGTTGAAGTTACAGGAGAAGAAACTTCTACTGTAGTAAATAAACCTGTTGTGCTTAAATACATAGAGCAACTCAAAAATGTTGTAGATGCTGATGAAATAGAATTGCTTAAAATGGCTATAAAAATGCCTGATGCCTTAAATACAGAGCGCGATGAAATTGATGAAAAAGAATGGGAATTAATTCAAACTGAAATTAATTCAACATTAGATAAAATACAATCATATAGACTTGAAGAAGGCAAAGCTTTAGAAAAAGATTTTGTTTTAAGAATTTCGAATATAGATGAATTACTTAAGCAAGTCATTGAAATAGATCCTGAGCGAATTGAAGGTGTTAGAGAGCGATTAGAAAAAGGAATTTCTGAAATTAAAGAACGCGTTGATGAAAACCGTTTTGAACAAGAACTAGTTTATTATATAGAGAAGTATGATATCACGGAAGAAAAAGTAAGGCTTCATAATCATTTAGATTATTTTGTCAAATCTTTAAATTCTGACGACTCTAATGGTAAAAAACTAGGTTTTATTGGTCAAGAAATTGGGCGCGAAATTAACACCATTGGCTCAAAAGCAAATTATGCTCCAATGCAAAAGTTAGTTGTTCAAATGAAGGATGAATTAGAAAAAGTTAAAGAGCAATTATTAAACGTCCTTTAAAATGAAAGAAGGTAAATTAATTGTGTTCTCAGCTCCTTCTGGGTCAGGCAAAACAACCATAGTTAGGCATTTACTGCAACAAGAAGAATTAAATTTAGAATTTTCAATTTCAGCTACGTCAAGAGATAAACGAGGTGACGAAATTGATGCAAAAGACTATTATTTTCTTTCCGCTAAAGCCTTTAAATCTAAAATAAAAAATGATGAATTTTTAGAATGGGAAGAAGTTTATAGAGATAATTTTTATGGCACTTTAAAAACCGAAGTTGAACGTATTTGGGCTTTAGGTAAACATGTTATTTTTGATATAGATGTATCTGGTGGTTTACGTATAAAACGAAAGTTCCCAGAACAAACGCTCGCAGTATTTGTTAAGCCTCCAAGTATTGATGAACTAAAGATTCGTTTAAAAAAACGCAAAACTGAAAGCGAAGGTCGTATTAATATGCGTATTGCTAAAGCATCAGCTGAATTAGCAACTGCGCCTTTGTTTGACGTGATTATTGAAAATGATAATCTTGAAAATGCATTAAATGAAGCTCATAATCTAGTAAGTGATTTCGTAAACAATTCAACTCATTGCGAATGAAAATAGGACTATATTTTGGTACATTTAATCCAATACATGTTGGTCATTTAACCATCGCTAACCACATGGCTGAAAATAGTGATTTAGATCAAGTTTGGTTTGTGGTTACACCTCATAGTCCTTTTAAGAAAAAGAGTTCTTTACTTGATAATAATCATCGCTATCAAATGGTTGATCGTGCAGTTGAAGATTACTCAAAACTACGAGCTAGTGATATTGAGTTTAATTTACCTCAGCCAAATTACACTATAAATACACTTACATACTTAGAAGAAAAATATCCTGATTATGAGTTTGCGCTTATCATGGGAGAAGATAATTTGAAAAACTTTCATAAATGGAAAAACTATGAGCTTATTTTAGAGCGTCATCATATTTATGTGTATCCAAGAATTTCTGATGGAAACGTTGAAACTCGCTTTGATAATCATCCAAAAATACACTTCATAAATTCTCCAATTATGCAGTTATCTTCTACATTTATTCGCAATGCCATAAAAGAAGGAAAAAATATTAGGCCTATGCTTCCAGAAAATGTCTGGAGTTATTTGGATGAAATGAATTTTTACAAATAAAAAAACTCAACACTTAAAATGTTGGGTTTTTCTTTATATGAACTCATAGATTTAGTCAAGAGCTGGAATACGTAAAACTTGTCCTGGATAAATTAAATCTGGATCTTTAAGCATTGGCTTATTTGCCTCAAAAATCACTGGATATTTCATAGCATTGCCATAATAGTTTTTAGCTATTTTCCCTAATGTGTCTCCACTAACTACAGTATGAAACTGAGCCTCTGGTTCAACATGTTCAACTGTCATTTGATCATCAACTGTTGCAATACCTTGTGAGTTACCTACAACAAGTACCACTTTTTCTTTAGTAGCTTGATCATTAGCCATTCCAGTAATTGTAGCTGCATCACCAGCAATATGAATGTTAAGATTGTCAACATGTAGTTGTAAATCTCCAACTGTTTCTTGTAAACTTGCTGCAGCTGCTGCTTCAGCTTTAAGTTTTGCAGCAGCAGCTTCGGCTGCTTCTTCTACTTCTGTTTTCCCGATACCAAATACTTTGGCTCCAGCATTTTTAATAAATGAAAATAATCCCATTGTGTGTGTGTTTAAAGTTAATGTTAGACTAATTATAAATATCTCGATATTTGAACTTAAAACCAATTATTGTTAATAACTATCTGATTTTTAAGCCTCTATGATTTAGACCCTGTTTTTATTAAAAAGTCACTAAAAAAGAAAACTGCTTAAAGCGAGAGCCTTAAGCAGTTTAAAACTAAAATAACCAACCAAAATTTTAGCTTATTTTATAATCGTTTACTAACCCTTGGGTTATCTTTTTTATCTGTTTTTTGTTTTCTTAACTTGTCTCCACTTGATGCTGATTTTCCAGAAGCACCATCATTTGGAGCTAAAAACTGAATATATCCTCTTCCTTGAAATTCGTAATACGTTCCTGAAGAAGGATGATACAATTCTATCAACGCATCATTTATAACGTTCAATTCGAAATATTCATTGTCAAAGTAATCATAATCTAGTGTTAAAGTTTTAAGGTACATGTTTCCACTAATGTCTCCAATACCATAGTCTCCAATAAAATCCCAGTATATATCATTTACATTAAGACCTATCTCATCTTGTGAGCTTTTAAAAGTACTATCATTTCCGCCAGCAATAAACTGCAAGAAATTTTCATTATCAAACTCATTTAGTGCTCCAACTTCGCTTGTAAATGTTTTTTCCCAAGCTTCATATTCTTGCATGAAATAATGAATGTTATCATAAAACACAAAGTCATAATCAAAACTATCACGTTGGTAGCCATCTAAAAAATACGAAGTATCATTATTTGGGTTGTACAACTCAATTGTATGACTATCCACTTGATACACATCAAATGTTGCGAAACCATCTAAATCATGATCTACATCTAAAATCATATCATAAGCATCATAGTATCCGATTGAAATTCCTAAGCCATTACCTTGGCTTCCTAGACCTACCAAATTGTTATTAGCGTAAACATTGCCTCCTAAAAAGGACACTGTAAATGCTTTTTGTAAAAACGGTGTTTGACCATAGCCAACAGTTTCATTAATATCAACATACCATAAATCATAAGAATTTAATAACTGATTTAAAGAAATCGATGGAGTATCAGGATAATCATCATTTATAACATCAACATGACATGATGTAAATAATATTGCTGTTAGTGCAAATCCTGTGAATAATTTAGTTGTTTTCATAACCTTCGCTTTTATTGATTAAATAATATTGTTGATTGATATTAAGCTAAGTTTCAAATTGTGTGCCAAATTTGTAATTCACTCAATTACAGAAGGCTATAAAACGTGATATTTTGCGTATTTTTGATTTTATAAAACTTAAACGTTTATGGCGTCAGATTTAAAATATGCAGTCTTTGGAGGAGGAAGTTGGGCAACAGCAATTGTGAAAATGTTATGTGAAAATTTAACAGAGGTTGGTTGGTATATGCGTAATGAACAAGCCATTGATTATATAAAAACACACCAACATAATCCAAGCTATCTAAGTTCTGTTGAATTTAAATTAGAGCAACTTAAATTAAGTAATAATATTAATGAAACGGCTAACTATGCTGATGTTTTAATTTTTGTAATTCCTTCAGCTTTTGTTTTTGATGAACTCAAAAAACTCACTATTGATGTTTCTAACAAAACCATTGTTTCTGCCGTTAAAGGAATAATTCCTGAAACAGGCTTATTAGTTGGTGAGCATTTTAATGATTTATATAATATTCCATTTGAAAATATAGCTGTCATTGCTGGACCTTGCCATGCCGAAGAAGTTGCTTTAGAGCGTTTATCATATTTAACCATTTCATGTACAGATTCTGAAAAAGCCCAAAATATTGCTGATGCCTTAAGCAGTGAATACATAAAAACCAAAATTAGCGACGACATTATTGGTACTGAATATGCTGTAATGCTAAAAAATATTTATGCTATTGCTGCTGGTATTGCACATGGTTTAGGCTATGGAGATAATTTTCAGAGTGTGCTTATGAGTAATGCCATACGAGAGATGAAACGTTTTATAAAGAAGATGCATAAAATGAAACGTAACATTAATAATTCTGCTTATTTAGGAGATTTGTTAGTAACAGGTTATTCTGTGTTTTCAAGAAATAGAATGTTTGGGAACATGATTGGCAAAGGTTATACTGTAAAATCTGCTCAAATGGAAATGAGTATGGTTGCTGAAGGTTATTATGCTACAAAAAGTGCTTTTTTGCTAAATGAAAAGAATATTAAAAAAACACGGCTTCCAATAATAAATGCTGTTTATGCTATTTTATATGAAGGCAAAAATGCTGAAAAGGTATTTAAAAAATTGACAGAGCAATTAGATTAACTGCATTTGACTTTGTCAAAAAAATAGACGAACGTTCGTTTAACGTCGTGTATAAAACATTATAATAGTTTCATACACAATGAGTTGACAATAATTTGAGAAATCCGAATCTGAATTTATAAATATGACTGAAATTCCTTTACTGACTTTTGACAAATTATTTGACTTGGTTGAGGAAAATCGATTTGCAAACGAATCTGACAAAAAGATTGCTGAAAAAATACTCGAAGCGGAAAATGACTGGGGAGATTGGAAAACTTCAGTAAAGAATTTAAATGAATTTATTATTATATTGGAAAAAGAAGTTGGCGGAACTGTTACCAAAACAAGTTTGAACAAACTCTTGAAAAAATATAATCGGAATATTGCTCAAAATATGTGGGAAGCGGAAACCGTTTGTTCTTTATTAGAAATTTTTGATTTTACCCAAGAGACTGAATTGAGAAAAATATTTAATGAATTGACTGAAAAAGTAAAAACGGAATAAAAACTATTGCCAACACCATATATAAAAAATTGCTGGTGTTGGGATTAAACAAAGGTCGTTGCACGTTTGCTACGTCTGATTTTCCTTCGGAAAATCCTCGCACGCAAACCCGCAACTTTCCATATACAAACACGTTAAACGAAGTCATGACCCGTCCTGAATAAAGGCTACATAATTTAACACAATTATGTATAAAAATGACAAAGTAATTAGACGTTACAGCGAACCTTTCAAATTAAAAATTTTAGCCGAACTTAGTACCG
>Ga0316189_10002514_pt1 | contig 17918 bp, 18 predicted proteins | sample LowCovwburrow_MG_FD_204930 | JGI IMG/M metagenome (GOLD analysis project Ga0316189, IMG submission 204930) | Coastal sediment microbial communities from Maine, United States - Lowes Cove worm burrow | ecosystem: Environmental > Aquatic > Marine > Coastal > Sediment | place: USA: Maine...
TCGCGTTATCGGTTTCATATGTGGCGGTTTGGAGGACGTTTTAAATGCATACATAAATGGGCGTTTGGCCGATAAATGCTTCCAGATGCCCGGTTACGGCGAAAAGAGAACAAAAAAGGCATTGCCGGGGTAACGGCTTTGCGCAGGCGAATGTGTCGAGGGACCAGAGATGGAGAACGATGCGTTATTCGCCGTAAGGAGCAAGCGACGATGTTTGACATTATTCTCGTTGCATTAGACGGTTCGGAGCAAAGTTTGCTGGCCTTGAAATATGCAAAGGAACTGGCAGAAACTCACGATGCCAAAATGATCATGATCCATGCCTATCCCAGCACATCCGATCTGCGCGATGTTGCGGGATACGAGAAGCTGGTCTCTCAGCGAAAAAGCTTCGGTCAAAAAATTTTGGATCATGCCCGCAACCAATTGGGTGACGTTTCTTTCGAGGTGGAGGAGGACCTGCTCGAGGGGCCGGCCGCCGATGCCGTACTTTCGGTGGCGGGAGTTCGGAAAGCGGATTTAATCGTCTTAGGCACTCGAGGAATGGGCAATCTCAAGGGGGTGATCTTCGGCAGCGTCAGCAATAAGGTGATGCATTATGCTCCGTGTCCGGTGATGGTCGTTCGTTAGTTTCCGTCCATTTCAACGCACATCACCATCAAATGAAAGGAGGACTCCATGGAAAAACCCACCATCAACTATGAAACGCTGGTCCGCATCACCAAGGCGATCTCCACGATCAGGGATCCGGAAGAGATTGTCCTGATCACGGTGGAGGGCGTCACCCACGCCCTGAACGTCAAGGGCTGCACCCTGTTTCTGTTTAGTCCCAACAGCGAGGAGCTCAAGTTGGCCGGCAGTTACGGACTGAGCACCGAGTACTTGGACAAGGGGCCGATCAGCTCGCTTCGGTCGATTGCCGCGGCCCTCCAGGACGGACAGCCGGTGGCGATTTTCGACGTCTCCGACGACCCGCGAATACAGTACCCTGAAGCCGCATTGAAAGAGGGCATCGCCTCGATCCTGTCGGTTCCGATCATCATCGGAGAAAAATTGTTCGGGTGCATGCGGGTCTACACTACTGAACCTTGGGAGTTTACGCTGAATGACGTGAATTTCGTCCAGGCCGTGGCTCAGGTCGTCGGCATGGCCATGGAAATGTGCCGGGTCAACAAGGGGTTGAAAGACAGTATCGACATCCTGGAGACCATGCGCGACCCGAAGACAGTGGTGTACACGAGGCGGACGCCGTATGAAGGCGTTCCGAAGAGCTTCAGCCGGGAGGAGGTGGCCGAAACCAGCACCTGATGGGGAAAACCATCAAATTGAGTGAACCATCTTTCCATGCAGATTCGACGAGGATGGAGCTCGCTCTTAATCGTCCTTCCGAGCGGGTTTTATACTGCAGAAGGCACCTTTTCTACCAGGTGCCTTTTTACTTTTACAATCAAAGATGTATAAAATACCGATAGGACGGTTATATGTTCTTTTCCTTGGACTTTCTGAAGACCAGGAAACTGCACAATTTACAGACATCGAAGCCCGGGTACATCTCACCTGTCCGGGGGAAAGAAACGCCTCCATTTTTAATAATAATGAAACCCTTTTAAGCTGCGGGTTCTATAACCCGAATCGTGCCTGGGGCGTTTAGCATGACAATTTAATCCACCAAATTGTTGAACGCCTGCGTGACCGGATGATCGCGGTTGTCCAGCAGGCGTAGATTTTCATTCTCCGCAGTAAGTCTGCCGCCGTGTCGCTTGAATACATTATGCCATATTTGGAAAAGCCAATTGCACAAACTGGTTCTGCTACACCATAGACTAAAATATTGTGATTGCCAAATCGTATCCATCGTAGATCCTAAGAAAATGAAAATCCACATATTGGCAAGAAAGTTTAAGTATTGACCCGCCCTATAGAATCAATATTATCTCAATATAGTGCGCTACGAGCGCACTTTTATATAAAAAGTGCGCGTAACTGCGCAAAAGATGAGGGAAGGCCCCTCGGAGCTGGCTTGCAGGAGCAGGCTTCAAACCACCTAAAGCTGCGTTGGTAAAGAGCCAGAGTAGTGAGCGTTTAGGAAAAGTCACGGCTGTTTGCGCATTGGCGACTGGTACGACAGTTGGCTGGTCGATAGGAGCCGGATGACCCGAGAGGTTCACGTCCGGTTGCATGAAAGACTGTGGGGGAAGTTCCCGCGGTCTACTCGACTCAAAGTTCAGTGATATTTGGTTTTCTTGCAAGATAGGACAATTGATAAAACACTTACTAGCTAACACACGTTTGAAGACTGAAAAACAGAATACAATATACTGTATCCAAATTATTTTTTTCAAATAAGTAATGTTGATCAAAACCGACGTTTTTTTGATTTGAACTACTGAGCTCTATCAAGAAATGTTCTACTCCTTCACCATTCACGACTCATGCATGTTTGGCGTTGGGCCCAACAAAAATAAAAAAAATCCTATTCTTTTTATAACCAACAAATCATCGCAGTGTTGCACCGGGTGAAGTGGGGCTCGACTATAAAGTGAAAATAAAAAAAAACTTCAAAAGGATGTATTATAGCGGTTTTTTTAGATCAGGGTGTATACCGAGCCGCTTCATCCTGTTCCAGATGGTCACCCGTGTCACTCCAAGAATTCTGGCTGCCTCTGACTGGTTCCCATTTGTTTTTTTTAGAGTTTCTATAAGTTCTATTTTCTTGATTTCTTCCCTATTAAGAGACGGTATCTGGTTTAATTTTAATGGTTTTTTCTTATTAATGATGTTTAGCGGCAGGTGGTGTGGTTTGATCATTGTTTCCTGACAGGTGACAAATGCGTATTCAAAAGCGCCTTTCAATTCTCTCACATTGCCTGGCCACCAGTAATTCACCAAAGCGTCCATGGTATCATTATTTATGCCCTGTATGTTTTTACCACTTTTAAGTTGATTTTTACGAAAAAAGAATTCTGCTAAAAGGGGAATGTCCTCTAATCTTTCTCTCAAGGGCGGCAGATTAATGGGGATGACATTAATTCTAAAATAAAAATCTTTCCGGATAACGCCTTCATCCACCAGCTTTGTCAAATTCCTGTTGGTTGCAGAAATAATGCGAACATCAACCGGAACCGATTGACTGTCACCCACACGTTCGATATTTTTGTCTTCAATCACTCGAAGCAGTTTTACCTGTGTAGAAAGAGGAAGATCACCGATTTCATCAAGAAAGATATTGCCGCCATGGGCCTTTTCAAACCGGCCTTCCCTGTTTTGATAAGCACCTGTAAACGCGCCTTTGACGTGTCCGAAAAGTTCACTTTCAAGAAGAGATTCCGTCAATGCGGCACAATTGACCTTAACAAAGGGGCCTTTTTTGCGATTACCAACCTCATGGATCGCTTGACTAACCAGTTCTTTTCCGGTTCCGCTTTCACCATATATAATCACCGGCGCATCAGATTGGGCCGCATTTTCGATCAAATCGAATACCTGGCGCATGGGATGAGAAACACCGATGATTCCATGAAAACCGTCTTTTGATCTGAGCTCACGGCGAAAAGCTGCAATCTGGTTGTCTTTTTCAATAATTTCAGTAATATCAGCGATGGTTTCAACCGCTCCTATTACCTTTCCTTTGGCGTCATGAAGAATAGAGGCATTCTTTAATGCATGAATAAGGACACCATTTTTTTTAACCAGCGTACACCTCCGTCGCTCCATAGTTCCGGTATCAAACAACATACACCACTGGTTTCCTTTATTTTTACGGGCCATTACAAACAAACTACAGTTCAACACATCACAAGTTTTTCCGATAAGGTCATCTTTTGAATAGCCGGTAATTATTTCAAAGGCTTTATTAACAGAAATGATGCGACCATGTGTATCCACAATCATGATTCCGTCTTGAATGGTATTTACGACGGTTTTCCAATATCTGTCCAGTTCCTCTTCGGCCATTAAATTTCCCCTGTTTAAATTTAATAGGTGTTAAATTTAGTTTTTAACATTTAAACAGGTTGATGACAATAGACATTTCTATTCAGTTTTTCTGAAACCTTTACGTATAAAGGGATAATGGGAAAAAATCCTGAAAAAATTTATTCAAGTTGATGTGGCACCCATTTTGCGTTAAAACGACTGAAGTCGGAAAACAACGAAGGAGTATTCAAAGGTTGAAGCGAAAAGCAGATCATATCCTCGATTTTAGAGGATCGATCACATCTATGTCTCTATTGAAATTAATTCAGACATTTAGAGAAATGAACCCAAATGAAGTTTTGGAACTACTTGGAAATAATCTGGATGCTCGCAGCGATTTATTCAAAGTCTTACCGGATGATGCGTATGAGTTGATTTTTTTAGATGTTGTTGAGGAAGGGGCTTGTTTTTATCGAATTCAAATAAAAAAGATAAAGATAGGATGAAACGATGTCAGGAGAACCCATTATAATCAAAGACAAAAAGAAAAGCGGCTTTTTAGACAAGGTAAAAGAACTTCTTCCGGAAGGCGGAAATCTCAATCTCTGTTTGACCTGTGGGGCTTGTTCTTCCGGATGCCCGGCTACCGGCTTGGAAGATATGGATCCTCGAAAGTTTCTGAGAATGGCGGCCTTGGGCATGGACGAAGAGATTTTAACGACTCCCTGGGTATGGATGTGTACCATGTGCCAGCGGTGTATTTATGTCTGTCCCATGAAAATCGATATTCCACAGCTGGTTTATAATGCCAGAGCAGCCTGGCCCAGGGAGGAGCGGCCAAAGGGTATACTGGGTTCCTGTGACATGGCATTGAGAAACGACAGTTGCAGCGCCATGGGAACGTCCGAGGAAGATTTCAAGTTTGTTGTCGAAGACGTTCTCGAAGAATATCGGGAATCCCAGCCAGAATTCAAGGATATGGAGGCGCCTATCGACAAACAGGGCGCCGAATTCTTTTTAAACCAGAATTCCAGAGAACCGGTGACCGAACCGGACGAATTGGTTCCCTTATGGAAAATTCTTCATCTGGCCGGTGTGGATTGGACGTATGGCAATAAAGGCTGGGCGGCAGAAAACTATTGCATGTTTTTGGCGGACGACCAAGCCTGGGAACACATTACCCGAACCACGGCGAAACAGGCGGATGACCTGGGGTGTAAAATCTTTCTCAATACCGAGTGAGGTCATGTGACTTTCTCAGTCCGGGCCGGGCTGAAAAAATTCAACATTGACCATAATTTTGAGGTTAAAAACATCTATGAATATTATGCCAAATGGATCCGGGAAGGAAGACTTAGGGTCAATTCAGACTGGAACAAAGATTTGAAGATCAAGTTTACGGTTCAGGATCCGTGCCAGATCGTTCGAAAAAGTTATGGCGATCCAATCGCAGAAGATTTGAGGTTTATCGTCAAATCGGTCGTGGGCGAGGAGAATTTCATTGATATGATTCCCAACAGGTCGAACAACTACTGCTGCGGCGGCGGCGGCGGTTTTCTGCAATCAGGGTTTACAGATGCACGTCGAGCGTACGGTAAGATTAAAGCTGAACAGATTCTGGCCACAAAAGCCGATTATTGCATTGCGCCCTGTCACAACTGCCATGCCCAAATTCATGATTTGTCAGATCAACTCAATCATGCATGGCAGACCGTTCATTTGTGGACGTTGATATGCCTTTCTTTAGGAATTCTCGGCCCAAACGAAAGAGAATACCTGGGAGATGATCTCAAAGACGTACTGGTCTTTCATCCGGAATCAGCGATGTAGCCATTGATCCGTCAAGAGAAACGCCGGACCTTTAACTATTTAACGACATCTGAATAATGACAAAAGGGGAAGGAAGCTTATGAGTTTTCAGAAACGATTAATATCAGGTGAATTTGTTGTGCTGGCTGAGATGAATACTCCCAAAGGAGTGGATATATCTGAGCTTGTTACCAATGCGCGACGTATCAAAGGACGTGTTGATGCCGTCATTGTTCCTGATATGGACAATGGCATCATGCGCATGAGTGCTCTGGCCGGCGGTGTTCTCATGCACCAGCAGGGCGTTGAATCCATCATTCATGTCTATTGCCGTGACCGTAACCGAATGGCGCTTCAAGGAGATATTCTGGCGGCCCATGTACTGGGTATTCAGAATCTCGTTGTTGCCCACAGTGAAGAAATGGCCAAAGGTGATCATCGAGACGCAATATCGGTAGATGACCTGGATGAAATGGAGCTTTTGGGTGCCATTCAATCCTTACAGAAAGGTGTGGACATGGCGGGTTTCGATTTGAATGGAAGTCCCTCTTTTACCGTGGGATGTACCATGGCTCCGTCTGCTGACGATGTGGCATTTGAAAAGGAATTGTCACTTGCAAGAAAAAAAATCGAGGCCGGCGCTCAATTTATAATTACGCCTCCTGTTTATGACTTAAATCACTTTTCTGCGACAATGGATGCGTTTGTAAAGTTAGGGGTGCCAATTATTCCCACGGTTTTTCTCATAAAATCCGTGGGAATCGCCAGATATATCTCAACATACGAACCGGGCGCCTACATTTCAGAAGATGTGATCAAACGTATTCGGAAAGCATCGGATACGGAAATGGAATGTCTGAGGATTGCCGGAGAAACCGTTGCAGGTCTGAAAGAAGTTGCTCAGGGTGTTCATATCATTACTCTCGGTTGGGAATACCGGCTTCCTCAGATTCTGGATTATGCCGGAATTTGATGGTTGTTTTTGTTATTTTACGGGTTCGATCAATAGCGGATTCGAAAGTAAAAATGATTTCAAACAGACAACAAACCTTAGATAAGGGTACACATGCAAGATCAAAATACGTTTAAACAAAATCATACGGTACTTGTCATTGGCGGAGGGCTCGGCGGTATTCGGGCAGCCATGGATCTGGCTGAATCGAATCGGGATGTGGTGTTGATCGATAAGGCATATTCCATCGGCGGATTGATGACCCAACTGGACCGTACGTTTCCCACCAACAATTGCGATTTGTGCACCCTGTCTCCAAATCTGTCGGAAAGCGGACGCCAGTTGCATATCGAGCTTCTGGCAATGACGCAGGTTGCCGAAGTCGAAGGGGAGGCAGGTGATTTTAAATTAAAATTAATTACAGAACCACGATATATTGACCTGGATAAGTGCACGGCATGCGGTGATTGTTTTAATAAATTCCCGGAATGTGTTCGTTTTTCCCCGGGTCTCGATCACCGGGCGCCGACCTGTATGCGGTATCCTCAGGCAATCCCCCATGCCTTTTCCGTTGATATGGAAAAATGTAAAGACATTGATGCACTGGTTAAGGTTTGCAAAGCGGGTGCAATTCTTCCGGAAGATACCCAAAAGGTTCGGGAAGTAGACGCCGCCGCCATTATCCTTGCGCCGGGCGCCGAGGTGTTCGACCCCGGGAAGTCGGATAGTTTGGGTTATGCAGCAAACCTTGATGTGGTGACCAGCCTGGAGTATGAACGCATATTGTCCGCATCCGGTCCTACCCAGGGAGCGCTCATCCGTCCTTCAGACGGGAAACAACCCCAAAAAATAGCCTGGATTCAATGTGTGGGGTCACGCAGCCTCCACGAAGGCGCTGCTTCATATTGTTCCAGCGCCTGTTGTATGTTCGCTTTGAAAGAAGCCATCGTAACCAAGGAGCGCTTTCAGAACACTATCGAAACCGCTATTTTTTATATGGACATGAGAACTTTCGGCAAAGACTATGAATTGTATTTAAATCGGGCCAAAGACGATTACGGTATTCGTCTGGTGAGAAGTCGCCCCCATAGTATTTTACATGAACCGGAGACAGGGTCTCTGTCCATCATCTATACGCCCCATGACAGCAATACCAATGTCACCGAAGATTTCGATATGGTGGTGCTTTCCACCGGCTTTAAGGTTTCCCAGGACGTGCAGGAACTGGCTGAAAAACTGGGGATCGAACAGAACGAACATCATTTTGCAAAAACAAACGGTTTCAGCCCAGTGGCTACTTCCAAGCCCGGCATTTATGTCTGCGGGATGTTCGAGAGTCCGAAGGATATTCCCGAAACAATGGTCCAGGCCAGTGCAGCGGCATTTTGCGCTTCAAAAGATATTCGTATGCCTTCTGAATCTTCGGAAGCCGAGGAAGAATTTCCGCCGGAGCGTGATGTCAGCCGGGAACCTTTACGAATCGGTGTGTTTGTTTGCGACTGCGGATTAAATATCGGGGGAGTAATTAATGCACAGGAACTGGCGGATTATGCCGGAACGCTTCCTGGTGTGAAGGTATCTGAGATGATCGGGCATGGATGCAGCCGGGAATCCCTGACGGGTATTCAGAACGTTATTATGGAAAAAAAGCTAAACCGGGTGGTCATCGGCGGGTGTTCGCCCAGAACTCACGAAACCAAATTTCAGGATACCCTTCGCAGGGCAGGCCTCAATAAATATCTTGTTGAAATTGCCAACATACGGGATCAGGATACATGGGTTCATTTTGATCGGCCTGACGATGCATCCGATAAGGCACAAGAACTGATTCGCATGGCGACGACCAGCGTGGCGTTGTCCCGATCGCTTACGGACAATATTTTCCCAATGAACAAAGATGTTTTAGTGATTGGTGGCGGTGTAACAGGGATGAATGCTGCTTTAAGCATGGCCGATATGGGGCTTAAGGTGTATCTGGCAGAACGGTCCGTCGAATTGGGAGGTGTGGCAAAAAAAATTCATAAAACCATTGAAGGGAATGATGTGCAAGCCTATATGACGGATCTGATTAACAGGACCACACAACATGATCGCATTGAAGTCATCACCAATGCTTTCATTGTCGATCACACAGGCATGCCGGGTATGTTCAAAACCGGATTCCAAATCGCACCGCAGATGTTTTACCGGCAGATCACGCACGGCGTGACTATTATGGCCACCGGTGCGTTACCAAACCAACCCAAAGAATACCTTTTGGGAGAACATAAAAAGGTCATGACCCAACTCGATATGGATGCGATGATAGAAAATCATCCGGATGAAATCAGGAATGTTGCCAACGTTGTTATGATCCAGTGTGTTGGGTCCCGGTGTCCGGAAAATCCCAACTGTTCACGTATCTGTTGCCAATCTGCGGTTAAAAATGCTCTCAGAGTTCTGGAACTCAATCCAACGGCTCAAATCTTTGTTTTGTATCAAGATATGCGAACCTACGGATTTTATGAAGATTATTACAAAAAAGCCCGTGAAAAGGGTGTTGTTTTTGTTCAATATGAGGCGGATGCGCCACCCGAAGTTAAAGGCATTGATGAGCAGTTGGAAGTTACATTTTATGATTCGATTCTCAGACGAAAGGTATCGGTTTATCCGGATTGTTTATGCTTGAGCACGGGACTCATTGCCGACGAGGAATCCACGGAAGATTTGGGCAGGATATTTCATATTCCGAAAACCATTGACAACTATTTTCTTGAGGATCATATCAAGCTCAGGCCCATAGACCTGCCGGTCCCGGGATTTTTTGTGGCCGGCACAGCCCATGCGCCCAAGACCATCCGAGAGTGTATTGCCCAGGCCCAGGCTGCGGCAAGCAGGGCCAATTCCATGTTGGCCCGAGATACGCTAAATCTCGGCGCTGCAATTGCACGGGTAGAGAAAGAGAAATGTGCGGCCTGTTTGATCTGTGTCCGGGCCTGCCCCTTTAACATCCCACTTATTAATGCAGACGGATATTCTCAAATCGATCCGACCCAGTGCCATGGATGCGGTATATGTGCCGCTGAATGCCCGGCTAAGGCCATTCAACTTATGCAATATGAAGACGATCAGATCATGGCCAAACTGACGGGACTTTTGGAAAGGATGAACTAGTGGAGAATTTTGAACCGACTATCGTAGCTTTTTGCTGTCATTATTGTGCCTATACGGCAGCGGATATGGCAGGGAGTAAACGACTTTGCTATCCCCCCAATGTCAAGATTATAAAGGTGCCCTGCTCCGGCAAGGTCGATGCCATTCACATTATGAAAGCCCTTGAAATGGGTGCTGACGGTGTTTATGTGGCGGGTTGTTTGGAGGGAGATTGTCATTTTAAAAGCGGCAATGTCGATGCCGCAAAACGGGTGGCCTATATCAAAAAGTTGCTTGATGAGATTGGCATTGGCGGAGGACGGGTGGAAATGATTTTAATGTCAGCCGGCATGGGGGAACGTTTTGCGCAGACCGCCGCCGATATGACGGAAAAAATCCGCAAACTGGGACCCAACCCGGTTAAATTCGCTCCCAAAGCAAATAAAGCGGTATAATTATAATTTTTATATATAAAGGAGAGTGAACGACAATGATCACTGCTGAACGTAAACCAATGGAAGAACTCATTGAATGCCTGCGACCGTACCACCGCATTCTTCTTGTGGGATGCAACGAGTGTGTAACGGTGTGCTCGGCAGGGGGTAGAAAGGAGGTTGGAATTTTATCTTCCGCCCTTCAGATGGCATTTATGAAAGAAGGAAAAACGCTGGAGGTTAAAGAAATGACCCTCGAAAGGCAATGCGATCCTGAATATGTAGAAGAGCTTGTCACCCACATTGATCAAGCGGAAGCGGTCATGTCCATGGCTTGCGGCTGTGGGGTTCAGGAAATTGCCAGGCGGTTTAAAACAAAACCGGTTTTTCCGGCGGTAAATACAACGTTCATGGGCGCTTCGGAACGACAGGGAGTCTGGGCTGAAAGATGCCAGGGATGTGGAGAATGCGTTTTGGGATTGACCGGAGGGGTCTGCCCCATTGCACGATGCTCCAAGCGATTGTTGAACGGCCCTTGCGGTGGATCCACAAACGGCAAATGTGAAGTGGATCCGGATATCGATTGCGTCTGGCAGCTCATCTGGGATCGCTTGAAGGCGCTGGGGATAGAAGATCGATACGAAGATAATATAGCGGCAAAAGACTGGCGAACAGGTCGCGGAGGCGGACCCCGTAAGATAATAAGAGAGGATTTGGTGAAATGAAAACTGAAAGTGTACTGGAAAAAGTTCTTGCTTCAGGCGCCTTGGCGGTAACCTCCGAATGTGGCCCTCCACGGGGCGCCGTGCCTGAAAAGATCATTGAAAAAGCCAAGATGCTTAAGGGATATGTGGATGCGGTTAACGTTACGGACAACCAGACAGCCATGGTCCGGATGTCCAGTTTTGCCGCCTGTGTATTTATTAGACAATTGGGGATCAGTCCTATCCTTCAAATGGTGACCAGAGACCGTAACCGGTTGGCTATGCAAGCGGACATTCTAGGCGCCTTTTCACACGGCATCAATACCATGCTCTGTTTATCCGGTGATCACCCCCACTTTGGCGATCACCCTATGGCGGCTAATGTGTATGACATTGATTCCGTGCAGTTCGTTCAGATGGTCAAAGATATGCGGGATAAAGGGAAATTTCAGGGGGGAGACGATATTCTGAATCCACCCAAAATGTTTATCGGTGCGGCAGCCAATCCGTTTGCCGACCCTTTTGAGCTTCGGGTGGCTCGCCTGGCCAAAAAGATTAAGGCAGGAACTGATTTTATTCAAACCCAATGTATTTACAACCTGGATAAGTTTGAGAAGTGGATGGAAGGTGTCCGTGACCGAGGTCTCCATGAAAAGGTCAATATTATGGCCGGAATTACACCAATGAAAACTGTAGGTATGGCCAAATACATGAAAACCAAGGTGCCTGGAATGGATGTGCCGGATGAAATTATCAAACGTATGGCCGGTGTTCCCAAAGAAAAACAGCCCGAGGAAGGAATTAAGATCAGTGTGGAAGCCATCGAGCGTCTAAAGACCGTGGAAGGTGTAAAAGGATTCCACATTATGGCCATCGAGTGGGAACAGAAGGTTCCAGAGATTGTGGAAAGAGCCGGACTTCTTCCAAGGCCCAAAATTGATCTTTAGTTCAATTGTTCATTATATGACAGAAACGAGCAACCTAATTTTAAATATCAAAGGAGGAAAAGCAATGACTGATAAGCAACATATCTTAGTAGTAGACGATGACCCCGATTTGGTCGAGTCGATTACCATGAAGCTGGAAAGCAAAAATTTTCGGGTGACTAAGGCGTATGATGGGGTTGAAGCCTGGGAAAGGATTAAAGAAGATCGGCCGGACCTTATTATTTTGGACGTCATGATGCCGAGAAAAGACGGATATGCAGTGTGTGACGAGATCAAAAAGGACGATCAATACAAAGATATCACGGTGGTTCTTCTTACCGCAGTGGGTGATGCCGTAACAACGACCAAATATACCCATTTTGGCGGCAAAACAACACTAGCTGAAGATTTTATTCCCAAACCAATTGATTTGGATAAATTGATGGACATTGTGAAACAAAATCTCGAATAATTTCAACGGCGCTTGGAAAACGTCTGATGCCTAATCGAGATTTTAAGGGTATACGAATGTTCATCGGATCAGTGGACAATACCGAGTATGGGAATCATGGAGCGATGGGGTGTTGAAACGATAAGCTTGTTTTCATGCAAATTAATTTCAATACTCCAACACTCCAAAATCAGAACAAGTTGCTTCGTATGGATTCGGTATCAGGTTGTAAATGGTGAGATCCATAATTTCTGCATAAATTTCTTATGAATAATACCCTGGAAAGCATCGACAAAAAAATACGGATCAATGGCATCAAACTCAGCATGGAATTGGTTCAGATAAATTTATTGAATCGTTTCTTCTCGCAGGATTTCAGAGTTCTTTTTTTTCAACTTCTGGCTCAACATCAGGTAAATATTCCCTTTATTTTGACCAGCGGTATGGGAGAAAAAAATATAGGATCATGCTGTGTGGCGTCTCAAGATATCCATCGGATAAAAAAAGTTGTTGAAGGGGAACCTGAACTGAAAGAACATTTGGAATTCATTCCAGGTGTCGGCACGTTGTCCATATTTCCGCATCATTCGAAATTGAAACTGCTGGGTCTGTCCTTTTATCTCTTAGGCAAGCAACGCCTGCCGTTATACGGTATGGCCTCATCTATATCCTCCCTGACATTTATCACGGATTATTCACAATTAGACAACGCTGTTTCAATTTTGCTTGAATATATGGACCTGCCACCGAATCATGCACCGTTTAGACCGGAGATTCATGTGATACAAAAAAAAAGGTAACGGTTCAGCCGCAAAGAGTCTAAGACACCAAAATAATAATTTAAGGAAACAGCAGTGGAAACCTTTGCCGTTTATTGGGAACCTAAGCCTAAAACATACGGTTTTATAGAGGTTATTGATTTGTCTCTAATGAATATTGAAATTAAGCCGGAGGAAATGGGTCAATGGGGTCTTTGGCTTATGGAATTGGCAGATCTTAATATCGGGTTTCATTTGATTTTGGCCAAATATTCGACGCATCAGAAATTACGAGTGTATATTTTACTCGAGAAGTTTGTGGCCGATATCGTATTATCTCATATTGATAAAAGGATCGATCCGGAATCTGAAAAATATTTCCATCTAACCTCTCCGGTAGAACTCATAAGCTTTCAGGGTCCTCATTTCGGGGACAGGTACGGCATCGCTTATTCAGCTTTTAAGGCTTTGAACGATCGAGGGATTCCGATTTTAATTGCTGCATGCTCAGGAGCCGCCGTTTACATTGTACTGCCTGAAAAAAAGCTGCAGGAGGCCAGGCCTCTTTTATTAGAGGCATTTGTGGTTCCATAACAATAGGACTTACGAATTTAAGAAATTCATAGCCGTTCAAATATCTGCATCAGCTCACGAATATGAAATATATTACAGTTGCCGAAGAGTTCGACTGGAGAACGAAGGTTTTCAATTCCCTGCCTTTTCCTTCCCTGATTCTTACACCGGATAAAGTCATTATCTCTGCGAATCAAGCCTTTTTAGAAAAAAAGCAAACCGATTTAAAAAAGATTGTCGGCAAAACATGTCACCAGATTTTTTATAATACTGAAAAACCTTGTTCTCCGGCAATCTGTCCTTTTTCCAAGGTGATCGCCGAAAAGAAACCGCAGTCCGTACTAAGACGAACGGAATTTGATGGAAACGAGGAAGTATGGGTGGACCGAATGTTTTCACCCATTCTGGATGACAATGGTGATGTCAAATTTATAATGGAAAGTGTCCGCGATGCCTCACGGGTGATCACTTTGGAGAAACGGTCCATTCATATCCGACAGTTTCTGGATAAGGTCATACAAAGCTCGCCCAATCCAATTATCTCTGCAGACAGAAATGGAAATCTTTTATTAATGAATCAGGCGGCGGAAGATCTATTCGGCTGTTCTATGGAAGAAGCCATTCGTGCCAAAAATGCGGAAGACTTTTACCCATTCGGAAAAGCAAGGGAAATAATGAAGAAATTGAAGAACAAAAATTTTGGCGGAGAGGGAAAGTTAACCGCCACACGAGTTGATGTCGTTAACGCCAGCGGTGAAGTTATCCCTGTTGAAATGACAGCCAACCTTATTTATGAAGGTGACAAGGAAGTGGCCAGCACCGGAATTTTTTATGACCTCAGGGAAAAAATTGCTGCAGAAAAGAAACTTAAGGAGATGTTAATCCAGGTTGCTCAATCGGAAAAAATGGCATCCCTGGGTCAACTGGCGGCAGGGGTAGCCCATGAAATCAATAATCCGTTGACCGGGATTCTTCTGTATGCAAACCTGGCGTTGGAACGTTTTGATAATGAAGATCCGATTCGGAAATATTTAAAATCTGTGATCGATGATGCGGACCGGTGCAGGGATATTGTGAAGAACCTTCTGGCTTATAGTCGCCAGGCAAGCCCGACCAAAGAAATATTTCAAGTCAATTCGCTGGTGGAACATGGCCTGAATCTTATAAGAGATCAGGAACTTTTTTTGAATATAACGGTTGTTAAAGAAATGTCCGAGGAGATGATGCTGATTCATACAGATAAAAATCAGCTCAGCCAGGTCGTTATAAACCTAGTAATGAATGCCGTCGACGCCATGGAAAAAAAGGGGACCCTTACTTTCCGGACATATCGGAAAAAAGCCTTAAAAAAGGTATACATCGAAGTTTCGGATACCGGATGCGGTATCTCTGAAGAAAATTTATCAAAAATATTCGATCCGTTTTTTACCACAAAAAAAATTGGGGAAGGTACCGGCCTTGGTCTGAGTACCTCCTATGGAATCATAAAAAAGAACGGCGGCCAAATTTCAATCAAGGAAACGAGCCCCAGGGGAACAACTTTCTTGATCGAACTTCCACTATATACACCTGAGGAACAAATGCCGGTTTCAAACACAATAAAGGGGAGGCGGCCGGAATCATGACAGAAAGACAATCCACTGATATTTTATTTAAGCCCAAAATCCTGGTGGTCGATGACCAAAAGGTGATTCGAGAGGGCTGCCGCGAAGTACTCACCCTGGATGGATTTGAGGTCGTCTTGGCCGAAAACGGAGACCAGGGGTTGGAAATGATTGAAAAGGTGCATTTTGACGTTGTCCTGCTTGACCTGATGATGCCGGGCATATCGGGTTTTGATGTTTTATCAAATATTAAAGCACTCCATCCGGACACCTTGATTATCGTCATCACCGGCTACGCCACTGTTGAACATACAATTGAAGCCATGAAAAACGGCGCATTTGATTTTATTCCTAAGCCCTTTTCCCCTGACCAGCTCAGGGTGGTGGTGTCCAAAGCTATTGAACATACCAGCGCACTCAAAGACATCGCCCACGAAAAATCCAGAATACGCGTACTCATTAATCTTATCGCTAACGGTGTTATGGTTACGGATACTGAAAAAAAACTGGTGCTGGCCAATCCGGCATTTATGAAAATAATGGGCTTCAAAGGAGATGATATCATTGGCCGTCCGTTTACAGAGCTTTTTCAACAAGAACAACTTAACCAAATGGTTGATTGTGCTCTTTCCATGCCCGAGAGTGAAGTCACCGAACTCACCGAAGAATTGGAGATTCCAAGAAATGGAGAAGGCGTAACAGCTACCTATGTTGCTCGATGTCGTCCTTTCAGAGACCGGATCGACCGGAATTTGGGAACCATTACCGTCCTAAGCGATATTACCTATTTAAAGGAAATCAATCAGCGCCAATCTGATTTCGTGTCCATGGTCGCACACGAAATTCGAAGTCCCATGAATTCTGTTATGGCGCAGATCAAAGTCATTCAAGATGGACTGGCCGGTGATGTTACGCAAAAGCAAAGTGGTATTTTGGGCAGAGCCTCGGAGAAAATTAACGGACTTGTGACCCTTTCTTCGGAACTTTTGAATTTGGCCCAAAGAGAAACCGGGCTGGTTGCATTGGAAAGAAAAAGTTGTAATATGGCCGAAGTCTTAAAAGACCAGGTCGATTTTCATCAACCCAAAGCCCTGGCGAAAAAGATCCAGATCGAACTGGCTCTGTTACCGGATTTACCGCCGGTACTTGCCAACCAACAAAACATGGAAGAGGTGCTTTCCAATCTGATTTCCAACGCGATTAACTATACCCCCGAAGGAGGAAAGATCACCATAGCTGCTCGTCCGGAAAAGCATCATTTGTGCATCAGTGTCAGCGATACCGGCATAGGAATTGAAAAAGAAGATTTGAGCCGAATTTTCGACCGATTCTATCGCGTTAAAAATGAAAAAACCCGATACATTATCGGCACCGGTTTGGGGTTACCCATCGTTAAAAGTATTGTCGAAGCCCATGATGGAATGATCCGGGTCGAAAGCAAACCCGGTCATGGAAGCACGTTTTATGTATATATTCCTTTCGCAACGTCATAAAATGCGTTTATTTTGGTTACCATTTTTAATATAGGAACCACTTTGTATTTTGGTTGTGTCCTAACTTGTAAGTTCAACACTACCTTTCGAAGTTATCACTATCGAAAATCTATAAACGGCTACCATCGTACTCAAACCTATGAATGAGAAAGCGTGAATCGATGAAAAATCCCACGCTTTTTATTTTAACAGCTATACAATATTTTGGATTATTAAAAAATTGGTAATTGTACCCATCAACCTATCGGTTTGGAACCTATCACTACCCCAGAGGTCATGACCGCTGGGGTAGTGGCTGCTATGCTATTGACCGTTCAAGTTCGTTGAGTCTTTCCATATTCATATAACGTCGTGTGCCCCACTTGGTGCCGGCTACATGCCTTAACCTGGCTGTCACAAGCATCAATGCGGATTGCCTGTCAGGGAAGGCACCGACAACACGCGTTCTTCGTCTAATCTCGCGCATGAGCCGCTCTAACGGCAATGACGACATTTTCTCCTCTTTATCCCTGACATCGGCTCGGTACCTCCAGGGGCCAATGTTACCGGATCAGACAACGGTGACGGAATAAAAATAATGGGATCAAAAAGAGGGAAGAAAATCAGAAGAAGAGATTTTTAAAAAAGGATTTTCTGAAGAAAATAGAATATGGAAAGCGGTTTTTTCAAACCGCCCGAATAAGATCAGTATCAGATTGCCGCTAAAACTGGGCATAAGAGGACTGACCTTTTTCCTCTATAAGACCAACCATCGATTAACATGGCCGCTTTTGGGAAAACTTGACAGCAATGGGGAGAGGATGTACATATTCATTATGAGCATATTCTCATAAAACCCCAATTCACTTATTGCCTTTTATGGGCGTTTCGTCTGTAAAGTGGCTAAAAGAGGCTCAAAAACCGACCAAATATTTCATTAGCGGTTCAGGTGATCGGTTAACGGGCACATATTGCGATGACTTTATCTTGAAACAAAAGGAGGTCCATCATGAAAGTTGCCATCAGTTCAACAGGAAAAGATTTGAATGCCCCCCTCGATCCCCGATTCGGCAGATGCCCCTATTTTGTGATCGTCGAGACCGAGGACATGACGTTCGAGGTGCTCACTAACGATGCCGGTGCTCAGGGAGGTGGTGCCGGTATTCAGGCCGCCGGGCAAGTCGCTTC
>Ga0316189_10002515_pt1 | contig 17911 bp, 13 predicted proteins | sample LowCovwburrow_MG_FD_204930 | JGI IMG/M metagenome (GOLD analysis project Ga0316189, IMG submission 204930) | Coastal sediment microbial communities from Maine, United States - Lowes Cove worm burrow | ecosystem: Environmental > Aquatic > Marine > Coastal > Sediment | place: USA: Maine...
TGGACAGATGTCGGCGGCAGAAAAGTGACCTATGGGGAGGTGTTTCATCAAAACGAGGTAGAGCAATCGACCTACAATTTTGAGCACGCTGATACAGAGTCTCTTTTTAGCTGGTTCGATACCTGTGAATCCGAGGCCAACAAACTGGTTGAGCTTGATTTGCCACTACCGGCCTATGAACAGGTGTTAAAAGCATCGCACACCTTTAACCTGCTCGATGCGCGCCGCGCCATATCCGTGACTGAAAGGCAACGGTTTATCCTCAGGGTGAGAAACCTGTCACGAAAAGTTGCAGAGGCCTATTTTGCCCGAAGGGAAAACCTGGGTTTCCCCGGGCTCAGGGAGAATGACAGTGAATAAGCCGGAAACCAATACTGTCGAGCGCGCCGATCTTTTAATAGAAGTCGGTTGTGAGGAATTACCACCAAAAACCCTGTCAAAGCTAGCTCAGGCGCTATTTAATGAGTTCGTGAGCCAACTGGATAAGGCACAACTTTCATTTAATGCTGACAAAAGCCGGATGTACTACACACCCAGGCGTCTGGCACTGCTGATTTCTGATGTAGCGGGCCGTCAAGCTGACCAGGTCATCGAGAGAAAAGGACCTGCCCTGGTGGCCGCCTTTGATGATGAAAACCAACCAACCAAAGCCGCTTCCGGTTTTGCACGCTCGGTCGGAAAGCGTGTTGAGGAGCTTGATACGCTAAAAACCGACGCGGGCGAATGGCTCTATTGCCGTATAGAGAAGCCTGGTCAATCGCTTGATGACTTGCTTTACCCCATGCTGGAAACCGCACTCGCGGCCTTGCCTGTGGCCAAACCCATGCGTTGGGCTTCTAACGACTTCAGTTTTATCCGGCCGGTCCACTGGATAGTGGTCATGCATGGTTCCGCTGTTCTCAATGGCAGTCTGTTTGGACTTGAGGCTGGAAATACAACAAGGGGACACCGTATCCACAGCCCTGGTCCACATAAACTCGAGACGGCTGACGATTACGAGCAACTACTGGAAACCGCGTGTGTACTCGTTGATCAGGACAAGCGGCGGGCTTTGATAAGCAGTCAGGCTGCCGCATTAGGCGAGTCGGTCGGTGGCAAGACAGTGATCGATGAAAGCCTTCTGGCCGAGGTCACCAATCTCGTTGAATGGCCGCGCTCTATTTGTGGAAGTTTCGATGAGGAGTTCCTGAGTGTTCCCGCCGAAGCGCTGGTGGCCAGCATGCAGGATCATCAAAAGTTTTTCCCTGTTGTGGACCATGACAGTGGCGCATTAATGAACCGTTTTATTGCAGTTGCCAACCTGGAAAGTCTGGATTTCGAAGCTGTACGGGAGGGTTTTGAACGTGTCATTCGCCCCAGGCTCGCCGATGCCCGTTTCTTCTGGGATCAGGATAACAAGACACCGTTTGAAGACTGGTTACAACAACTTGAGAACATAGTCTTTCAAAACACGTTAGGATCTGTTGGTGATAAATCAAAACGTATCGGTATAATATCTAAGATTATAGCCGAAGAAACTGGTGTAGATGCAGTGGCTGCCCAACGCGCGGCTAAGCTGTGTAAATGTGATCTTGTCAGCCAGATGGTCGGTGAATTCCCGGAGCTGCAAGGCGTTATGGGTCGTTATTACGCGCAGCAAAGTGGTGAATCCAACGAGGTTGCCCTGGCCATTGGTGAGCACTACCTGCCCGCTTTTTCCGGCGATCATTTAGCTTCACAACCCGTAGGAAAGGTGGTCGCTCTTGCAGATCGGCTGGACACATTAACGGGCATTTTTGCCACCGGTCAAAAACCTACCGGAAACAAGGACCCGTTTGCTTTACGGCGAGCAGCTCTTGGTGTTATTCGTATATTGCTCAATGGTGAGTTGGACATTGAGCTTGACAGGGTGCTCGCTATTGCAGCACTTGCAATACAGGAACAATTACCGGTTTCACCGGAGGTTTTGCTCGAGCTACGCCAGTTTGTACTGGAACGTCTTAAGCACTACTTACGTGAACAGGGTTACGAAACAAGCCTGGTGAACGCAACGCTGGACGCGCCGCTTAGCACCCTGCCCGATCTGCTTACACGCCTGGATGCATTACGGGAGTTCATGCAACACGACGTAGCATCAAGCCTGGCTGCAGCCAATAAGAGAATTGGTAATATTTTACGCAAATCCGGCTTGAGTGACAGTAGTGAGATCAAAGATTATTTACTACTTATCGACGAAGAAGTAAGCCTTTTCAAAGAAGTTAGAAGATATTCAGTCGAGTTGAATCGTCTCTATGAAAAGGCTGATTATACCGCTGCCCTGACTTTGTTAGCCGGTCTGTCAGACAGTATCGAGGCCTTTTTCGACAAGGTAATGGTAATGGATGAGGACCCCGCAGTACGTCGTAACAGGCTGAACCTGCTGGCCGAACTCAAGGGTTTGTTTGACCGCGTTGCAAATCTCGCCTTACTCGGTTAATCACTCAAACCCTCAAAAAACAGACCCGGAATCGTTCCGGGTCTTGCCTTGATCAGATATCCAGATTGGTTACATAAAGTGCATTTGTTTCGATAAATTCGCGTCTTGGTTCAACTTCATCGCCCATTAAGGTGGTAAATATTTCATCCGCCGCAATGACGTCTTCAATGGTTACCTGTAATAAACGCCGGGTATCGGGGTTAACCGTTGTATCCCAAAGCTGTTCCGGATTCATCTCGCCGAGGCCTTTAAACCTCTGGAAAGTTCTTCCTTTACGACTTTCACTCATTAACCAGTCGTGGGCATCGGCAAAACTGTTGATTTCATTCTCGGACGAACCACGACGAACCACTGCACCCGGCTGTATCAGGTCATGCAGCGTGTCCGCCAGCTTGCTCGTTAACCTGTATTCGGGTGAGCGGAAAAACTCCCTGGTTAATAGGGTGGTATCCACCACACCATAGGTCGTTTTACTCAATAACAGTGCGAGACTGTCATCGTTCTTTTCAGCTACCAGTCCATAACTCACGCTCGGTGGCGATTTGAGGTTCATATTTTCAAGAACTGAATCACACCACTGCTGAGCCTCTTCGACTGTCCAGTCGAATGAAAAACCTTTATTATCAATAAGTTGATTTAAAAACAAAGGGTCATAACGTATCGCGAGACGAGCGCTAGCCGCCTTTACAGCCATATAATCACGTAACAAACCTTCGAGTGCCTCACCTGATAACGGTGGTGCATCCTGATCATAGATCAACGATGCATTATCCATTGCCCGGGCCAGCATATATTCGTTCATTTCCATATCGTCTTTCAGGTAATGTTCCTGCTTACCCTGCTTGACCTTATAAAGCGGTGGTTGACCGATATAGATGTGCCCGCGTTCGATCAACTCGGGCATTTGACGATAGAAAAAAGTAAGTAGAAGCGTTCGAATGTGAGAGCCGTCGACATCTGCATCCGTCATGATAATGATGGTGTGATAACGAAGTTTTTCTATGTTGAATTCATCGCGCCCAATACCACAACCCAGTGCTGTAATGAGTGTACCGACTTCAGCAGATGACAGCATTTTGTCAAAACGGGCCTTTTCTACATTCAGAATTTTACCCTTAAGTGGCAGAATTGCCTGGGTTTTTCTGTTTCTTCCCTGTTTAGCTGATCCACCCGCAGAATCACCCTCCACGATGAATAATTCTGATAAAGCGGGATCCTTTTCCTGGCAGTCAGCCAATTTTCCGGGTAAGCCAGCAATATCGAGCACACCCTTCCGACGTGTCATATCACGGGCCTTACGTGCAGCCTCTCGAGCGCGCGCGGCGTCTACCGCCTTCATAGTGATAATTTTAGCTTCAGCGGGATTCTCTAACAGAAAATCCCGAAGGTGCGATGCAACCAGTGATTCAACCACCGGTTTAATCTCTGATGACACCAGTTTATCTTTTGTTTGTGATGAAAACTTCGGATCAGGTGCTTTTACCGACAATACCGCGACCAGGCCCTCACGCGCATCATCACCTGTCATTGATACTTTGCTTTTCTTTGCCAAACCTGAATCTTCAATATATTGATTCATCGTCCGCGTTAAAGCCGCTCTAAAACCTGCGAGGTGGGCACCGCCGTCACGCTGCGGAATATTGTTGGTAAAACAGAAAACACTTTCCTGGTAAGCATCGGTCCATTGCAGCGCGACCTCGACAGCAATGTCGTTGGCCTCACCCTGAAAGTACATAACGGTTTGATGTAAAGCGGTTTTTTTACGTCCAAGGTGCTCAACAAAAGACCGGATTCCACCTTCATATTCGAAGATATCAGATTTTCCGGAAATTTCATCAACCAACTCAATACGAACACCGGAGTTCAGAAAGCTTAATTCACGCAGGCGTTTTGCAAGTATGTCGTAATGAAAATCGGTGTCAGAAAAAACATCAGTGCTCGGTAAAAACCTGATCTGGGTACCGGTGTCGTCAGTTTTATCCGTCTTTTTGAGTGGCTCTACGGGTACACCCATCCTGTAAGACTGCCGCCAGACGTGGCCATTCCGTTTAATGGTGAGTTCCAACTCTTCTGACAAGGCATTGACAACTGACACACCAACGCCATGCAAACCACCGGAGACTTTATAAGAGTTGTCATCAAACTTACCACCAGCGTGAAGAACTGTCATGATAACTTCAGCTGCGGAACAGCCTTCTTCCTTATGTATATCAACAGGAACGCCGCGGCCGTTATCAGTGACGCTGACATTACCATCCATCTCGATAACGACTTTTATAGCATCACAATGCCCGGCCAGTGCCTCGTCAATGGAGTTATCCACGACTTCAAATACCATGTGGTGTAAACCCGTACCGTCATCCGTATCACCGATATACATTCCGGGGCGTTTACGTACTGCATCAAGTCCTTTAAGGACCTTGATACTAGTGGAATCATATTCTTGATTGCTCATATGGCCTCTAAGTGTCGACTTATACAAATTATTTGCCACTTCTTTTGGCGGCAATAAAAATTTGACTTGTTGCGGAAATTTATGCTCTGAAACGACCTGCATTATACCACTGAGAGACATTAAATGCCTGTTTTTCAGACGATTTAGCCGTACTGTGCAGTATAGTCTGAAACAACACCGTGTTTCACGTGGAACACCGTGTAGTGATGCTTACAAGCCGATATTACCGGTGCCAGATCAGTACCGGTCAGAAGAATTTGCGCTCCCAGGTCAATCCCAGCCTGCAGCACCTTGGCCAGGTGGGTTTCATCAAACTCTGAAGACAGATCATCTAGCATTAAAATGGGGATTTCACCAGATTCACAAATCATTTGGGCCTGAGCCATCACCATCGCTGCGGTCAAGGCTTTCTGTTCGCCCCGGGACAACCTTTCTTTTGCCGGCACACCATTCCAACCATAAACCAGATCCGCCTTGTGGGGACCCGGACCCGTCGCTCCGCGCTCCATGTCACGGATTTCAGAGAACTCTATCGCTTCTGCAAGGCTATCACCCGTCCAACCTTTTTTGTAAGTCAGTGTAATACCGTCAAGTGCTTCGCTAAATCGTACTAATTGTTCCTGAAGATATTGACTCAGTAAGTCCGCATGGTTTTTCCTGGCCTGATGTAACTGTTCGCCTAACTGGGTTAATTGGGGGTTGAGGCTTTCCACCACCATTCTATTGGTTTGTCTCAGCGCGGCATTTCTTTGCTTCAACACGCGGTTATACCTTCTCCACAGTGTTAGAAAGCTATGTTCCACGTGAAACACACCCCAGTCCAGGTATTTACGACGACCATCGGGTGGGCCACTTACCAGTGTATGACTATTGGGTTCCAGCAGAACATGAGGTAATAGCTCTGTTAGTTCACTCAGTTGACCAACATCCACACCATTGTGTCGAGCAGTCCAGCCATCATCACCACGCTCCATGCCGAGTTGATGTACTTCACCTTTGTCGCTTTCAATTTTACTGACGACCTGAAAGTGTTTACTTTCAGGGCCGACGAGGGAAGATATCTGGCCGGATCTGAATGAACGGCCCTTGGAGAGAACTGACAGCGCTTCGAGAATACTGGTCTTACCCGCGCCATTATCACCTATAAAAAAATTCAAACTCGCATCGAAATCGATTTCAGCGGTTGAAATATTTCTTAAGTTTCTGATACTTAGGGATTTAACCCTCATATCTTAGTTTATTGGCCATCTCAGAGCTTGAGAGGCATCACCACGTGACGGTTAACGTCAGAGTCCGGTGCTGACACCAGGCAACTACTATTTGCATCCTTAAGTTCCAATGAAACCTGTTCGGTATCAATCGCCATCAAGGCATCCAACAAGTAGGTCACGTTAAAACCAACAGCAAGACGATCAAAATTAAACTCGGCTTCAATCTCTTCAACCGCTTCTTCGTGTTGCGGATTGTGCGCAATAATCTTGATGGTTGAGCCTTCGGCTTCCAACCTGACACCCTTGTACTTTTCATTGGATAAAATAGCTGCTCTTTGCAAGGCATTGATAAATACCCCCCTGTCCACAAGCATCTGCTTATCCGCACCAACAGGAACCACTGCCTTGTAATCAGGAAAACGACCATCAATCAATTTGGACGTAAAGGTCGTATCACCCTTAACTAACCTGACGTGGTTGCGACCAATGGCCAGCGTCACCGCATCGGAACTGTCCGACAACATGCGCGACAGTTCCATTACACCCTTTCTGGGCACAATGAGTTGACGATCACTTGTAATGTTAACGGGGCTTTCTAAATCGCAAATGGCCAGTCGGTGACCATCGGTAGCGATGGCGCGAAGTAACTGACTACTGAAATCAAACAACAAGCCATTAAGGTAATAACGTACATCCTGGTTGGCCATTGCAAACGAGGTTTTATCCATCATTTTTTTGAGGGCAGACTCAGAAACTTCAATATTTTCAAGGGCTTCTACTTGATCTGTAGCAGGAAACTCCGAGGCAGGCAAGGTGGAAAGTGTAAACCGGCTACGGCCCGCTGAAAGGGTGGCCTTATCGTCACTGACACTAAAAGAAATATTGGCGCCATCCGGGAGTGCTTTGACAATGTCCAGACACTTGCGTGCCGGTACAGTGATTTCACCTTCCTGGGAAACGTGGGCAGGAACACTGGATATGAGTTCAACCTCCATATCTGTACCGGTTACCGTCAAACCATCGCCTTTTGCTACCAACATGAAGTTTGCCAATACCGGTAATGTTTGTCTGCGTTCAACGACACCAACAACCTGGCTTAGAGGCTGAAGAAGTACTTCCCTGGATATGGTGAATTTCATACTTGTGATCCTTGTTATTACTGTTCTTTAAATAAAGATATATTAAAGGTAGTAGTAGTAAGTCCTGTTAGTAAGTGTTTAAAGCCAATAATACGCTTATATTACAGTTAGATATAGCACTAAAACCTTGTGTAAATCATTAGTGCACGCTTGTGTATAACTTGTGGAGAAACCGGTCTAAGCGTCAATATCAAAACTTATTAACAACTTATTAAACTCTTATCCCCTTATTGTTCCACAATTTGTCATGCGGTCAACAGGCGCAACAATTTAACCTTGTCTTCCCGTAAACGTCCATCGGTTTCACACAACTCGTTAATTTTACGACAAGCGTGTAATACCGTCGTATGATCCCGTCCTCCAAACGCATCCCCAATCTCCGGCAAACTATGCTGGGTCAGTTCCTTGCACAAGGACATCGCCATTTGCCTTGGACGCGCGATGCTGCGATGTCTGCGTTTGGATAATAACTCTGCCATCCGTATTTTGTAATATTCACAGACCGTTTTCTGAATGTTCTCAATTGTAATAAGACGGTCATGAACAGTCAGCAAGTCGCGCAGGACTTCACGGGCAAAACTTTCTGTTATCTCGCGACCGGTAAACCTCGCGTTTGCTATCAGCGTGTTTAATGCACCTTCGAGATCGCGCACATGTGATCGCAATCGTTTGGCAACCAGGAAGGCGACGGATTCTTTCAGTTGAACCCCTCTTTCCTGGGCCTTGTTCATCAAAATGGCCACCCGTGTTTCAAAATCCGGTGGTTCAATGGCTACTGTTAAACCCCAGCCAAATCGTGAGCGGAGCCTGGCTTCGAGTCCTTCAACCTCTTTTGGGTAACGGTCACATGTCAGTACGATTTGCTGTTTACTATCAAGTAACGCATTGAAAGTATGGAAAAATTCTTCCTGAGAGCTTTTCTTTCCAGCAAAAAACTGAATATCATCGATCAGCAGTGCACCGGCGGAACGATAGTGTTTTTTGAAATTATCAATGGCGCCATGACGAAGTGCCTTGATCATGTCGCTGACAAAGCGTTCGGAATCGAGATACAGAACCTTGGTGCCAGGGTTCTGCTCACGGATCTTATTGCCTATGGCGTGAAGGAGGTGCGTTTTGCCAAGTCCCGTGCTGCCATATAAGAGCAGCGGGTTGTAAGCATCTCCCGGCTTTTGTGCAATCTGGGAAGCTGCGGCAAACCCTAACTCGTTCGATTTACCGAGAACGAAGTTATCGAAACGGTAACGCGGGTTAAGTCCGGTTGACAGCTTGTTTCCATCCGGCGCTTGAGCCTGTTTTTGAGGTTCCTGTGTTTCAGCCGGTAATCCATCTTCGATACTTACCGACGCTCTTGGTTGATCGAGATGTTCAAAAATATCGCGAATCCTCTCCAGGTAGTGAATGGAGATGTGGTCCCGGACGTAAGAGTTGGGTGCGACGAGGCGGGTTCGATTTTTACTTTTAATAACTTCGAGTGGGCGAATGAAGGTATTGATGTCTTCAGCCGGTAATTCCCGTTCAAGATGTTGAAGGCAAAGTTGCCAGATGTTTTGCGTCATGCCGCGTTCAAGCCGTGAGTGTGTCTATTCAGATACATTAAAAAATGATATTAATGATAAAAATAAACGTTATATATCAATGTTTTAAGTAGTATTCGATATTGCTTTTTTTCAGCTGCTCATATAAGTTTAATAATAGGCAGCCTTGTCAGACTAGTCTAACGTGCTGTGGATAACTTGGCTACAGTTGTCAACACACTGAAGCACAATTGAATATTATGCCGCCAATTGCTTGATTAGCATGCTTATGCGGGATACAATTCGCCTCTTGTCTCGACTGCCTGTAATAACAGTAAAACAGTCTTAAATAGTATTTATTGAGGTTTTTAAAATGAAGCGTACTTTTCAGCCAAGCGTCTTGAAACGCGCCCGTCGTCACGGTTTCCGTGCTCGTATGGCAACTCGTGGTGGTCGTGCTGTTATTAATGCACGTCGTGCCAAGGGTCGTAAGCGTTTAAGTGCATAGATATCGCAATACCGGTCACCTTAAGCGGCTGGTAATAAGGTCCTGGTAAACCGTTCCAGAGTGAACGGACCAGGAAATCAACGCACAAAACGTTCTAAAGGCCAGGAATGATGAAATTTTCCAGGCAATCCCGACTGCTCAAGCCGGCACAATTCAAAGCTGTGTTTCAACAGCCTATAAGGTCATCTGACGATTATTTCCGGATTTTGGCGCGGGCCAACGGTTTACAGCAGCACCGTCTTGGTATGGCTGTTTCCAAAAAAGCTTGTGCAAAAGCCGTCGGGCGCAATCGTATCAAGCGTGTGGTGCGGGAAAACTTTCGCAACCGCATGCTTGGGCCAGTAACCGAAAGCACACTGGATTTTGTAATTCTCCCGACAGCTAGAGCCACCAATCAAAACAATAAAACACTGGATGAGTCACTGTCGACTCATTGGCAAAAACTGACCAGGAAAGCCAGGGGCCGGAACACCGGTAGTCAGCCTGATCAATTAAGGACACAAAGATAATGGCAAATCTTCGCCCGATGTTATTCATGGGGTTACTCGTTCTCTCCTACCTGATGTGGGTGGAGTGGCAAAAGGATTATGGTGTCAAACCACAATCTCAACCCGTAACTGAAGTTGCCAATACAACACTTGACGCGCTTCCCGTACCTGGTACTAACGCCACCGTCCCCGACGCGGGTGATTTACCGACACCTGATGCCGGTCTCGCCGGTTCAAGTGAGGAAGATATCTCACAAGCCGTCATGACAGGTTCGAGTGATCTTTTGTCAGTAACCACCGATGTACTCGACGTCAAGATCGACCTGGTTGGTGGCACCATAGTGTCTGCCAAGTTATTGAATTATGCTGTGGATTTTGATGTTCCCGGAATCAAGGTCGATTTATTCAAAAGCGCCGGCCCGGAATTATTTATCGCTCAATCAGGCTTATTAAGCCGCGCTTCAGCACCTAACCACACCAGTACCTATCAATCTGACAGCATGAGCTACTCGCTGGGTGAGTCAGCTGATGAGATTCGTGTGCCGTTAACCTGGACTGATGGAACTGGAATCCAGGTTACCAAGACCCTGATTTTCAAACGTGGCAAGTACGATATTGGTGTACGTCACACACTTTCCAATCAAAGTGGTGAAACCTGGTCCGGCAGTCGCTATGACCAGTTACAGCGTTCGATTTTGTTAGATAAGGACGATGGTGGTTTCACCAACCCTGGCAGGTACAGTTTTTTTGGCATCGGTTTCTACAGCCCGGATGAAAAGTTTGAAAAAGTAGACTTCGAGGATGTTGCCAGTGAGCCCTATCAACGCAGCTTCAGTGATGGCTGGTTGTCCATGGTTCAACACTATTTCTTTTCGGCGTGGATTCCACCCAAAACAGAAATCAACACCTACTCAACCCAGGTCTATGCACCTAACGGTTTTCCTCGCTATATCGCAAGAGCGGTTTCGCCTGTCACGGAAGTAGCGACCGGCACCAGTCATGAGTTTGAAAGCCGTCTGTACGTGGGTCCGAAGTTGCAGGATGAAATCGAGGAAGTGGCGCCAGGTTTGGGCCACACCGTTAACTACGGCATATTCACAGTATTTTCAAAACCACTGTTCTGGTTGCTGTCCAAAATTCACAATTTTGTGGGTAACTGGGGCTGGGCGATCGTATTGTTGACGGTGCTTATCAAGTTATTGTTTTTCAAGTTAACCGAGGCACAATATCGCTCAATGGCCCGTATGCGTAAGCTGCAGCCACGTATCGAGCAACTCAAAGAGCGCTATGGTGATGACCGTCAACGCATGAGCCAGGCGATGATGGAAATGTACAAGACCGAAAAGGTTAATCCCTTGGGGGGTTGTTTACCCATACTTGTGCAGATACCCATATTTATCGCGCTTTACTGGGTGTTGCTTGAGTCGGTTGAGTTGCGCCAGGCGCCTTTTATTTTGTGGATTGAAAACCTGACGGCGCGGGATCCTTACTTCGTGCTGCCAGTACTCAATGCTGCCTTCATGATGATGACTCAACGTCTGACGCCCACGGCTGGTATGGATCCTATGCAACGCAAGATCATGCAGTTCATGCCGATCGGTTTTTCAGTCATGTTTGCATTTTTCCCGGCTGGACTGGTGCTTTACTGGGCAACCAATGCGGGCTTGTCACTGGCGCAACAGTGGTACATCACCAGAAAGATCGAAGCTGCCGGATAAAGAATAGCCCGTGCAATTTACGGGCTAGCCCATATCTACTAAGCTGTGCGTATGCAAGTCGATAATGCACAGCCATTTGCCACAGACACCATCTGTGCAATTGCCACGCCGCCAGGTGTTGGCGGGGTAGGGGTTATTCGGGTTTCCGGCCCGCTGAGTATCGCAATTGCGAGCCAGGTACTGGACGTGTCACCGGTACCCCGGCAGGCTCATTTCTCGCGTTTCAAAGATGAAAATGGCTTGACCATTGATTCCGGTATCGCACTGCTGTTTACCGCACCGGCTTCTTTTACCGGTGAAGATGTTCTTGAGTTACAGGGGCATGGCGGTCCACAAATACTTCAAATGCTGATGAACCGGGTGATGACGCTTGGTGCAAGACCGGCCCGGCCCGGTGAGTTTTCTGAGAGGGCGTTTCTCAATAACAAGCTGGATCTTGTACAGGCTGAAGCCATTGCTGACTTGATTGAGTCTGCCACTGAAGCGTCTGCACGTGCGGCTCAGCGCTCGCTGGAAGGTGTGTTTTCAGACAGGGTCAACCAACTGCAGCAGGCCTTAATTGATTTGCGGGTTTTTGTTGAAGCCTCGATGGATTTCCCGGATGAGGAAATTGATTTTCTGGCTGATAGTGATGTCCTTGCAAGACTGCACGGCGTTGACGGAAGGCTTCAGGCTTTGCTTGACCAGGCTCACCAGGGGCAACTATTGAGAGATGGCATTAATATTGCCATTGCAGGTCTGCCCAATGCCGGGAAATCGAGCCTTTTGAATGCCCTGGCCGGGCGTGACTCTGCCATTGTGACGGATATTCCCGGTACCACCCGGGATGTTCTGCGTGAGTACATCTCCCTGGATGGTCTGCCCGTGCATGTTTCTGATACCGCGGGTATTCGTGAGTCCACTGACCAGGTCGAGGTTGAAGGTGTGCGCAGGGCACGTGCAACGATGCTGGCGGCCGATCTTGTTCTTCTGGTTGTTGATGCCACACAGTCACCCGGGCCGCAATTGTCCCTGAAGAAAGAGGTTCCCGACAAGATTCCCTGTATCGAAGTGCACAACAAAGTTGATTTGACCTGTATTGAAAGCAGCCTGGATGAAGTATCGAGAAAGGTATGGGTATCAGCCAAAACAGGGCAGGGCCTTGGTAAGCTGATTCACCTGGTAAAAAGCATTGTCGGTGCCACTGAGAGTTATGAAGGCGTTTTTTCCGCCCGCAGCCGGCACCTGGAGGCACTGAGACGTACACAGAACCATATCAAGACCGGACAACAACAACTTGAACAGTTCAACGCACCTGAAACATTGGCAGAAGAACTTCGCCTTGCACAGAAGTCCCTTGGGGAAATTACCGGGGAGTTTCTGCCGGATGATTTATTAGGGGCTATTTTCTCCAGCTTTTGTATAGGAAAATAGTTATTCAAAATTTGAGGTAGACGGGTCAGGACAGGAGTTCTGCAAGACATGATGGAGTGGGAAACCGTATACAAGGTCGCCAGCCTGAGTTTCGTCGTTGGAATCATATTCGGCGCAGTCGTAAACAAGACCAATTTTTGCACCATGGGTGCGGTCAGTGACTGGGTGAACATGGGAAACAAGGGCCGTTTACGCGCCTGGTTCCTGGCCATCGGTATTGCCATCCTGGTTACACAAGTACTTCAGTTCAAAGGCATCATTGACCTGAGTGAGGCCATTTACCTGACTCCCAATTTTGGCTGGCTGGGTTCTCTGTCAGGCGGTTTCCTGTTTGGTGTGGGTATGACACTGGCATCAGGTTGCGCGAATCGTACCCTGGTCAGGTTGGGTGGTGGCAACCTCAAGTCGTTGGTGGTGATGATTGTCATCGGCTTGACCGCCTACATGACCATGCGTGGTTTGTTATCGTCGTTCAGGATGAATGTCATCGAGGCCAGCAATATAAACCTCGCCAATTATGGTCTTGCCAACCAGGGTATTGACACGTTTGTCAGTAGCGGCCTGGGCATAGATAGCCCGGTACTCGTGCGTGGTATCCTGGCGGTAACCATCGCTGCTGGACTCATCACTTTTGCGTTTAAGGGAAACGAACTCCGGCAAAGTTTTGATAATTTGCTGGCAGGATTCAGCATTGGCCTGATCATTCCGGCCGGTTGGTATATCACCGGCGTGATTGGTTTGGACGACTTTGAGCCCCTGCGGCTGGAGTCCTACACGTTTACCGGGCCGACCGGTGATAGCCTGATGTATCTGCAAACTTTTTCCGGGTCAACCATCAGTTTCGGTATCGCTGCAGTGTTTGGTGTCATCCTGGGTTCTTTTCTTTACGCCATTATGACCGGTAGGTTCCGCTTGGAAACCTTCATCAGCCGCAGCGATATGATCCGGCATATGCTGGGGGGCGTGTTGATGGGTTTTGGCGGTGTATTGGCACTGGGTTGCACCATTGGTCAAGGAATAACGGGTATGTCTACACTTGCGCTTGGCTCCTTGCTGGTGCTCATCAGTATTATTTTTGGTAGTGCGCTAACGATGAAGATAGATTATTACCAGATGGACGAAAATGGTTTTTTCAGTTCCTTGCGTCACGCGTTGGCGGATATGAGGCTGTTTCCGGCGTCGAAAAAAAAGGGCTGAACCCCGCGGTTCAGCCCCTGAACTGTTTTACGACGGGCGCTTTGGTCTAACCGGCGCCAGCCAAAATTGAACGCTAGCCGGTTTTACGAATAAGATAGGTCCAAACGCCGCCTTCTTCTTTCTGTTCTACCAATTCATTACCGGTTGTACGGCAAAAAGCCGCAAAATCGGCAACCGAACCTGGATCAGTAGACTGAACTTCAAGGGTATTGCCGCCTTCAAGTGATTTCAGAGCTTTCTTTGCTTTAAGAATAGGCAACGGACAATTCAGGCCCTTTGCATCTAGTACTTGGTCTGCCATAGTTAATTCCTTGCGGTTATAGAGTTTAAAAAATCAGATAAACAGGTTGATGTGGCTCTGGGTTGCCACTTCAATATAGGTTGCTGCACCACCAATCTCGATACCCTCAATCATGTCATCCTTTGAGTACTCAAACAAATCCAGGGTCATTTGACAGGCGATCATGCGTACATCGGCTTCTACTGCCAACTCGCGGAGTTCTGGAATCGAAGCAACACCTTTTTTCTTGATCAGGTTCTTCATCATTTTTGATGCCGCAGCATCAACACCCGGGATCGCGGATACGAGATTTGGCATACCCATGTGCATACCCATCATCGGCATCTTCATGGCGGGGTTTCCGAGCGAACTCACCTGTAGCTTCAGGTCCTTCATTAACAATGGAAGACCATAGAAAGTGAAGAACATGGTGACATCCAAACCCATGGCTGCAGCGGTGGTAGACAGGATAAACGGGGGATAAGCCCAGTCGAGGCTGCCTTTTGTAACAATGATAGACATGGTGTTCGGGTCAATACCGGGTTTCAATTCTGTGCTGCTCATTTAAACTACCTCGCTGGGAGTAAAAACCTTCTTTTGTTAGGAGGTTAGGGCTCTTTAGTATATATAAACTCGGTTTATTAAGGAAATCGAATATTCAGTTAACAGAAAAGGCAATCAAGGTTTTCCCTTTCAAGAAGTGCTTGACTGAAAAAGAAGCGTAAAAGAGGCAAGGTTCTTCTTGTCGAAACACCATGTCTGACAGAGAATAAACCCACCCTGAAAGCACTGTTTCAATGAAAGACTTTCAAACATTGGCGCAATAAGCACACAACAGAGAAAATTATGCCTCAACTAGATTTCAATTTTGTACGTAGTCAGTTTCCAGCCTTCGCTGAACCGTCACTGGATGGTTTTGCACACTTCGAAAATGCCGGGGGCTCTTTTGCCTGTGGGCAGGTGATAGAGTCACTACACCGCTTTTACCGGGAAACGAAAGTTCAGCCTTACTATGGCTTCGAACCCTCACGCGGTGGTGGTTTACAAATGGACCGGGCGCGCGAGCGTATGGCCAAATGGCTGAATGTGGCTACTGATGAAGTTCACTTTGGCCCTTCAACATCACAAAACACCTATGTTGTTGCCCAGGCGTTGCGGCAGCACCTGAAACCGGGTGATGAAATTGTCGTGACCAACCAGGATCACGAAGCCAACGTGGGTGTCTGGCGAAAGCTGGAAGCCGAGGGACTGGTTATTCGCGAGTGGCAGGTTGATCCTCAAACCGCGGAGCTGGATCCACAAGCGCTTGATCAATTACTGAATGAACGCACGCGCGTGGTGGCGTTTACCCACTGTTCAAATATCGTTGGCAGCATGCACCCGGTTCGTGAATGGACAGACAAGATTCATGCAGCGGGGGCCATGGCCATCGTTGATGGTGTGTCTTACGCCGGGCACGGCTTGCCGGATGTAGAGGCGCTTGGCGCTGACATTTACCTGTTTTCCTTATACAAGGTTTATGGTCCGCACCTTGGTGTGATGGTCATGCGCAAGGCCATCAATGAGCAACTACCCAACCAGGGTCACTTTTTTAATGCCGATTACCCCACTGCCCGTTTTACGCCGGCTGGTCCTGATCATGCTCAGGTCGCATCTGTTAATGGTGTCATCGACTATTTCGAGGCGGTCTACTCACATCACTTTGGTGATGAGGCGGTCACGGCACCTGGCAAAACAGCGAGAGTCCGGGCCCTGTTTCAACATACAGAACGCAGAAATCTGCAGCCCTTGCTTGATTTTCTCAACCAACACCCATCGGTTAACCTCATTGGCAGGACGACCACCAAACATCGCGCACCCACCGTGTCCTTTACCGTGAAAGGACGGGATCCCGCCGAGATTGCGGCGGCGCTCGCCGCGCAGAAAATTGGTATTGGCAATGGTAATTGTTATGCCTGGCGATTGATGGAAGCATTGAATATTCCGCCATCAAGCGGTGTGGCGCGTTTGTCATTTGTTCATTACACCAAGACAGAGGAGGTTGATCGCCTGATAGAGGCTCTGGACCAGATCCTGTAAGTATTTTGCGGGTAGACCAGATATAAATGAGACACATTCAATGGTGATTTGCCCCGATAAAACGGTTAAGCTTGGCCCTAGCCCGGCCATGAGGCTAGGGAATACGGGGAGATTTGGCGTCAGAGATGAAGCCCACCAATACGAATAATCCAGATTACTTCCACAAGGTTGTCGATTGCCAATGGGCCTGTCCAGCGCACACAGATGTGCCTGAGTACATCCGCAAGATTGCCCAGGGTGAGTTTACCGACGCCTATATTCAAAACCGCGAGAGCAACGTTTTCCCCGGCATTCTCGGCCGGGTCTGCGATCGCCCGTGTGAGCCCGCCTGCCGGCGTGGACGCACCAACGAAAAACCGGTGGCAATCTGCCGGCTTAAACGGGTTGCCGCGGATCACCGTGACGATGACATCAGTGACCGTTTGCCACTCATACCCGAAAAGAAAAACGGCAAAAAAATCGCCCTGATCGGTGCCGGTTGTGCATCACTCGCGGTGGCCAATGACCTGATGCCGGTCGGTTATGAATGCACGATTTTTGAGGCGTTGTCTGAACCGGGTGGCCTGATGCGTTCAAATATTCCGTCGTTTCGTCTGCCGGCAGATGTGTTGAATGAGGAAATTGCCTATATCACTGATATGGGTGTTGACCTGCGCTTGAACCATCCCATCAAGAGTATGAAAGCCTTGCTGGACGAAGGATACGATGCTGTATTCGTTGGTACTGGCGCACCCAAGGGCAAGGAGTTGAACCTGCCGGGCCGTGAAGAAGGTGCTGAGAATATTCATATCGGCATCACCTGGCTCGAATCGGTCGCGTTCGGACACCTAAAGAAAATTGGTAAACGGGTACTGATCATTGGTGTGGGTAACACGGCAATGGATTGTTGCCGTACCTCCCTGCGCATGGGTGCGGAAAACGTCAAGGTCATGGCGCGCAAACCCCGCGATTTCTTCAAAGCTTCTGACTGGGAACTGGAAGATGCCGAAGAGGAAAATGTCGAAATTGTCGTCAATCACTCGCCGAAGGAGTTTGTCATCGAAGACGGCCGCCTGGTCGGTATGGTCTTCAAACAGGTCGAGTATGAAATCGAATATGGCCGGATCGTTAACCAGTTAACCACCGGTGAAGTCATGATCCCCTGTGATGACGTGATCCTGGCGATCGGTCAGGACAACGCATTCCCGTGGATCGAACGTGATCTTGGAATGGAATTTGACCAGTGGGATGTGCCGGTGGTGGATAAGACCACCTTTGAATCAACCCTGCCGGGTGTATTCTTTGGCGGTGATTCAGCCTTTGGCCCCAAGAACATCATCTGGGCCGTCGAACATGGTCACCAGGCTGCCATTTCCATTCACCGCCATTGCCAGGGTGATGACCTGCATGATCGTCTGCCGGTTTTGATGAATCTCGGTAGCCGCAAAATGGGAATGCATGAATGGAGCTAC
>Ga0316189_10002517_pt1 | contig 17909 bp, 13 predicted proteins | sample LowCovwburrow_MG_FD_204930 | JGI IMG/M metagenome (GOLD analysis project Ga0316189, IMG submission 204930) | Coastal sediment microbial communities from Maine, United States - Lowes Cove worm burrow | ecosystem: Environmental > Aquatic > Marine > Coastal > Sediment | place: USA: Maine...
CGCCACCGGAAGCCTGAATGCGTCGGCGGCCCAGTGGCTGATTGGCCAAGGGCGGGTCACGCCTCCGTATCGAGTGAGCCAGGGACAACACCGCGGCCGGAACGGGGTGATCAGCATTTCGACCACGCCGGCCAGCGAAGATGTTACGGCCGGCAGCTCATCCGAGCCGACAATTTGGGTGGGAGGCCGAGCGGTGATAACGGCTGAAGGGGTAATCCAACTATGACGGCCACGGTACGGAACCTCAACCAATCAGTAGACGGTGAACCGTTGCAAGAGGTGGTGCTCGACTCGGGAGAGATGAGCATCCATCTGCTCAACATCGGGGCCTCGATTTGGCAGCTTTCCCACCGGGCCTTACCCGGCCAGAATCTCGTGCTGCATCATCAAGACCCAGCCGAGTACGCAATCAACCGTCCCCATTTCGGTTGCACCGTGGGGCCGGTGGCCAACCGCATAACCGGTGCTCGGTTCACCCTCGACGGCGAGGATTACCAGCTTGAACCCAACGAAGGAGCCAACCAACTGCATGGTGGCCCCACCGGGTTTGGACGTAAAACGTGGATTGTTGACGAGGTGCACGCTGACGGTCCCCAATCTTGGGTCCGGTTCCGCCTTAATCGGCCCGCGGGCGAAGGTGGGTACCCCGGAGACCTTCAGATCACGGCCACCTACGAATTGGTGGGTGAGCGGTTGCGGTTCTCGTGGTCGGCGGTGAGCGACGCCCCCACACCGGTGTCGCTCACGAACCACACCTACTGGAACCTCAATGGTGTGGCGGGGGCACAGCCCGTTGACGCCCACTGGATTCGGGTATCAGGGGATCGACGGGTGGAGGTGGACGACCAACTCCTACCCACGGGCCAGCTTCGCCCGGTGGCGGCAACTCCCTATCATCTCACCGAATTCGAGATGGTCTCGACCGTGTTAGACCGGCTGCCCGACCGTCGGATCGATGATTGTTACGTTGGCGGCCAGGGCGTGGGGGTTAACCAGTCGGGCCGAGGTCTCGGCACTGGTTGTGCCGATGCTGGCCTGATCCAGGCCGCGATTGTTGGGACCCAGTCGGGAATCCGTCTCGATGTTGACACGTCGCTACCGGGGCTGCAGGTGTATAGCGGCCATATGTTGGAGGGGTCGACGGCGAGTGGTGGGTTTGGCCCGTACGCTGGCCTGTGTTTGGAGACCCAACACCTTCCCGACGCAGTGAACCAACCGGATTTCCCGTCATCTCTGGTTCGGCCGGGCGAGATGGTGGAACACTGGACGACCTATGAGTTCTCAGCCAACCCTCCAACTGAGGGGGCACCCGTTCGTTGACCCGCTAGGCCACGACGGCCACCGCAAACGCTGCTGCGGATCCGACAAAGCCCAGCCACGGCACCACCGTTGGCACCGAAAACTGGGGGGCGGCCACCGGGTCGGAATTGGCGGTGAGAGTCGGATCAGCGTGCAGTTGCCTGGCGTCTCGACGCTTCAGCACGATCAGGGCCACGTTCACGATCATGAACACCACCAGCAGCACGGTGGAGGTGGTTTCGGCCAAAGCCCCGACATTCAAGGTTAGGGCCGCGGCGACAACGGCGACGCCAATGGTGACAGTGGCGAGCACGGGGGTGCCGAAACGCGGATGCACATGGGTGAACACGGCGAGCGGTCGAGCCCGGCGCCCGAGGCCAAACAACATGCGAGACGCCATGACCAGTTGGGCTAGCACCCCATTCAGGGCTGCTACCGCTGCGATCGCCGACAGAACTTCACCGTTCCTGCCGCTACGTTCATACACCAGCGAAAGTGGTTGCTCGGAGTCGCTGAGAAGCTGGGGGTCTACCGCCCGCAGCGCGGCGATTGACACACCACCGTACAAAACCGCGGCGATGATGAGCGAGCCAAGAATGGCGATGGGAAGGGTGCGGTGAGGGCGTTTCACTTCCTCGGCCAGATTGACGATGTCCTCGAAACCGATGAAGGCGAAGAAAGCCAACACCATCGACAAACCCAGACCAGCCCAGGGAATGGCGTCGAACGCCGGCCAGCCCGCTTTCCAGGCGTCAGTGGGCGTGGACACCCATCCCGCTTGTATCACTAACACGAGACCCACCACCTCGAGGATCGTGATCACCCCCGCAAGGGCGAGTGATTCCAACACTCCCCATAGTGCGATAAGGAGCAGCACTACCGCCACGGCCACGATCAACACCTCAGTCGGCAGGTCGATGAGGGATTGTAAATAACCAACCCCACCGCGGAGAACGGCGGCCGCTGACGTCGTACCCACAAACACGATCGTCAGACCTACCACCACCGACGGCCAGGTGGCGTTGAACGCGGCGCGTACATAGGTGGCTTCTCCTGAGCTTTCCGGCATCCGCACTGAAAGCTCGGCGTACGACATGGCAGTTGGTGCCGCTACGAGACCGGCAGCCAGGAAAGCCAACGGGGCGAGAATGCCGGCGTTGCCAGCCACGGTGCCCACCAGGACATAGATACCAGCGCCCACCATCACTCCCACCCCATACAGGGTGAGCAGTAGGGGCCCGAGGCGCCGAGGAAGCCGACTATTGGGCTTATGGTTGCTTGAGGCTAGGGGAGTGGTCGTCCCGTCCGCTGGACCCGACGAATCGGGGGAGTGCTCACCGCTGCCTGTTGCGTCCTCCATGCCCGGAGTGTAACAGTCGGGGTGGCCCAGCGGTGTAGCCGATCCCCGTGGTTGTGGGATCGTGGTGCTAGTGGAGGGTTACCGGAATCCGAGCTGCGGATCGATCGCTGATAGTGGGTTTCCATTCGACGTCGCCCGCCAGTTGGATGCCGGGGAATCGGGTGAACAAGCCTCCGAGCGCGATGCGGGCTTCAAGCCGGGCGAGTGCGGCGCCGAGGCAGAAATGGTGACCGTATCCAAACGTGAGGTGAGGGTTTGGTGACCGTTGAAAGTTGAGTTCGTTGGGTGCTTCGAACACCCTCGGGTCTCGGTTGGCGCCAAGAATTCCCATGAAAACGGCCTGGCCTTCTTCGAGGGTATGGCCACCCCGTTCATGGGGCTCCACCACCATACGCATCATGGCTTTGGCTGGTGCTTCGAAACGGAGCAGCTCTTCGATGGCTAAACCGAGCGGGTCGCTTGAGCTTCCCGTGTTGGTGCTGCTCAGATTGGATCCAGCCAACCCGGTTTCGTCGAGGTCGCTTGGTTCCGAGTCAGTTTGTCCGCTCAACGAAAGGCCGAGGCCCTTCAGGGCCAGAGCGGTGAATTCCTCGGCTGCCTCTGGGCGTTCACACAGGGCATTGGTGGCCGAACCCAAAATGCTGGCGGTAGTGTCGTGGCCCGCGAACAACAGGATTGAGCAGGCCCCAAGAATCTCGACCGTCGAAAGACCACCTTCCTTGTTCTCGTTGGCCAGCAGTATCGACAACAGGTTGTCTTCGGGCGCAGCCCGGTAGCGGTCCATGAGTGCTCCGAGGCGGTGTTCGAGTTCGTCGCCCGCCTGGCGGGCCCGTTCCTCGTAGTCGGGAAGGTTAACGGCACCAAAAACCACTGCCCCAAACTTTCTCGACCAGTCAGCGAGCCAATGTCGATCTTCGTCAGCTACACCGAAGAGCCGGCCAATGACAGCCGCCGGTAGGGGATGAGCGAACATCTCCACCAGGTCGATGGTCCGCCCGCCGGCCGCTTCGGTTTCCATCTGGTCGAGGAGTTCGTCAGCGATCTGTTGGATCGACTGGCCCATTGTCGACACCGCCCGGGCCGTGAAGCGGCGCGACAGCGGCGACCGGAGCCGGGTATGGGTGGGGGGTTCATGGAACAGCATCCAACCATCGAGCAGTTCGATAGCCTTGGCGAGCGCTTCGGCCCGACTCCCAGATTGGCGGGAACGAAAGGCCTCCATACGTTCGGTGGAAAGCCGCCGGTCGCGGAACGCTTCGTCGAGTTCGGGATGGCCCGTGATCACCCACGCCCGATGACGTTCGCTCCACAGCACCGGATTGGTGGCGCGCATCTGGTTGAAGAACTCAGGGGCGTGCCGCACATGGTTGTCGGTGAGGAAGTCAACCGGGTCGTCAGCGGGGAGGGCAGCGGGAGACGAGCGAGGCGTATTCGTCGGTGTCGCCCCATCGGAGCGGGAACGATTCATGACTCCACGGTAGCTGTCGGCGGTGGGCTCGTCGAACTTGACGGCAAGCGGCACCCGCCAAGAAACTCACCACCCGATTGTCAAGCGGGGGAGCTAAAGGTCGCGGAGATACCGGATGAGATCGGTGGTGGTGACGATGCCAGCCAGGGACCGGTCTTGGTCGTCGAGTACAACCACCGAATGGAAGTTGCCACTCGATAACATCTCAGCGGCATCGGCCACAGTGGCGGAAGTGTCGAGGGTTTTGACCTCCGGGGTCATGGCGTCGTCAATGCTGTATTGATAGTCGAGCATGGCGCTCATGCTCTTGGCGTCTGAACCGTCGACATCGTAGGCCAGTCGGAGCACATCGATCGAGGAGATCATGCCAACGACCTGGTCGTTGTCAACCACTGGAACATGGTGAAACGGGGCGTCAGCTAACAATCGGTACACCGACGATAGTGGTTCGGAACGTTGGACGGTTGTTACTCGCGAGGTGAGTACTTTCGTGATCGGTTCGGAATGGTTCACAGCGTTCACTGTACTGGCCACAAGGTCGTGCGGGGTGGCTATCGGTTGTTGGATGCTGAGGGGCTCGAGTTTCCATACTGATAGTCGACCAAACCGGTATTGAGATGCTCAGGATCGAAGGTCCAATATTGGCGGATCTCGGAAATCAGGTTGGCAGCTTGGTTGGGAGGCGAAGCAAAGCGGTAGTGTTCGGAACCACAAAACGTAAACGGCTGGTTGTTGATGGGGTTGGTGCCATGCATCCGCCATTCAATGGCGGCACCATTGGCGTCGCCCACAAACGAATCGACGTGCCAGGTGGCGCCGAGCCAGCGCTCTCGAACCTTCACCCACATTGTGCCGATCTTGGCGGCCCCCGTTACCGGACGGATGTTGGTATCAAAGATTGTGGCCTCGGCGGTGAAATGGTCGGCAATGTCGTCGGCCGTGCCGTGGCCGCAGGCATGAAAGTAGGCGTTGATGCGTTGCTCAGGGTCCATGGGCGAAGCCTAGAGCCCAGTGAGCGTTGGCCGGTGACTGGCGACCCTTCGGTATGGCGCATTTTCTGGGAAGCGGACATAATCTGAGATTTACTGCCACCAGAGAATGGACGTTTACATGCGAGCTTGGCGAATTAATGATCTGGGCCATCCAGCTGAGAAACTGGAGCGTGAAGACCTGGCATCGCCGCAACCTGAGGCAGGTCAGATCCATGTCGCGGTGGAGGCGACCACGATCAACTTCGCCGATATCTTGTTGTGCCAAGGGATCTACCAAGACCGGCCAGGGATTCCGTTCACGCCTGGTCTGGAGACGAGTGGCCGGGTGCTCGCTCACGGAGAAGGAGTGGATCCTGACTCCTTTCCGGTGGGGTCTCGAGTAATGGGAATGGCCGCGCTGCCACACGGTGGTTACGCCGAGGAATCCTTAATCCGGGCCAACACGGCTTTAGCGATGCCCGACTCGGTGGATGCTGGGGTCGGAACTGTTTTGTACTCGACCTACCAGACCGCCCACGTGGCCATCCACCATCGAGCCCAAATCCAGCCCGGTGAATGGCTGCTGGTGCATGGAGCTTCCGGCGGGGTTGGTTCGGCGGCGGTTCAATTGGGGTTAGCGGCGGGAGCCATAGTGGTGGCCACGGCTGGTGGTGAAGCGAAAGCTCAGTTCTGCGCTGACCTTGGTGCCCACCATGTGATCGACTACACCGCCGTAGATTTTTCCGAGTCGCTGAAGGAACTGACCGGTGGCCGCGGCGTGGATGTGGCCTTCGACGCCGTTGGTGGCGATCTCGGAGAAGCGACCCGACGGCTCATGGCATGGGAGGGTCGACTGGTGGTGATCGGTTTTGCTTCGGGCGGTGTCCCGAATTACCCAGCCAATCACCTTTTGGTGAAGAACTACACCATCATGGGTCTGCATTGGGGAGCGATGGCTGATCATGGGGGGCGCCCAGTTATTGAGGCGGCCCATGAACACCTCATGCAGTTGTATGCCGATGGGGCGATTGCGCCCCCGGTGGCTGATGCTGCCCGTTTCGACGATCTCGTGGATGCTATGGGTCGGCTTGAGCGTCGCTCCGTAACGGGCCGGTTGGTGTTTGTGCCGTGACGCTGAATCGGGCCTCCCCGATTTTCGTTGACACCGTAAGCGCGAGAGAATAGCGGTATGAGACAAGAGCGACAGATCGAATTGATGAACCGGGTGCTCGACGCTGGCGAGCATCTCACCGGGCTTTATGGTGATCATTCGATGGTGCAAGACGCGTCCGCCTATACCGACGTGACCCGTTTTGAGCTGGAACAACAACGCCTGTTTCGCAACGGAGCGGTGTTTGTGGGGCTGAGTGCTCAAGTCGCTGAACCGGGCAGCTACCTTACTGCCACCTTCGATCGGATCCCGCTGGTGATCGTGCGCCAGGCCGACGGTGAGTTGGTGGCGATGGTCAACGCGTGCCGACACCGAGCTGCTCCGTTGGTAGAACAAGGGTCGACTGGTGGGGGGCTCAACGCGCTCTCGTGTCCCTATCATGCTTGGACCTATGAACTCGACGGTCGGCTTCGAGCACGGCCCGGTGCCTATGGAGCATTTGACGACGTCACGATCAACTGTGACCTGAAGACCGTGGCGGTGGCTGAGAAACACGGCATCATTTTCGTGCGTCCAGATTCACCGGAGCCGATCGACGTCGACCAGGTCCTTGCGGGGGCTGAAGATGACCTCGCAGCGTTTGATCTCAGTTCGGCCGTCCATATCGACACCCAGGTGAACACCTGGAACATCAATTGGAAGATGATCCTCGACACGTTCACCGAGGTTTACCATATCCGTACCCTTCACCCCCAGACCATCGCTCCCTACTTCACCTCTGATGGGATCCTGTTCGAACCCTTTGGCGCCAACATGATGGCCGTCGGGTTGCGGAACACGACCGAACGGGAGCGGGAGAAGGATGAAGGCCAACGATCGATCGTGCCCTATGGCACCATTCAATATTTTCTGGTGCCGAGCGGACTGATCACTCACCAGATTGATCATTTCGAAACCTGGCGGATCGAACCAATTTCGGTCAACGAGACCCGAACGTACACGTCTGCTTTTGCGCTGAAAGCGCCGGTTTCAGCCGAAGAAGATAAGCGGTGCCGTTACAACTTGGACCTGTTGGTGGAAGTGACTGGAGCCGAGGATTTCGTGACGATGGAAAAGATACAACGAAGTCTCGAATCGGGCGTGATTCCGCATCTCGTATATGGAAGTAATGAAGCACCTCTCGTTCATCTCCATGAATCGATAAATGCCATGGTTCACCGGGAGGGGTGAACCGGGTGCCTTTCAGTTGGAGGGGCCCAGGTTAGTTGGAGGGGCCCAGGCTTTTCCTGCTCCCTGGGACAACCGGGACGATAGGCACAGTTGAAGAATCAATCGAACGAACCGTGGTGGGCGGGGTTTGCGTGTCATTGTGGTTGATCGGTGGGGCACTCTCCGAAACGGGGACCGCTGGCCTGGTTTCCGGCATGTCTCGGGAAGGGAAGTTCACGACGATGGCCACCACGAGTACGACTGATACCACGGCGATAACGGTGTAGGTGTTGAATGCTGGGACCTGGATGATGGTCTGCCAAAGGTTCGCCAGTCGGGAACTCTCGTTGCTGGCGCCATGCTGGGTGGGGAGGGCCAAGAGGTGAGGGGGGATCTCGCCGGTGGGCAACGGCTCTTCTATCATCGTCCCCATTGCGGGATCGTAATCGGAAGCGGCAAAACGTCGCTTTACCTTGGTTTGGTCAACTGGGTCAAAAGAACGCTGAATATCCTCGAAGGTGGCATCATTAGCCCACCCAGGCAGGGTGGAATGACGCGATCCTTTTTCGTGGGTTAAAGTGCGGAGATTCAATGAGGGCAACTTTCAGGCGGATGTGCACTCCTCAGGAGCGACTATACGCGGAATTACCACCCAATTTATTGAGCAAACAAACCCCGTTGGTCGGACCTTACGCGTTCGGGTGATTTTGCCTATCTTTTTGGGATCAGGGTAGGGCAATGGTCCAGTGTCACAGGGGGCGGCTACGGTAGGAGCAAGCGCAAGAGATGCGACACGTTCCAGGCGAGGTGCTGCCAGTGGCACTGACAGAAGACCCACAACTTCTATTGTTCGACACGGTCGATCTTGCTGCTCCGCTCGGCGAGCTGGCGGAACAGGCAGGTATCGTGCCGCGCCGTGATCTGGTGGCGGGAGTTGATTTTCATCCCGCCGTGGGGGAGTGGTTTGCGGCTCGTTTCGACGCCGGCGCCACCCCGCCGCAGGTGCGGGGGTGGCCGCATATCGCGGCTCGCCGGAACACGCTCATTTCGGCACCGACCGGGTCGGGTAAAACCTTGGCCGGATTTCTCATGTCGATCAACCGGCTGTATCTGGCCCACTCGGCAGGAATTGATATTAGCGGAACCCGGGTGGTGTATGTCTCGCCGTTGAAGGCCCTGGCTGTCGATATTGCTGAAAATTTGGAGCGGCCATTGGCAGAGATTGCTGATGGGGCCCGGGCGATGGGGATGGACGCCCCAAACCTCACAATCGGTATCCGCACTGGTGACACTCCCTCATCGGAGCGCCAAGCAATGATTCGTAAGCCGCGCACCTTTGTGGTTACCACCCCCGAATCGTTGTACCTGCTGGTTACGGCCGAGAAGAGTCGGAACATTCTGCGTTCGGTCGACACGATTATCGTCGACGAGATCCACGCCATGGCCCGCGACAAGCGTGGAGCCCACCTAGCCCTCACGATGGAGCGGCTGGAACATGTGTGTGCCAACGCACCGATTCGAGTGGGGCTGTCGGCTACCCAGAAACCAATCGAAGTGGTGGCCCAGTTGCTGGTAGGTGCCCGTGTCGGTCCCGCCGGTGCACCCGATTGTGAGATCGTCGATGTTGGCCACGGCCAGGCCCTTGACATACAGCTCGAGGTGCCCGACGCTGAACTCGAAGCGGTGGCCTCACACCGCCAGATGGCCCAGGTGATGGACCGTATCGCGGAGCTGGTCGTGGATCACCAAACGACCCTGGTGTTTGTGAATACGCGCCGTCTCGCGGAACGGCTCGCTCACCAACTCGGCGAACGATTGGGTGATGATGTGGTGGCCGCCCACCACGGGTCGCTGAGTAAGGATCGGCGGCATACCGTCGAGCGTCGGCTCCGAGCGGGTGACCTCAAAGCGCTTGTGGCTACGGCGTCACTTGAATTGGGCATCGATGTCGGGCCCGTGGAACTGGTCTGTCAGATCGGTTCGCCTCGTTCGATCGCCACCTTCCTGCAACGTGTTGGCCGATCGAACCACACCCGATACGGCACGCCCAAAGGTCGGCTTTTTCCGTTCACGCGCGATGAACTGGTGGAATGCACCGCTCTGCTGCGGGCAGTAAAGTCGGGGGCGCTTGATGCCCTACAGCCCCCAGAAGGGAGCCTCGATATTCTCGCCCAACAGATTGTGGCTGAGACCGGGGCGGAAGAATGGAGCACAACGGCGTTATTTCGGCTGGTCACGAACGCTCATCCGTATCGCAACCTCACCCGCGAGGAGTTTGACGAGGTTATCGCGTTTGTCAGCGAGGGGGTGATGACTGGGCGCGGGCGTCGTGCTGCTTGGGTGCATTACGACGCCATCAACGACGAGTTGCGGGGTCGAAGGGGTGCCCGGTTTGTGGCGCTCACGTCGGGCGGCGCCATTCCAGAAATATACGACATGCGAGTCGTGGCCGAACCCGACGAAACCTTTATTGGCACAGTCAACGAAGATTGGGCCACCGAGTCGATGGCCGGTGACATCTTTCTCCTCGGCACCCATTCGTGGCGGATTCGCCAGGTAGTGGGGGGTCAGGTGCGGGTGACCGACGCTGGTGATGCCCCACCCAGCATCCCGTTCTGGCTCGGAGAAGCTCCGGCACGCACATTTGAGCTCTCAATGGAAGTATCAGATCTGCGCAGCGAGGTGGATCAATTCTTGGAACGTGATGACCCGGCAGGAGCTACATTAGCGCTGGTGGCGTCGGCCGGGATCACCTCCGAATCGGCGGCCTTGATTGTCACCTACCTGGCAGCGGCGAAAGCAACGCTGGGCGTCATGCCTACTGCCACCAATCTGGTGATGGAGCGTTTCTTCGACGACGCCGACGGGATGCAGCTGGTGATCCACTCGCCGCTCGGCGGCCGGATTAATCGGGCCATGGGCTACGCCCTTCGCAAGAAGTTCTGTGTGGGTTTCAACTTCGAACTGCAGGCGGCGGCCAACGATGACGCGGTCGTGATTTCGTTGGGTCCTCACCATTCGTTTCCGCTCACCGATGTCCAGCATTTCTTGAAACCCGAGATCATCGCAGAGACCCTCACCCAAGCCATGCTCGACCAACCGGCTTTTCAGTCCCGTTGGCGGTGGAACCTCAACCGAGCATTGGTTGTGCTGCGCATGAAAGGGGGCAAGCGGAATCCGCCGCCTATTCAGCGGATGGAAAGTGATGACCTGATGGCGGCCCTGTTCCCCGATGCCGCCGCATGCCAGGAGAACGTAACGGGGCCGCGGGAGGTGCCGGAGCATCTCCTCGTGCGCCAGACCATTCACGACACGCTCACCGAAACCCTCGACGTGGACGGGTTAACCGAGCTGTGGGAAGAACTCGCCCGGGGTTCGGTAGTGATGCACCATGTCGATACCACCGAACCCTCAGTGTTGTCGCACGAGATTCTCACCGCCCGCCCCTATGCCTTTCTCGATGACGACGAAATCCAAGATCGACGTACCCGTAATGTGCCGATTCGTCGGGGGTTGCCGACCAACCCCGCCGAGATCGGGGTGCTGTTGCCGGAGGCGATCGCCGCGGTGCAGGCGGAAGCCGCAGCCGAAGCCCGTACTGCTGATGAACTGCACGACGTGCTGCGAGACACCGTGCTTTTGCGGGCACGACCCGAATGGGAACCACTTTTCGTGCAGCTACTCGACCGGGGGCGAGCGCGCCAAGTAGACGGTCGATGGTATGCCACCGAGATGGAAACCCAGGTGGCAATACTGCGAGGCGAAACCGTCTCTGAAGACGTTCATCCCGAACAGGTGGCAGCCACCATGTTTCGGGGGCACCTGGAGTTACATTCCCCGGCAACTGTCGATGACTTAGCCGCCGAAACCGGTGTTGACGGCACAAACGCGGCGGTGGCGCTGGCCATGCTGGAATCTGAAGGGTCAGTGCTCCAAGGTCGGTTCACTCGCCCTGACGGGCCGGTGGAGTGGTGTTCGCGGCGCCTGCTCGCCCGAATGCATGCCCGGTCTCGGTCGACTCGGCGGAAGGCCGTCACCTCATCAACGCCTGAAGATTTCATGCGTTATCTATGCCGGTGGCATCATGTGGCGCCCGGCGCTCAGCTCCGTTCACCGGCTGGACTGGCCCGCTCTCTGGAACAACTCCAAGGTTGGGAGGCCGCTGTGGCTGGGTGGGAGACGGAGATCCTGCCAGCCCGGGTACAAGACTATCGGTCACGCTGGATCGACGACTTGTGTCATGGGGGTGAGGTGCAGTGGTTGCGGCTGTCACCCCCATCGCTCGACGACCCGAACAAACGTGGGAGTGGGCCGACGAAAGCCACTCCGGTGTCGTTGGTGTATCGTCACGACCTTGATTGGCTCCTGCGTGCAGCTCGCGGGGAGAGCGACCCACCGATACCCGAGCTGGGGCCGGTGGCGGAGATCATCGAGGTTCTCGATGAGCGAGGCCCCTGTTTTGTGGCCGAGTTGGCTGCTGCTACCGGACGCCTCAATAGCGACATCGAAACTGGTCTTTGGGAGGGGGTGGCCCGCGGGCTGCTTACTGCCGACGGTTTCGAGGCCATTCGCACCCTCACCGCCAAGAAGCGCAAGCCGCCACGTCAAACCCGGTCGGTGTCGCGGTTGCGTCGTTCGGGTTCTGGTCTGGCCCGTACACTGCCGGGGGCTGGTCGCTGGTCGCTGGTGCCGCGACTGGAATCCAGCGAAACAGTGTCGGCCGAAGCTGCCTTCGATCGACACGACCTAGCCGAAGCGGTAGCCGATCAGTTATTGGCCCGATGGGGGGTGTTGTTCTACGACCTGGTGGCAATCGAGCAGCTGGCGATGCCGTGGCGCGAGATCCAATGGGCGCTGCGCCGGCTCGAAGATCGGGGTCTGGTTAAGGGGGGTCGGTTTGTGCGAGGGTTCAGCGGTGAACAGTTTGCGCTTCCTGAAGCCGCCGAAGTGTTGGCCACCACCCGACGAAAGACCTACGACGGGGCCACCGTAACGGTGAGCGGTATCGATCCCCTCAACCTCAGTGCCGTCATCTTGCCCGGCGCCCGTGTACCGGCTCGACGCGGCCAGTTCGTGCAGCTCCCGATCTAATTCAGACGAGGCGGAATGTCCAGAATGGTAGGGTGGGCCGATGGTCGAGATCCGCTTTATCGAGGAGCACGAGCTCGCTGATTTCACCGTCGCCGATGCCAGAGGTTTCGGCATGACGGTACCCGACGATCAACAGGCGGACGCTGCCAATCGGCTCCGTCTTACCGGAGCGCTCGATCAAACGATGGCGGCCTTCGACGGTGGGCAAATGGTTGCCACCTTCAGCTCGTATCCCCTGGAGATCATGGTGCCCGGCTCTCGACGCATTCCGGTTGCCGGCACTACCTGGGTGAGTGTGCACACCACCCATCGCCGCCAAGGCATCCTGCGAAAAATGATGACCCGCCACCTCCAACAAGCCATTGAACAAGGCAAGACGGCGGCGGCCCTGTGGGCGTCGCAAGAAGCGATCTACCGCCGGTATGGGTATGGCTGGGCTACCCAATTTCAGCGCCTGGCCTTTGATGCCAGACGAGTAGCCCAGCGTCCAGAATTGATTGCTGACGGAGCCGAAATCCATCTGCGTATGGTTGATCGTGACCAGCTCGTAACTGCTGCTCCGCCTATTTATGACGCCACCCTTGGCCGAGTGCCGGGGGCACTGGCTCGCTCCGGCACCTGGTGGCGTACCGGGATTCTGTATGATGCCCCAGAATTTCGCCGTGACCGGGGGGAGCTTCGAGGTATTGTCGCCCGGGTTCCCTCAAGGGAACATCCTGCGCACCACCGAGACGTGGGCTACGTAATCGTGCGGCAAAAGCCAGCATGGGACGATCGTTCCGTGGCCCAAGGCACCACCAACATCGTTGAGCTGGCGGCCGAAAATGATCAGGTCCGTCGACGGCTGTGGCACGCCGTAACAGGGTTCGAACTTCAACCCAAGGTTGTGTATGAGATGGCCCCCATCGATGAGCCGCTCGGCTATGAGGTGGCTGAGCCCCGAAGTATCACTCGCAACCCCTGTGATGGGTTGTGGCTCCGACTCCTTGACGTGAACCATGCACTGAGCCAGCGCCGATACGGGGCGGAGGGGCGAATCCTGATTGAGGTCGAGGATCGGTTCCTCAATCGGGGAGGACGATTCGAACTCGACGTCGTTGATGGCCAAGGACATTGCCGGGCCGCCGACAGCGCCGCGGCCCCCGACGTCGAGGTCTCCATCGCCGACCTCGGTTCCCTTTACCTGGGGGCGTGTACCGCCACCCAGCTCCAACGGGCGGGTGGCGTCCGCGGTTCGGCCGAAAACATCGCCCTGTTGCACCGTCTGTTTGCCACCCGTCAAGCTCCCTACTGCCCGGAGACGTTTTGATGACATCGTCCACCCCGCCATCACCCGAATCGGGTCCCGTGGTGCGATTCGTGGCCCCTGATGAACTACTGGATTTTCGCCGACAGGTGATGTTTGGCTTCGGTGATGATTACGACGAAGGACGGGTAGCTAGCCGCGCTGCGCTCACCGAAGCCCTCGGCGCGACCCCCCTGTGTATTGTGGCCGAAGACCGGGGGCGGACGGTGGCCACGCTGGCCTCCTACGATCTTGAGCTCACCGTGCCTGGTGGTGATCGGGTCTCGACGGCGGGCACGTCAGCGGTTACCGTGCACCCCACCCACCGTCGGCGCGGATTGCTCACCCAGATGATGGCCAAACATCTCGACCAAGCCCGAGACCGGGGTCAACCTCTCGCCGCCCTTTATGCCTCGGAAGAAGCCATCTACGGACGATTCGGGTATGGGCCCGCCACCTTTGCCTACTGGCTTCGTTACTCCCACCATGACGTGACGGTGCCCGACGGCCCGGCCGAAATCCGTCTCATACCTCTCCAACCCAACGAGGCAGTCAACGTGCTGGCGCCCCTCTATGAACAAACCTTGGCCCGAAGGGTGGGTTCATATCGGCGGCAGGAGCCGTGGTGGGATCGGATCATTAGCCCATTCGCGGCACAAAACACCGGATCGGGCGAGTTGCGAGTGGTGGTGGCCGAACGCCACGGGCAACCGGTGGGGTATGTCTTGTTCCGATTGCGGGCCGTGTGGGGTGTTACCCGGCCAGACGGCACCGCCCAGGTGCAGGAAATGGCCTACCTCGACGATGACGTTCGCCGTCGCCTCACCTATTTCGTGTCAAACATTGATTTGATGCCCAATGTGGTCTGGAAACATAGTGCTTTCGACGCTCCATTACTGCTCGAAGCGACCCGACCACGGTCGATCGAACGTATCGTCACCGACCAGTTGTGGGTGCGGGTGCTTGATGTGGTTGCGGCCTTAGAATCCCGCCGCTACGAATCACCGGGAGGGCTGGTACTCGATGTGAAAGATCGCCACGGCTACACCACCGGCCGGTACCGGCTAGAGGTAGAAGAAGACGGGCACGGGCGCTGTGCCCCTACCACCGATGAGGCCGATGTTGAATTGGATGCGGCCGAACTCGGTGCGGTGTATCTGGGGCACCGGCACGTGCACACACTGGCTCGGGCCGGCAGGATCCACGGGGCGCCATCAACGATCGACCGCCTGGCGGACATGTTTGAGACCATGCACGCCCCCTTTTGCGCCGAGGCGTTCTGATGCCCATTGTCGCGTCGCCCGTCCAAACCCAACTGTTTGGTCCCTCAGTGGCCTTGTATCAGGGGGTGGAAGCCGATGCCGACTTGGGGGCGTTGTTCGCGGAGGAACGAGCGCTGGTGGCAGCGGCCACTGAACGCCGTCAAGCCCAGTTTTCGGTGGGGCGCCAATGTGCACACTACGGTCTCCGCTCCTTGGGGGTGCCCCCAGTCGCTATCGAACGGGGCCCCAAACGCGAGCCGGTATGGCCCGCCGCGGTGGCAGGGGCAATCAGTCACACCAATGGTCTGGTAGTCGCCGCGGTTGCACCCGCCGATGTGGTTCGGTCGGTGGGAATCGATGTTGAACCGAACGCTCCGCTCCCTCCCGACGTGCATCAGCGAATTATCCGGCCAGACGAGGCCGAACACATTAGCCAATTCGGCCCCGAGATGGGCTGGCCCCTCGATCGGTTGGTTTTTAGTGCCAAGGAGTCGGTGTACAAGGCCTGGTATCCGTTGGCACAAAAATGGTTAGGCTTCCCCGACGCCTCGCTCACCATCGACCCCTGGAATCAGCGGTTTCATGCCAAAATCCTGGTGAGCGGGCCTCTCAGCGAGGTGAGCGGCCGATTTGTGATCACCGACGGCCACATCATCACCGCGGTTGAAGTCCCATCGAGGATGTGACTAAAGACTCTAATATTTGTTGAGTCGGTTCGCCACCCTGTCCTACATGGTATCGGTGTTCTTCTACGACCATTTGGAGGTAGAAGCCTCGGGTTTGTCGCTGAGGCGGTCCAGTCACGTACTGCCTCACCTTCTGTCTCAAATCGTTCCTCAGGCCTTTGACCAACGCGCCGCGCCAACCGACAGCTGGCCGGTCCGGTCAAAGCGGCAGTGGCGGCGGGGCGAGGGGATCGTGCGCCCGGTGGCGTGGAACAGTGGGAACCGGGGCCTAATCCCAGCCGTGTCTGCTGATCTGTCTCTCGAACCGGTTACTCCCGGATTGGGGCTGATCGAGGTGTCGGGCACATTCCGATTCGAGGAGCATCCAGAGAGTCCCGAAGTTCAACGCCTGCATCGTTACCAATCGATGGCGGGAATGCGGCGATTGCTTCACCTTTTAGCTGAAGGGCTTACTCAGCCGTAGCTCAAGTACAGATACATCCCGAAATGGAGGTAACGGCCGCTAACGTATTGGTGTGGCGGATTCCGTTTTTGAGACCAGCCCGCTGATACTACAGGTTTGGGAGAAATCACCGGATGGTTTACTGATAGCCGATTCGAACGGAGTGATTGTCGAGGCTAACCGCCTTATTCACCAGATGTTCGATTATCCCCATGGGCAACTGATCGGCCAGTCGATCGAGGTGCTGGTGCCCGAGTCGCTACGGGGGGTCCATCGAGGGTTGCGTCACGGATACCACCAGAAACCCGTCACCCGACAACTGGGGTCGGGTATGCATCTGCTGGCCTGTAAATATGATGGCACCGTTGTGCCAGTAGAGATCAGCTTGGCCCCGTTTGACGGTGGCGACTATGTGCTTTCGGCGGTGCGCGACGTGAGCGACCGCATGGCTGTGGAGGCCCATCTCGCCGAACTTAACCTGAAACGCTTGATTGCCGAAGACCGGGAACGTATCGCCCGTGAACTCCACGACACCGTGATCCAAGAACTGTTTGTCTTAGGCATGCAATTACAAACCGCAATCGGGATAGAAGACGGTGATATCGACGACCGGCTGTCGAATGCTGTTGATTCGCTTGACAACACCGTCAACGAGATCCGCCGCGTGATTTTTGAGGTACAGGCCCTCGGACATGAGCGCGGCATGCGGGCGGAACTGATGCGAATCATCGCCGAACGCACGGCCGTTTTCCCAGCCGACCCCCGAGTGCGGTTTGTCGGTGATCTTGACGAGTTGACGGAAGACGTCGCCGGACACGTGTGTGCGGTGCTGAGCGAAGCCTTGGCCAACGTGGTACGCCATTCCGAGGCCGACGAGATTTCGGTCGAGGTCGAGTACACGGCTGATAGGTTGCTGCAAGTTATGGTGAGCGACAATGGGATTGGCATCACCAGTCCCCGCCGATCGGGGCTGCAAAACCTGGCCCGACGAGCGGCCGAGTTGGACGGCAATATCGAGATCGAATCGGCTCCGGGGGAAGGCACAACAATCCGATGGGTGGTTACCGTGCCCGAGGAAAAGGACGCTTCTTGATGGTGGAGATGGGCGGTTGCCACGATGCCAGCTGAAACGTCAGAGGAGCAGATTCGGGTTGTTCTGGTGGACGACCATGAGATGATCCGCGCCGGGCTGCGGGGTATTCTCGACCGCGAATCCGATATTTCGGTGGTGGGCGAGGCCAGCAGTGTGGATGAAGCGATTTCGGTGATCCGCCTTCGAACCCCCGATATTGCCGTGGTGGACTTGCGCCTTCTCGACGGTTCCGGCCTGAGCGTTATTGGCGCTATCCAAGAGCAGGGGCTCAAGACGAAACCCATCGTGTTGACTACCTTCCCCGACGACGAAGCCATCATGGAGGCCGCGGAGCTTGGGGCTCAAGCCTATGTACTGAAACGCTCTCGGTCTGACGAACTGATCGAGGCGGTGCGAAAAGTGGCTGGTGGAGCAAGCCTGATCGACCGGGCCATGGTACGCCAGGCCGCTCGACGCCTCGAGGTGGATAGTGGTGACCACCTGGATCTGCTTACCGAACGTGAGGTGGCGGTCGTGGCTCTGATTGCCCGGGGTCTGTCGAACCGGCAGATAGCCGAGGAGCTGTATCTGGCCGAAAAGACCGTCAAAAATTACATCACAAACCTTCTGGCCAAACTCGGGTTGTCTCGGCG
>Ga0316189_10002518_pt1 | contig 17905 bp, 19 predicted proteins | sample LowCovwburrow_MG_FD_204930 | JGI IMG/M metagenome (GOLD analysis project Ga0316189, IMG submission 204930) | Coastal sediment microbial communities from Maine, United States - Lowes Cove worm burrow | ecosystem: Environmental > Aquatic > Marine > Coastal > Sediment | place: USA: Maine...
ATGGTGAAATTTTCGTTTCTTCATTTCAAAAGCGAGACAATCTTTGGACCGCATCGCCATGCGGACATCATTGATCGGCAGGCGTTTACTTTTGAAATCCATGGCACGACATCCATAGGGGAAATGCTGGTCCCAGGTAACGTAATAATGGATGCATTTATGACAAGTAGTGATCATGCAATTTGATGATAGCCGCAGCCAAGGTCGCTATCGCCTTTCACCGCCGCCACCCGGTGTAAAGATTCGCAGGTCCATATTCTCCAGCATACGCCAGGCCCGTTCACGTTCCTTCTCATCACCGGATTTAGTTGCCTCTATGACGGACTGAATGATACTGTCACTGACACCATTGTTTTTAAGATTGATGACATCCTGGACGCTGATATGGCGGATAGACTGGGTTTCCCTGCCGTAGACGATGGGCTCAGCCTTACCCAGAAAAGAGCCTTCCTCAATCAATATCCGCAGCGTCTTTTCGGTCACACCGGCCTTCTTCATGTTCACGATATCATCCACACTGAAGGCCGCGGTCTCTATCACTTTCTCTTTAACGATAAGTTGAATGGTCGTGTCACTGACGCCGGCTTTTTTCAGTTCAAAGATATCTTTGCCGGTTACAGTGGCACCCGGGTGGGCGAGAATAAAGACAAAAAAAAGGAAAAATAGGATTGCAGGGACGCTTCTTTGCATGGGTCCACCCTATCTCAGAAAATCCAACAGGCTCGGCTGAATGATTCTGGCCGCCGTCGCAATGGTGGTTTCATAGGCAAGTTCCAGATTTTGTAATTCTACCACGGCTTTGGTAATGTCGGCCTGTTCCAGGGTTGCCATAGCCTCTTCCATTTTGGATCTAAGGTTGGTCATGTATTCGTCTGTGGCCTGCAAGCGATATAGGGATAGTGCGTATTCGGATCTTCTGTTATTAATTTGGTCACGACCGTCCTGCAGGACGTCGAGCGTTGCCTCGATTTGAGCACTCCCTGCCACAGGATCAGGATCCTCGAGCCCATCGATTAAATTTTTTAATTCATCGAATATATTTACCCCGCCATTGGCAGCATCTTGAAAAACTTTGCGGCCGTCGGCAACAAGGTTGACCTCCACGTTATCGGAAACCATGATCCGAAAATCCCCATCATCACCGTTGTAGCCTGCGTTAAAATCGCCGACATGAGAGAACGGTACAGTGTCGGTGGCATGTCCGGAAAAAATATAATTGCCGTTAAACTTAGAGTTAGCTATTTGCATGATCTGATTATATATATCTTTTGCCTGAAGCGCAGCGGATTGCCTTGCCGCGGCAGATTGGGTCGAACCGGAATATTCTGCAGCAAGTCCTCTGGCCATATCGACCAGATTGGAAGCTAAATCCAGGGTTACCTCATTGAACTCGATGCGGGTCATTGCCTGTTCAATATTTTTTTGGTATTGGCCGGTAACGGCCAACTTGGTTCTGTAACCGAGCACCTGCCCCATGCCGATGGGGTCATCGGAACTTTTGTTGATTCGCTTTTGCGAAGCAACCTGCTGTTGGGTCTTAAGGAGATTTTCAGCATTTTGATTTATGTAACTGATAAAATTACTGGTGATGATATTCTGGGTTACCCGCATGATCGTCTCCTGTGAAAAATCATGATTCAAGGCATATAAATCAAATCATACTCAATATCGTTTCCATCATTTCATCTGCAGTATTGATCAATTTAGCAGCCGCCTGATAGGCATTCTGGTATTTGATCAAATTGACCGTCTCTTCATCGATGGAAACCCCGGAAATCGATTCCCGATAATTTTCCACCTGAAGCACCATCTGAGATTGATGATCGTAATATGAGGTTGCCTGCTGAACCGCAAAGCCGGCATCGCTGACCATTGAATCATAATAGGCGCCAAAAGTTGTCGTGTTGCCGTTCATCATCGGCGCTTCCTGCAAATTGGCAATGGCAATGGCATTGCTGCTATCACCCGGCTTATCGGGACCGTTCGCAGCGGCAATCAGGTTGGTATCGTTGGCGATCAGCGGATTGACCTCAATGCCGGCCGCCGTTGCGGCTCCCGTAAAAAAATTATTGAGGGTGGAACCGTCGAGCCCGTAGCCGCTGGCATGAACGGTGTTGACTGCCTCCATCAGATCATGGGCCAGGGTATCCAGATTGTTCAAATGGCGGTCGATGTCAAGATCTCTGGCATCCAGCCAGCCTTTAAGTTTACCCTTGGATATATCGTTGGTTATGGTCACCGTGTTGCCGGAACTGTCCACCCAGGTAACATCCTGCAGACCGGAGACGTCTGGCTGGGTCGATAATTTATAGCTGCGGGTACCTTCCACAAGGACCTGCCCGCTGCCTACCGAAACCGTGACCCCGCCGTTGGCATCCTCGAAACTGCCGATATCGATCAGCTCCGAGAGTTCTTTCAAGACTAGATCGCGCTGATCCCGGTAGTCATTTGCGGTATGGCCGCCCAACTCCGTTTGGATAATCTTCTGGTTGAGATCGACCATGTTCTCCGACAACCGGTTTATTTCTTCAACAGAAACTTCGATACTTGAATCAATATCTCGCTGAATTTTTTGCAGATCTTCATAGCTTTTGGAAAAAGTCGCTGCCAGCATCTCGCTTTTAGCCACAAGGACGGTACGTTCAACCGGTCCGGAGGGGTTATTGGTCAGGTCCTGCCAGGCATTCCAGAATTCGCTCATAACGTGGTTCAGTCCGTATCCGCCGGATTCATTAAAAACCACTTCGACTCTTTCAAGAGCGTCTTTGTGGGCTTCCCGCTGTCCCAGGCTCTGGGTTTCGTTGTTGATCTGGACCCCCAGGAAACGTTGGTAAACCCTTTCAATCTCATTTGCCGTTACACCGCTGCCCACAGGCCCGATGCCGGTGTTAAGCGGCACATCGCTCGACATATTCAGTCGTTGTCGCGAATATCCGGGAGTGTTCACATTGGCAATGTTATTTCCAGTAACATAGATGCCTTTCTGCTGCACCATAAGGGCTTTACTGCCCATATTTAAGACACCGAAAATGTCCATCTAATATACTTTGACTCCTTTGTTTTTCCGGTCCCGTTTGACTAGGATCAACCTTAAACAACAGCTAAATTTCACCGTTCACGCATTTGCCGGTTTGATAGGTTCTCTGAACGCTGCCCGTGCGGTAATAGACCATGTCGGATTGCGTCAAATCACTTAAGAGATTGAATGAGCCCCTTAAAAGCTCCAGAGAATGCATAAATAGCTGCTTGTTCCTGTGATTTGCCTCTTTCACAGCATTCAGCACTGTTGACAGATAAGCGCCGGCCTGACTGAGCCGTCCGGCGAATGGTTCGCCCACCAACTGAGACATCGTGGTAATGGTGCAATCTCGTGGGGGGTACCCCAAAGCTTCTGCAATTTCCCTTACCAGTCGGATTCGTTTTTCTTCCACTAGCCGCAGCTTTTCAAAGATATTTTGTTTCTTTTCTCCGGCTTTGGTTAGGCCCTTTAGGTCCAATCTCACAGCAGCTTTGCTTTCTTTGTCAATTACCGTCAACATGGACCGATAAAGTTCACTTTCGCGCTCAAGGCAACGTAACAGCTGGTTAATCATAAGGTCCATTTTCATGATTGGATTTCCTGTTCCAAGTCCAACTTCATAGATTCATTATCGGTAGAACAAACATAGAACTTTAGGGCTTTATTTCAAGGTCTTCTTCAATGTGCTGTGAATCCGGGTTATCTTTTCTTGGTGTATTAGCGCCCAGCTGTTCCAGCAAAATGGCGGATAAACCGATGCCGCCGGCCACCGACATCTTTTTCGATATTTCCACATCCAGCAGGGAGGTAAAAATTTCTTCGGCCTGGCCGCCATCGATAAAACCCGATTTTTCAACGGTGGCACGCATTTCCTTGAGAAGATGGGCGAGAAAAAGGGATTCCATGTCCGCGCAGGCGGCACGCAGTTGCGGATCATCTTTATCGGCGGGAAGATCTTTTATGGATTTTAAGCTATTGCCGATCCTTTGACTTCGATAATCTTGATTTACAGGTACCCAGGCCGGTGACGCCGACAGAATTTTATCATCCATTAAATAATCTCCAATTCAGCTTGTAAGGCGCCCGCGGCTTTCAGCGCTTGAAAAATGGCAATCAGATCCCGCGGGGAAACGCCCAGTGCATTTAGCGCTTTGACGACCGCGGCGATACTAACACCGGAATTCACCAGAAATATCGGGTTGTTACCTTCCTGGACCGAAACTTCTGACTCCGGGGTCACCACGGTCTCTCCTCCCCGAGAAAAAGGCAATGGCTGAGAAACATTTAAATCTTCCCTGATTTCGATACTTAAATTGCCGTGGGCAACGGCGACGGTGGATATCCTGACATTTTCACCCATAATGACGGTCCCGGTGCGTTCGTTGATAATCACCTTGGATACCGCGTCCGGCGTGACACCCAGGCTTTCTATCATCGTTACCAGCGCCACCACATTGCCCATATATTTTTCAGGAACTTTAACCTCAATGGTGCCGGCATCATGAGTCCGGGCAATTTGGTCATAAAAGGCGATGTTGATGGCCCGGGCCACCCGGGATGAAGTCGTAAAATCGGGGCTGTGCAATGTTAGTGTCAAGGATTGCTTCTGATTGAATGTATTGGGGATTTCTTTTTCGATCAACGCGCCGTTAACAACCCTGCCCACCGTGGGAAAATTTTTCTGCACCCCGGAGCCCGAGGCGCTGCCGACAGCAAAACCGCCGGTACTGATGGGTCCCTGAGCGACGGCATACACCTGTTGATCCGCTGCTTTTAGTGGCGTAAAAAGGAGGGTGCCGCCCTGGAGGTTTTCGGCATCACCTATCGAACTGACGAGAACATCGATTCTGCTGCCCGAACGTGCAAAGGCCGGTAAATCAGCCGTCACCATGACGGCCGCAACGTTATCGACCTCGATGTCTTCCGCCTGAACCGTGACCCCCATTCTTTCCAGCATGCTGGCCATGGACTGGATTGTGAATATGGCACTGTCACTGTCACCGGTACCGTTGAGGCCCACGATGAGCCCGTATCCGACCAGTTGATTCTGGCGGACACCCTTAATCTCCGTGATATCTTTGATTCGCACCCCAAATGCCTGGCCGCTAAAACATAAAACAGCCGTTACGGTTAAGATCCAGGCAACCGTTTTGTTTTTCCTTCGATCAAACAAATTTGAAACACCCATGATGATTTTATCCAAGGCCTTAAGTTTTAGAATGGCCAGACATTATTCAGCAAATTAGCGAGCCATCCCGGGCGTTGGCGATCATCCACGATGCCGGAACCGCTGTACGCAATTTTGGCATCGGAAATGAAAGTCGACATGATGATATTCTGATCGGAGATGTCACGGGGGCGGATAATTCCCGATAAAATAATTAATTGGTTTTCGTTATTAACCATTACTTCCCGGGTCCCCACAATTTCTAAATTCCCGTTGGGCATAACATCGACGACTTTGCAGGTAATAAAGGCCGATAGCGTGCCGCTTCGAGTCGTTGCCCCGTCCCCCGCAAACTTACTTTTCATACTTCCTTGGACCGAAGGATTTCCGAAAGGAGTCAATTTAGGTAAACTGTCCGGAACATCAGGCAGAACCTCGTTTGTCCACCAGTCTTCCACCCCGAACAATTTTTCAATGCCGGCCTCAAGACTGGAGGTCCGTCCGGTTTCAGTATTGGCTTTGTTTGATGCCTTGGCGGACTCATCGATTTCAACCGTAACAATATCTCCGACATTACGTGCTTTGGTATCAATGAACATTCCGTTCAATGAATTGTGTACCTGCCAGAGGGACCCCTCATTACTCACGGATGGCTCGGGTGCCCAATGACCTACCATCTCTTCTTTGGCTTGCATTTGCTGCAGTGCCGGTTGAATGTTTTTTCGGTTACCCGCACATCCGGTCAGTCCGATGACTAGAAAAACAGCTAAAACAGAGGGGAATAAACGACTTGGTGTTTTCTGCATTTTGCTCTTGCGGCTCCTATTGTTTGTTTAAAATTCAACCTTCACCGTGCTGGAATCCAGCACCCGGCCATATAGAATTTTTTTGGAGTCATAATTCATCACCGGGAGGCTCTCACCGAGTCTTCCTTTTTTTTTCACTTCTCCCAGGGCGGTTATTTTCAACCCGCCGGATTCGGCAATAATGACAACCACGTCGCCGCGCTTGACCAACGGCGGCAATTCCACCAGATCAGTTCTCAGTACTGTTTTGGCGCCAATGGCTCTCTTCGCTCGCTTTCCGAGGACCGCTTCCGGGTCGGTGATCACACCGGATGGCAATTTGGCCAAATCCATTTTCAGCAACTCGATGTCATCTTCAGTAATCGGCTTATGTCTTCCCAGTGGCTTTTTGGATATCACAACATCGACCATCACTTCCACGGTAGCGGTGGCCCATACTCGTTTGTAGAACTTGCCGTTCACATCAAAATGAACCGAAAATGGGATTTTCCCCAATAAATCTCTGTTGCGAGGTGGTACTACCTTATAGGTTATGCGGCCATCGGGCAGCTGCAGGTTATCTGCAACCTGGATATCTTTGATGCTGCCATCAGCATTATCCTTTATAATATTTTTTTGGATATAATCGGATACCAGCATTTTAATCTTCTCCCGGCTAATCTCGATATAATTGCGGGTGACGACGACTTTGGCGGGTATATCCAGTGCCAGCTGCGACAGATTGATCCCGTTTTGTTTCAAGCGCAATTTAAAAACTTTTTTTTCCAGCGCACGCGACTGCCCCGGCAGAGGTGCCCCGGCTATCACGATACTGCTCAGCTTTTGAACCAGAAGCGGGTCATGGCCTTCAATCCCGGCGATCTTGCCCAACAGGATATCTTCACCATTGATCTGAACATTGGGTGAAATTCTAATCCGGGTCAACTCAGCTGCATCAATTTCCCGGATTACTTCCGGCACCCCAAAAAATACCAGTAGAAAAATAATGACCGGAAACAGTTGTCTATAGACTATAAATTTGAAATTAGCGGTTTTCATTCAATTCTTTATCGTTTAACATTGTTGGCCAATTGCAGCATATCATCGGCGGCCTGGATGGCTTTGCTGTTGGACTCGTATGCTCTCTGAGCGGTGATCATATTCACCATCTCATCCACAACACTGACATTGGACATTTCCAGAAATCCCTGGGCCAGGGTGCCCAATCCGTCTTCTCCGGCAGTGCCGGTCATTTCATCTCCGGATGCCTCTGAGATTATGAATAAATTTTTGCCCATGCTGATCAATCCGGCGGGATTGACGAAGCGGGCCAATTCAATGGTGCCGATCTCACTGGGGGTGCTTTCACCGGCTTGCAACACTGAGACCGTACCATCCAATCCCACTGAAATTGACAGGGCATCCGAGGGAATTGAAATTTCCGGTTCCATGGCAAACCCATCGGAATTTACAATGCGACCGTCACTGTCCAGTTTGAAGGCTCCATCCCGTGTATAGGCAGTCTCACCGTTGGGTAGCACTATCTGAAAAAACCCATCGCCTTCGATCGCCAGGTCAAGTTCATTTTGGGTGTTTTCCATATTCCCCTGGGAAAAAATTTTCAGCACGGTGGATGGCCGGGTACCGTGCCCCAGTTGAATGCCCGTTGGCACCTCGGTGTCCTGGCTCGAAGGCGTACCCGCTGGTTTAATCGTTTCATATAACAGATCCTGAAATTCGGCGCGACTTTTTTTAAATCCCGAAGTGTTAACATTGGCCAGGTTGTTTGAAATGACATCAAGGTTTAAGGCCTGGGCCTGCATACCGGTGGCTGAAGTCCATAAGCTGCGTATCATTTACCCTCCTAATATCAATTGGTTGTCTCAGGTCTGAGTGTTATAAATAGTTTAAGCGGTTCACTTTAGGTCATCTTACCAATCTCGTTAATAGCCCTTGAGTTGACCTCATCTACGGATCGAATTATTTTTTGATAGGATTCATAGCCGCGAAGTACTTCTATCATTTCCGTCATCATTTTGACGGCATCAACATTGGAAAGCTCGATGAATCCCTGACTTACCCTTACATCTTCGGTCTGGATTTCGCTCGTTCCGGAATCTGTGGCTTTGAATAGCGCCTCACCCACTTTGGTAAGTTTGTAGGGTTGTGGAAAGTCGACGAGTCGCAGACTGTCTACCTCGTCGCCGTCCACGGTTACATTACCCTGCTCGTCCACCGAAAACTTTTTATACTGATTTGGATTTTCCTCACTGTCTACTGATATCTCACCACTTTCCCCCATCACCGGCCACCCGTTGCGGGTTACGAGAACGCCATTCTCATTGAGCGTAAAATCACCCTTGCGGGTATAGTGGATGCCATCTGGTGTCTGAACGCAGAAGAACCCTTTTCCGACCAGAGCCAGATCAAGATCATTACCGGTGTTTTTCAGACTTCCACTGGTATGATCGGTATAAACATTAAATTGATTCCAGAACAGGTCGGCTTGGGAGGTGCTGACATCAGCGCTGTTCTGAGTGGATTCATCCGGTAGCTCAGACAAATTTAAAATTCGAAACTGCCCATGGTCCTGTTTATAGCCCACCGTGTTGGAATTCGCGAGATTGTTAGAAATAATTTGCAACCTTTTTTCGTAGGCCAGCGCACCGGCTGCAGCCATATAAATTTCACCGCTCATTTACTTACCTCAGCATCCTGTTTATAAAAAACAGCCTGTTTTATGATTCTAGGTAAAACGACAAATCAATTCTGGGCGTCTGTGGAAAACATAGAAAGATAATGCAAGAGACATACCAATATGGCTGTTTCGATGGTTAACTGACACCTATCGTCATTGGGTGGATGCTGATAAACTATTTCTGTACTGCAGTCTTATAGTTAACGTTTCGAAAGGTTAAAGGCCCAAAGGCCAAGACGGCGACGACAAAGTCCGATAGCTTTCCTGAGAGGTAAAAAAAAGCAAGTAAATCGACTCCATCCCTTGAATTCATCAAAGGAGATAGCCGGAATATATTCCGTTCACTATTATATCGGGTATAATGAGGGCCATTCGCTTTTCTGTCCAGAGTTGTTTATGTAAATTAGGGGGTATTTGCCGGGTAGCCGGATTACAATAGGAAATTTTTGCCGTCGACTTTAGCTTTTCTGAAGGCTCAAGATAAGTTCTACCTCACCCATAGGGATCTTAAGCTCTTCGGCAATTTTTCTGGTGCTCAGGCCTTTGGCTGAGAATTTTCGAACTTTATCATAGCGCCCTGGGTTTCCGCTCCGGTCATCGAATATTCGATCATTATCATGGCTGATCGGCAACTTAGAATTGGATGGCATCTTGGAGAGAGTACCAGTTTCATTCCCTAGTGGCTTGAGGCCTAGCACACACTCCAAAACATTCCGTTCAGCGGCTATGGTTTCTAAGATTTTATTAAATACCTGGTTAACTTGTTGTTGAACGGTTATGCTGAAGACATGTGCATTGAAACTTTGCTCTGCGCTTTTATTAGTTCTATTAATCATGTACTTTTTGTTAATTACTCGGTTTTTAATAAAAAAACCCAAAATCAACAGACACAATAGAATTTGAAAGCCATCGATAGCGATGTCCCAATTTTGGGGCACTTGAAAGACCATTCTAACTCCTTATTTATAACATATAAGCCCTTATCGGGTTTTATCCGACAACATGTTTTCAGGAACGCACGGTTTCAAGTGCCAGGTGTCAACCCTACCGCTGGCTTGAAAAGCGGCCAGTTTGATCAAAAAAGAAACCTTGCCCTTGGCTAGTTTCATACGAGGGAAAGGAGATTTTAGATACAAAAACCTGACCCCCCTGGCCCAGACCTAACCTTGTATGAATCTGGAAGATAAGAAAATATTAGGATCTCTTGCAGCGAACAGTGAGAATCCGTCATATCGCACTCTCCGAGGCGTAGGATCTACGAGCCCGCTTCCAGCCCGTAGGCTTCATAGGCTTACAGGCCGGAGGGGAGGCCAGGGCGGGCCGAAACCTGACACCTATACAAATTATCGGCATGCTTGCTGCCCCACAGGGACCATTTTTCCCGAGCGTAGTCTCGGAAAAAGCTTAGTTCACTATATTCAGATTCGCCACCATGATTCCAAATGATTCCAAAAAGTATCATATCGAAGGCCAATCTTCGCAGCGGATCCGTCCCGGGAAAAACGGCCCGCAACGGGCATTGTCATGGTTTCACGCTGATTGAACTGATTGTCGTAATCTCACTGATCGGCCTGATGCTATTTTTCTCCCTTCCCCGGCTGCAGAATAACCCATTCATTGATGACAGCAAAAAAAGCGCCCGCTGGCTGATCGGCAAAATTCAGTTGCTGAAAGAAAGTGCTATCCGCGATCAAAAGCAATACTTGTTGCATTTTGATCTGGACAGCGGGCGTATTTGGGAAACCAATGAATCAATGTCCCAAGAGGACCAAGAAACTGCCGCCTTGAACAGCTATGCCCTGCCGGAGGATGTTCGGATCATAGATGTTCAGTATCCGGCAAAAGAAAAAATTACCTCCGGCCAAACGGAAATAGCCTTTTACAAAGCCGGATATACGGATAAAGCCTTCGTTCATATGCAAGAAGGTGAGACATATCTGAGTTTTTTGATTGAACCTTTTCTATCAAACGTTCAGGTTATTGAAGAATATACAGGTTTTGAGGATTGAGGGCCTAAGCAGTTACCCTAAATTTTAACCCTTGTGCCATTTTTCGATCAGAATCGGAAACCGAATACCCGTGACCAGCAAACTACAAACAGGAGTCCGCAATCGGCAAACAGCCTCCGGTTTTACCCTGCTGGAAGTTATGGTGGCCATGGCCATCATGGCCATCGTCCTGGTCAGCGTATATAGGATGCATTCCCAGACTTTGACAATGAATACAGCCGCCAGGTTTTATACCCAGGCTCCCATGCTGGCTCAAAGCAAACTGGCACAAATGGAAGCTGCTTCATCGGGAATAATTGAAGGAGATTCAGGTGATTTCGGCGATAAGTTTCCCGGCTACACCTGGAGCATTTCCGCCGAGGAGGTGTCATCGGAGACGCTGGGTGAGTTTGCCGCTGACTTGAAGCGCATCGATATGACGGTATCCTTTAACAATGACGAATACGTTTACAATGTCAGGACCTACCGGTTTCTGAGAGAGTGATATGGGAATTCGGAATGGGGAATGCGGAATGCAGAATTTAGGGGCACATGTAGCAAATAGCAATGAGCTGAAGGCTCGTAACTTAAAGCTCATAGGAATATGGATTAAATCATTTTAATTATTGTCTATCCGCCATGAGCTATAAATTTAAAACATCCAGAATCGAGAATCCAGTATCCAGTGTCCAGCTGTCAGACACCAAAAACCAGAAACCAGACACCAGACACCGGCAACCAGAGGTCAGCGCAGGCGGCTTCACCTTGATGGAAATCCTACTTGCATTTTTGATACTCGGAATCGTATTGACCACGATTCTGGCTTCGTTCAATGCCGTATTTTCAACTACGGATACTCTGAAAAACAGCTCCCAATACTATGATATGGCCAAAAATTGTCTGAACCGGATGACCCTCGATTTGGGAGCCTTATACATCACACAACCGCCACTTTACAAACCACCGAAGTTTGACGATCCCCCTGACCCCTATCGCATCGAAGGTTCCAGTAGCGAAATTGGTGGCATAAGTTTTGCAGTTATCAGGTTTACCAGCAATGCCCATATCCCTTTGAACCAGAGCGTAAAGCGTGGCGTTGCCGAAATTGTTTATTATGTCCAGGGCAAAGATGACGGTCAACAGGTACTGAGGCGCGGGGACCACCTGTATCCATACCCGCCGTTTGAGGAAAATAGTGGGGACCCGGTTTTGAGTGAACATGTCAAATCCTTGGCATTTAAGTACTACGATTCCGAAGGTTCCGAATTCGAGGAATGGAACTCCGACTCAGATGAGTATGGCTACGCAACACCGAACGCCATCGGGATCCAACTCGAATTAGGTGACGATTCCGTTTCATACAACTTCGAAACCACGGTCCGGTTAGTAGTGAACCGGAAAAAGATAGAACAATAGGCCGGATAAACCGGGAAAAGTAAAAAATTCTTATTCAAAGGACCAGGCTTTGATTCAACCCCAGTATTCCAACATTCCAATATTCCAGTACCCCACGGCATTCGATTGTGGCAAAGTCTGTACGCTATGACCTGACCCAGAGGACTATATTTTCAAAGTTTGAAAAAATATGTCGAAGGCACTGAAAATATTCGAGGACAATCGGGGCATCGCCCTGCTGATTACGATATCGGTGACAACGATTTTGGTGGCGGCAGTGCTGGAATATAACCGCAGGGCGCGTTTTGCGATCATTTCGACAGCGGCGGTGCGCGACCATTTGACGATGTCGAATATGGCCACCGCAGGCGTATATGCCGCCATGGTCTTGCTGGTTAAGGATAGATCTGAATCTGATCTCGATTCTCTGCAGGAGGACTGGGCCAATCCTGAAAAAATCGATGAAATCCTGCAGGAAATTACGTTTGAAAAAGGAAAATTATCCGTCACGATAACCGACGAACTAAGTAAAATCCAAATCAATGCACTGGTGTCGTTTCCGGACAGCCGAAGGTTTAATCAATCCCAGGTCATGCTGTGGGATCGTTATTTGAGATATATCGGTAGCGAGGAACAGCTCCAGGAGGACAGCGAACCGGTTGCCATTGTCAACTCGGTAAAGGATTGGCTCGACAGCGGTGATGATAACGCGACCACCGGGTTGAGCGGGGCGGAATCTAACTATTATGAAGATCTCGATCCCCCGTATGCATGCCGTAATGGCCCGATACCGGATCTAAACGAACTTTTACTAATAAAGGGCATCACCCCCGAGCTATATTACGGCCAGGGAGAAACCCCGGGGTTGTCCCAATATATGACCGTCCACGGGATGACGTTAGGAGCCGGCACGTCTTTCAACTGGCCGGGCCGTATTAATATTAATACGGCTGCGTTACCAGTGTTGGCCGCCCTGCTGGGGATCGAAAACGAAGAAATGGCCCAAGCGCTATATGATTTTCGCCAGGAAATAGTGGCAGGCAAAGATGTTAATGACATTTCTAACACCAAATGGTATAAAGACATACCGGGTTTTGGCGATATCGCGATGGACCCCAAGCTGATTGCTGTATCAAGCGACGTGTTTCGCATCGAATCCGAAGCTGCCGTAAACAACATCAAATCTTCCGTGACCGCTGTCATCCAACGCGTCCAAGGCCCTGAATCCGGTAAATGGACTTGCAAGGTTTTAAGCTGGCAGACGAAGTAACCTGATATTAATAATGAATAATCAATTGTAAATGCAATGAGCAGAAAAGTTCTTGGAATTGATATTCGAAAAGAGTCCGTTTCCGCGGTCCTGGTTAAAACCAGCCTACGTGAAAGCCGAGTCGCTGCCCATGCGCATGTCACCCTATCCGATTCCGTCGAGGATGAAAACCCGTTTAAGACTGCCCTGGAAACCCTACGTGCTGAGATCGATACCGAAGGCTGTGATTGTGTGGTCTCCATTTCGGCGGATCACTTTTCCTACCGGATTTTGCAGATCCCATTTAAGGATTCTAAAAAAATTAAAATGGTTCTGCCTTTTGAACTGGAGCCCACCGTCCCTTACCCGGTCGAAGACCTCATCATAGACTTTATCGACCTGGAGTCGGCCGGTCACAATGATCATACCGATGTCATTGCCGTGGCAGTGCCGAATTCCCAGCTGACCCCATATATTAGGACCCTGGGTGCCATTAAAATTGACCCCACAATGATAACGCTGAGCGGGCTGCCCGCGGCCCTATGTCTGGCCAATCAGGCCGAAGCCGGCAAAGACCAGTTGTTTCTTAAAGTCGATAAGGCCCTCAGCACACTGTTTATCGCCAGCAACGGAGGGATAAAGCTGATCCGATCGTTTCCGACCCCGGTCACCGGCGATGCTCGGGCCGGATCGCTGGGTGCCTTCGTTCGCCGCACTGTGTCGGCTTTTGGCGAACTTTCCCAGTCGGAGTATCAACCGCCGGATATGGTGGTTACCGGCTCCGGTTTGAACGGCGCCAATTTTGACGCGGATGTCTCCAGGTTTCTGGACCTTCCGGTCAAGCGCTTAAACTTTGCAGATCACCTGAGTATTCCCATTGAGGGTGAACCCAACAAACTGTGGGACCCGGCCTTGATGGACAACGCCCTGGCTCTGGCTCTAATGGAAATCGAAGGAATCAGGGGTCTAAACTTTCACAAAGGCCGGTTTGCCGCAAAAAAAATCATTGCAAAATACAAGAAATATATCATCAAAACCGGTATTCTGGCCGCATCGGTGCTGGCCTTATTGTTGTTTAATGTCATTGCGGAATCTTATACCTTAAACCGGCAGATCGATCGCTTCAACCGCCAAATAACCGGTATTTTCAAAGAAACTTTTCCAGATGTAAAAAGAATTGTCGATCCGTTTCAACAGATGCAGATTAAAGTGCAGGAAGTCAAAAAAAGCGCGGTATTTCAAACCGCAACGACATCTCAGATTCTCAGCATCGACATTTTAGACAACATCAGCAAAAGCATAGCGGAATCCATCACGGTTGACATTACCCGCATGGTCATTTCGCCGGATAACGTGATAATTTCGGGAACCACCGGCACATTTGAAGCGGTCGACGACATTAAAAGTAAGCTGGAGAAAATCGATGCATTTAAAAAAGTGACGATCAACTCCACCAACAAGGACCGATCCGGTAAAGAGATCCGGTTCCAGATGAAAGTGGCATTGTAAAATGAAGCTGCCGGCAACATTAACAAAATTGAACAAACGCGAACGCTATGCGATTATGCTGGCGGTCGGTGTCGTTGGTATTTTTTTGGTTATCTCATTCATTGTGGAACCATTTTTAAGTAAAACGGACCAGCTAAAAAAAAGCCTGCACGACAAAGCGGTTACGCTTGAGCAAATGCGTCAGCTTCAGTCTGAATACAGCACGTTGACACAAAAAGCGGAAATATCCAAAGCCCTGTTTAGCCGCAGGCAAAAGGGATTTAAGTTAAATTCCTTTTTGGTACAACTGGCCGGTGAGGCCGGTGTCAAGGATCAAGTCAGCTACATGAAACCGACTACGAAGGTTCAAAGAAACAGCCCATACAAGATTTCCCGGGTGGATATGAAGCTGGATGCCATCACCCTGAAACAGCTGACGACTTACCTGTACGGGGTTGAAACCTCTAAAAACAGGGTGGACATCAAACGGATCTCGATTTCGAAAAAGGACAAGAAACAGGGGCTTCTTACCGCCGTGCTGCAGATTGAAACAATTGAAATGTAACCGAAACCGAATTCTGATATGAAAATATCCAAAAAATCGCTATTATACACTGTCTACATCATCGGTATCACGGGGGTTTTTCTCTATTATCTTTTCCCGTCGGATACGCTGAAAACATATCTGGAGTATCGGCTGAGTCAGACAAATCCGGATATCACCGTGACCATTGATCACGTAAGTCCGGTTATACCTCCGGGCATCAACCTTCATGATGTCGGTATTGTCCATCAAAATAAGGCGTTAGTCGATCTCGATAATTTAAAAATAATGCCTGGAATTCTGTCGTTGTTCAGCGATACATCCACCGTGAATTTCAAGGGCCGTGTCAATGCCGGCACCTTTAGCGGCCGGGCGGAAATAGACGACAACGCCGGGAGACTGGAGGTAAAAGGTGACGGCAGGATTTCAGGTATTCAGGTGCAGGGCATACCCGCATTGCAGCGCCTGCCTGCTGACAAAATTGTCGGTCTGCTTAGTGGAAATTTCACCTATGCCAACACCGGGCCAAACCGCTCACTGGAGGGCAAACTGACCCTGTCGCAATTCAGGATTGAATTGAACAAAGCCGTATTTAACGTGAAATCATTGGAATTCAGAGATATTGATGCGGATCTGATGCTCAAAAACGACATCTTGACAATCAAAAACACCATTGCCAAAGGAAATCAGCTGGATGCCGACCTGACCGGAACGATTGTGTTAACCGGCAAAACCGGTGAAAACGCGCTGGATTTAACCGTATCAGTGACACCGCACCATCTGTTGCTGGCAAAAATTGAAAAAACCCTTCCAATGGACTTTTTACGGAATAAAAAGGCCGGAAAAGCGGCTATTTCGTTTAACATCGACGGTACATTGGATGAACCCGGCTTTTCTTTAAATTAAAAGATGATTAATCGCTATTTTACCATCGCCAATTTTTTGCTCATCACAGTGGGCGTCTATCTTTGTGTGAACGCGTTTTATACGTTTGTCACTGCACGACTGGACTACGGCATTTCCGCAGGCGTGACTGTAAACCGGGTTTTATCAACACCTGCCGCGCTGTCCCAGCCGCCCTTGGCTGACTATATAGCGATCACAAAACGTAATATTTTCAATTCGAGTACACAAGAACAGGAAGCGGCTCCGGTGGTCGACAAGAAATTGGATTTGGAAAAGCTCAAGCAGACCGATCTGAAACTAAAGCTGTGGGGCACGGTAACCGGGCAAGACGAAGGGACCTATGCGGTAATCGAAGATACCAAGGCTAGAGAACAAAATCTTTACCGCGCCGGAGATACCATCCAAAAGGCCGTCGTCAAACTGATACTAAGAGAAAAAGTCGTACTGAAGGTCGGGGATAACGATGAAATCCTGGCAATGGAGGAAAATATCGGTCGCGCAGGCCTCAGAAACGTGGGTTCACCCTCGCGTACTTCCGGCCAAAAGCTGCCGGTTTCACGGGCTGCCCGCAAAATCAAATTGCAGGGAAATCAAATAGAAAAAGCCATGGAAAATCTGGGTGAGCTAATGGAACAGGCAACCCTGCGCCCCCATATCGAAAACGGTCAAGCGGCCGGCATTTCCATCACCGGCATCAAACCCAACGCCATTTTCAGAAAAATGCGGTTGCGAAATGGCGACGTCATTACCGGCGTCAACGGCAATTCCATTGAATCCGTCGAAGATGCCGTCAAGGTTGTTGAACAGTTATCATCGGGATCCGAGATCCAGCTCCAGATAAAACGCAGGGGCCGCGAGCAATCCCTTGATTACAGTATTGAATAGAAAGAATGACGAGCCTAAATGGAACTCATATGAAACCAATTTCTCTGACGATAAAATACATTCTGATTTCAACTATATCCATATTAATAATCGCTCAGATGTCTCAGGTAAGCCGCGCCCAGGACACCAGTCGATCCGATTCAGCCCGCAAGGCAGCAAAGCAGCAGCAATTTGTCTCGATTGATTTCAATAACGTGGATATCAATGTATTTATTAAATTTATGAGCGAGTTGAGCGGAACCAACTTTGTTGTGGATCAGCGCGTAAAAGGCAAGGTCACGATTATATCCCCATCGAAAATTTCGATGACAGAGGCATATAAAGTGTTTGAATCGGTGTTGGAAGTTCACGGCTATACCACCGTAAAGTCCGGTGAGGTGGTTAAAATTATCCCTTCGCCGGACGCACGCTCAAAAAGTATTAAAACCATGCTGCGGGAAGAGGCAATGGCGCCCGAAGACAAAGTGGTCACCCAGCTGATTCCTTTAACGTATGCCGATCCCGTTGAAATCAAAAGATTGTTTACCCCCATGGTTTCCAAAAGCAGTGTCATTCTGGCCTATCCACCGACCAACATCCTGATTGTGACGGATGTGTATTCAAACATCAAACGGCTGCTCAAAATCTTAAAAGAAATCGATATAACCGGCATCGGCCAGGCAATTTCCGTAATCCCGCTGGAATTTTCAGATGCAACCAAGCTGGTCAATTTGTTGAACACCGTCTTCAAACCGACAGCTAAAAAAGGTAAGGGCGTGCAAGCAAAAGTCATTACCATGGT
>Ga0316189_10002519_pt1 | contig 17904 bp, 14 predicted proteins | sample LowCovwburrow_MG_FD_204930 | JGI IMG/M metagenome (GOLD analysis project Ga0316189, IMG submission 204930) | Coastal sediment microbial communities from Maine, United States - Lowes Cove worm burrow | ecosystem: Environmental > Aquatic > Marine > Coastal > Sediment | place: USA: Maine...
TATGAATTTTCTATACCAAAACCCGGAGTAAAAGGCAAGGACTAATTTTCATTTTTTATAATTATTTCAAAAAGATATAATTTCGTGACTTTTTACGAAATTATCAAAACTCATTCAATAAAAATAAGAATTTTAGAGTTACATTTCAAGTCGATGGCCTCTACCATCAGCTGGAGGTGGAGTAAAAAGGCGTGTGGCATATCAATTGCGTTTAAAATCGTCCCGGGAGCCTTTTCGGCAGTGAAACAATCGGGTAGGAGGAGGGCTCGCACCCTCCGCCCTCCCTTACCACCGTACATACGGTTCCGTATACGGCGGTTCCTGTCACCTTCCGCTTTCGTGACATCAATGCCCGTACCCTTTTAGGCACCCAGCGTTACCTCTCGGATTCCGTCCGATACTTCCCGCTTTAGGTTCTCTTTCGAGACATCTGCTCAAGGCCCACGGAAAATCCGTCTCGCATTACATGACAGGCTTGGCCCTTCACCGGTTGGTCATTCCGGCTATTATGGCCGCTGCTGACTTCTGCCAACCCATCCCGGCACCTTACGATGCCGGTAGCACGAGGCAGGTTGACAGACCTCCCAGGGTAAGACGTGCGACCTTCCCACTTATGCCCGCCGCATTTACGACCTTACTTTCCGTGCAAATACCGGGCTTTGAAGATATTGGCCTTCTTACCCAATACGGCCGCCTCGTATGCGATTTCTGTTCGTCGGGCCAGTGTTTTGTCACGCCATGGTGTGACTTCCTTCGGATCCCACCTCGCGGTGGGCACCCTTGCCTTCTGGCTAACCGTTCCCCTTGCCTGGCCGGTAGAGGACTTTCACCTCCAAGTCATTCAACTGCCACCACAGCAGTTGAAACAGCGCCATTCAAAACGCTACACGCCATGCCTGGCGCACCAAAAAGAAGACAGCGATTCGATGCGAAGCGCTGTATGGCAAGATTTGATTTTCTAAACAGGCAGCAATGATAAGGAAGCGTCGAAGTAACACGAACCGGATCTTAGTTGTAACCTCGATAGCCGCCGGAATGAGAATCGATGGCGATTGTCTGATAAAACATGAATAAGTCATCAAGAGGCGTAACTCAGACACCGGGAACCGTTTTGGGCGGAACGTACCAGGTCATCCGCCAGATCGGGCAGGGGGGATGGGGGCGGTCTGTATGTCCTATGACACACGCCTGGATCTGAAGGTCGCCATCAAGATCATCGCCCCCGAAAACACTGAAGGCGGATTACCAGCACTATCCGCTTATTAGTGCCTAATCGGAAATGATGTAAAACTATAAATTTGATCTACCAATTAAATTGAATAAAAGTCCAATCTCCTTGCCATGACCTCCACTCGCCAAATTGCAGGTGCGGGTATAATATTGTATCAGTAACATACTCCCCGTGATTTGCAATTAACCCCCAAACCTATGGCGAAAGGAGGTCCATCATGAAAGTCCATTACGCCGTTCATTGTTGTCTGGAATACCACCGGGCAAATTCAAAAAAAAAGCACCGCTAAAAACTATGAAATCCTGCTTGCCATTTTCAACCGAGAATTCGGTGACCGGGAGCTTGAATCTATTACATCCGATGAGGTTATGGGATTTCTGAACCGTATCGGTGAGGGAACCCGGCAAGCCACCAAAAAATTCCGCTACGCGCTGCTCAAGGCCTTTTTCAATTTCCTCCGAAACACCATCGACGAAAACATTCCCAACCCCTGCGATACCCGCATCCTGCGTAAAATATTCAGAGAGCCCAAGATCCATCGATGGGACATCCTCGAAAAGGACCTGGTGGATGAGATGATATTCAGAACTCGGAGCCAGCGTAACCGACTGATGCTGGAGCTGATGGCCCGTGGAGGTATGCGGATCGGTGAGGTGCTGAAAGTCAGAGCCGGTGACGTCTCAGACCAAAAAATCATTTTGTATGACCCAAAGAGCGGAAAAGAGTCAGAAGCAGTCTATATCCCCAAAAAGGTGGCCGAACGTCTCAAGGAATATATCAGCGCCAAGAACCTCAGCCCGAACGAACGAATCTTCCCATTCGGTTATTCGAGAGCCAGGGATATCGTGATTGAGGCAGGCAGACTGGTTAACATACAGCTAAAATCCCATGATTTGAGGCGTCATGCCGCCACATACGCCTCAAGGTCCGGCACACCGATTGAAATTGTCAGCAAGGTGATCCTCCGGCATGCGAACCTGGCAACGACCCAGCGATATTTGGGAAAAATAACCGACGTGGAAGCCGTGAGGTGGATTGAGAATCTTTACAGTTAGATAAGACGCGGGGCACCGGTTAAAAGTGCCCCATCCCCCCTATGGGGTGTAATATTGATAATAAAGAAAACGGTATTTGGAAGTCGATATTCTGGATGTTTATAGCAGAATAGTGGACTCGCCATTATCGGTTTTTCAGGATGTTTTTAATGCCATAACCGGTTCTTTACCTTGGTTTGACATATCCATATCATACATATAGTTTTCCCTATTCCACATAATGGAAAGGTAACACCTGCACTATAATAGCTGAGATTTTTACAGATAACATCTGACCAATTGTACAGATGTCCCCCTTTTTCCCCTCAGATTTTTTTTCGTTATTGGACCAAAGTCCAATAGCAATATGTCCTTTCGATCTTTATTCTATGTTTGCTTAGATAAATGTCCAATTGACCTTACTTAATCAACCGGACAAGAGAATAAAGAGGTGAAAGAATGCAATTTATTCTTCCCATATTGATAATGGCTTTCGTCATCTTAGGTCCTATGGTGGGGCTGTCTTACGCACAGACGGCCGAAAATAAGCCTAATATTTTGCTGATCGTCGGAGACGATATTGGTTTCGGCGACCTCGGCATCAGCGGCTCCGTGGTCAGGACGCCAAACCTCGATCGCTTGACGCAACAAGGCGTCACCTTCGCGAGCTTCCACGTATCACCAGTCTGCTCGGTGACCAGAGGGATGCTGATGACTGGCAACAACCCCATTGAAATCGGACTTGGGGCTTTCGACTACGCGCTTTACCCGCCTGCAAAGGGTAAGCCCGGCTACGAAGCTTATCTGACGCGCACGACCGCCACGATCGCGGAGTTGCTAAAGGATTCAGGGTATCGAACTTACATGGTAGGCAAGTGGCACTTGGGAGGTACGGCTCATGGCGGCGAAGGTCCTCATAAGTGGGGTTTCGACCGCAGTTATGCGATTTACACGGGTGGTTCTAACCACTGGAACCAGGGCGTATTTCATGTCGATATGCACGATCCGGAAGTGGTCGCCATGGTAAAAGCGGGCAAGGTGCCAAAAGAGCCCTTTTACGAGGATGGTAAGGAAGTTGATCGTCCGTCAGGCATTTATTCCGATGACCTATACACCTCCAAGATGCTTGAGTATCTCGAACAAGGCCGCCAGAGCGGCAAACCGTTTTTCGCCTATGTGGCCTATACAACGCCGCACGCACCGCTCCAAGCGCCAGATTTTTTGATTGACAAATACTTCGACCATTATCTCGAAGTCGGTTTTGAGGGACTTAAGCGTGCCCGATTCGAGTCCCAGAAGGCGATCGGCCTTATTCCCGAAGACGCGCCCTTTCCCGACAAGAGCAAAAACCGCCTGCTGCGCGCCTGGTCGCAGTTGAGCGACGAGGAAAAGCGCCGACAAGCACGCATGATGGCAACTTACTCCGCCATGATGGAGTCCCAAGACTATCACATCGGTATGCTGCTCAATTACCTTCGCGAGACCGGTCAGATTGACAATACGCTGATCATCTATATGTCCGACAACGGTCCCGAGGGGCTGGATGAGCGAGGTGAACTGAGCAACCCGATGGCAACTAAATGGATCAGATCAAATTTTAGTCAGGATTTCAATGACATCGGACGAGGAAACTCCTTCGGTTTCATTGGCACGGACTGGGCGTATGCCGTTACCGGTGGTCTCCAATGGTGGAAATGGTTCATCGGTGAGGGGGGTGTCCGCGTTCCGCTGGTTGTGATCCCTCCCAAAGGGCAACCGTTCGCAAGAGCCGGGCAGAAGACAAACGAATATGCGCAGGTCAAGGACATACCGATGACGATACTGGACTATGCCGGTGTTGATCACCCCCAGACCGACTACAAAGGGCGCAAGATCGTCGCGCCTTCAGGCGTATCCATGCGCAAGTTTTTTGAGGGAAGCGCGTCAAGTCCACGTACAGAGGAGCAATGGGTCGCATTCGAGCTGTTTGGCAACAGCTACGTCGTGGCTGGCGCCTACAAGGCCATACGGGTGCGCACGGCCATGTATGGTGATGGGAAATGGCACCTATACAATATTAAGAAGGATCCGGGCGAAACCCGCCCTCTGGATGCAGAATACCCCCAGAGGCTTGAAAAGATGATCGCCATCTACGAACAATATGCAAAGGATAAGGGGATCGTTCCTGTTGCTGATAATTGGAGTCCATGGCACGGTTTTATAGAAGAGAACAAGCAGAACTAACATTTTCAACCCATTTTACAGGAGCACCACATGAAATCGACCAGCAACCCCATCGGTTTTTTCGACAAAATCAACTCAAGTGTTCTGCTCGCAGTAACACCCGAATATGGCCAAATTAAGGCCGCTCGAATTGAAGGTGCAGGCCGCATTTCACCCAGTTCCAGGCCCCAAGTGATGCAGCCCGAATATCGCACCATAGCCGGGGTCAAAGTACGTGTCGCCGAGGGGGGCAAGCAAAACGGTCCTGTGGTGTTGCTTCTGAGCCCTTTGCCGCAAAGCATTCTTTGCTATGATCTTATCTGGAACCGGATCGGTGAGCAATGCAGGTTAGTCGCGTTGGATCTGCCTGGATTTGGACGAAGTGAGGGGGGGCTGGAATTCATGAGCTTCGAGGCTCAAAGTAGATTCTTGGATGAATTTGTTCGCGCCCTGAACTTGAAACAAATGCACATCGTTGGACCGGATGTCGGCATGCCCGCGGCTCTTCATTACGCCATCCATCGAGACCATGAAGCGGCGAGCCTGATTATCGGTGACGGTCCTGGCATCCTGCCCACGGCGAACGGAAGCATAATCAACAAGGCGGTAAACTCAGGTTTCTGGCGTATGATGTTCAAGATTACGGGAGCCGGTGCCTTCGTTGATGGAGGCGTTCGCCTCGCCCTTGTCAATTACAGCCCAAGTGCGGAAGAGATCGCTGACTATGTTGCTTCTTACAAAGGACGGATAGGTCCCATCACCCACTGGTTCGCAACCTACCCAGAGAACTTGGCGACGGTCGATCCGCACTTGGCCGAGCTCGATCTTCCTGTAAAAGTGTTTTGGGGTGATCTGGATCAATTCTTACTTGTCGACAACGCCCACCGCCTGAACCAGCGCCTCAAGCGCAGCGACCTTCAGGTGTTCGAAAATTGTGGGCACTTTTCCTACCAGGACAAAGCCGACGACTTTGCGGAAATGATTTTGAGATGGGTGAGCGGTGGATACAAGAAAGTCTGAGCCACATCATTGGATTAACTCGGCTGCGTACTGAGACCCTTATTTTTTTGATTTGATCTATTTGCACCGGAATCACGACAACTCAAAATCAAGACCCAACGTATCTGGTTTTTTCAGTCCGAGCAAAATTGCATATATTCATGCAATTAGTGCACTAGCCTTGCCAAAGATCACAGTCTCGATTTCCTGCGATATTCTGTATCAAATATTGTTTCTGCTTTACGTAAATCCCCCCACGCTCCAAAGTGGTCCAAAGGAATTAACGGGCAAAACATTCAGTGTATCCAGAACAATTTAGAATCGTCTTCGTTGACAATCTTAAAGCTGAACAACCTCAGAAATGGCCTGATGGTCATCGGAAAATCTGTTTCATAAACAGAAGCTGGCTCGGCTGGTAAAGGAGAAACCCCAGGTGCAGCGGTTACTCGATGACATGCTCAAAAACTGGGAGGGACACTATTTTCTACCGACCAACCCTAAGCCGGAAGAAGCTGTGGCGATGATGTACGAACACGAGCGGATCAGGGGGCCGGCGAGCGAACTGGACAGTTATCTGAGGGGGACCTGTCCCTGAAGGAGATAGAGGGCATGGTCAGCGTCCAGGGCGACCCGGTCAGCGAGGGGCAGTTTCGGATAGAACTGCAGGACTTGGATCTGAGGGAGTATCTGGAGTTGACGACGTGAGTGATCCGCGTTTTTACCATCCCAACCAGAGCTGATTTTCAGCCCCTGCCGATGCGAATCCTCGGACTATCCTCGGACAAATCAAGCCTTAAAAACAAAAAAGCTCACGGTGATTCCCGTAAGCCTTTGATTTACTTGGTGCCGAGGGACAGAATCGAACTGCCGACACGGGGATTTTCAGTCCCCTGCTCTACCGACTGAGCTACCTCGGCGCGCTTGGTTTTGAAAGTGCCATTTCTATTGAAGGTGCATGGCTTTGTCAAGGACTTTTTCCCAGGTCACCGAACAGGAACTGCAGCAGAGCGGCTGCGGTTATTGCGGCGGTTTCGGCCCGAAGGATACGCGGACCGAGTCCAGCGGTGAGAAAACCTTCCGCAACGGCCGCTTCGACCTCGGCCGGCGAAAATCCCCCTTCGGGACCCAGAATTGAGAAAATCCCTTCCGGTGAGGCGCCTTGCTGAACCATCTCCTGCAGATTTAATGGCTGCGGCTGATTCTCCCAGAAAAGGATTTTGACATCGCAGTTCCGGGCCTGAAGCAGAACGTCCTGCAGTGTGCCGACCGGCTCAATCACCATTAGACGCCCCCTCTTGCATTGTTTGAGGGCTTCGCGGCTGATTTTTTGCCACCGTTCCAGACGGCCCGCCAGACGCCGACGGTCAGGAGCGGGAACGGAACGCTCCGCGAAAAACGGTATCCATTTAGCAGCCCCTAACTCGGTCAACTGCCGTGCGAGACCATCCATTTTTTTATCTTTTAGAAAGGCTTGGGCGATGATGATCTGAACCGGCGAATCGGTCACTGCCGGAACGCTGCTCAGGACCTCGACCACGATGCCGTCGCGAACAAAGTTATCGATGCGCGCTGTATAAGCCACGCCCAAACCATCGAAAAGCCCGATGCCATCACCGGGTTGCAGCCGCAATACCTTTCTGATGTGCCGGGCATCGGAGCCTTTCAAGGTCATTTTCTCGCCAAGCATCACCGATTTTTCTGTAAAGAAATAGCGCATGTCAGGTCTATAGCGTTAAAACCGAGTCCTTGTAAATGTCTAAACACCGCGGATTGCGACACGCCAAACATCTTGACTTAAACGGTCTCCTATGGTAATGTACTAAAATTAATAAGAAATTTACGGATGTGGTATCACCCCAATTTATGAGGACCCCCATGCAAAACGAGGATAAATCCGCGATGGCGAGTGGCGCAAAAAATCTTTTAAGTGATGACGATATCATCGAATTCGCCGAAACGGTTCTGGCCGATTTGGACGAAAGTGACGCCGGACAAGATGAAGAAATGGCGCTGGTAGAAGAAGACGACGACATCATCGATCTGACCGAGGTGGCCGATAAACCCGAAAGCAGTGACGACATTCTCGAACTGACCGAGGATGTCGATATGGGCCTGTCCACCGAAGAAGACACCCTCGAATTGAAAGATATCGCCGGAAAAGCGGAGGGTGAGTATGAAGTGGCCTTCGAACTGGAAGATGACATCGAAGATCTGATGATAGAAGATGATGCGGTCATTGAAGTCGATGACGAGGTGGACGATCCGACGGGTGTGGCCGAAGATGATGCAGACGACCGAGAGGTTATATCAGAACCGTATGATTTTGCCGACGAAGAGGAAACCTTCGACCTGTCTCCAGAAGATCAAGTAGACATGGCCTCATCAGATTTGGAGGACGAAGACACCGATTTCGACTTCGAACCCGCTGCTGAAAATTTGGCCGGTAACTCAGATGAATCGCCGCTGAGTGCGGACGCCGGCGAAGAGGAAACCCTACCGGAGCCCGAAGACCGGGCCCCCGAGGAATACCCCGCAGAGGGTGACCCGATGACGGTCGCCCTGGAAACGCAACCGCTGGAGGACCAAGTAGCGGACCTGATAGGGGGCCATATAGGAAATCAGATAGAGAATATGGCAACCGACGGGCAACAGGAAAAGCTGGAGCTGACTGAAGCAGATCGGCGGTTACTCGAAGAAGAATTGAGCCTCGATATCGATGATGACACGTCGACCGATATAACCGACGACCGGAATGGGGCAGCAAACGCCGACCAGCCACTCGATGACACGATCGACCCCGGCAGTATCCATCGTGCCGAAGATGAAGAATCTACAGACGCCGGAAATGCCCCGGTATCACTGACCGCAGAGGCCGCTCAGCCGGACTTTGCAGAGGCGTCCGATGGTGGAACGCCTGAAACCTTTGATTTTGACTTCGATGAGGTCGCCGAAGACGACGCAACGACAGAAAGCGAACCACCGATGACCCCATCGGCCGATGTTGAAGAACTTTCGGTTGAATCCCTCCTGGCCGATAGCGACGCAACCGGCAATGCCGAACCGTACCAACCACTCGATGGGGCTGAAGGAACACCGGAGGCGGGTGACACAGGACCGGCGGAGCCACCCGAAACCGAATTTGACCAGGAGATTAAGGCAGCCGGTGCATCGGAAATGAACCTCGATCCGCTTGATACACCCGATCCGCACGACGGTCTCACGGTCGCAGAAACCATGTCGATCCCGGCCGCGGGGCTGTCGGCCCAACACCATGCCGATGACGATGTGCCTGCGGACAAAATGAATGAAACGATTCCGGAAACCCTTTCCGGAGCACAGCTCGAAGCGGTCGTCGAACAGGCAGTCAAAAAATTATTCGGCGAAAAAATCGAGTCGATGCTCTCCGATGCCATCGAGAAAGCGGTGACAAAAGAAATCGACCGCCTGAAAACCCTTATATTGGGGGACCTCGATCACGATCGCTGATCGTCTGTCGGATCGGAACACGCCTCGCTTACATGGGATTATTCGCTTCGGGTAATCCCGTCTTGTTCAGTGCCCGTCCAGAAATGGTAGATTTCGACTCCGGCCAAGGCCGCAGCGATTTTGCAACCGCAGTCGTAGTAGTGTTACGTCGAGGATTGCAAAGAGCGAGAACGCCGGCCCGAGCCGAAAGATGCTGTTTGTGGACGAGCACAATCAAAGGTCCTTCCATCTTAATGCTGACCCGCCCGGAAACCGGCTGCAACATATTTGAGTTCATTTTGAGAACCGGATTCCGTTACGCAAAACTCCTCACTCATCTTCACGCGATTACATGTTGAAAAAATAACGACAGTTTTATAAGGATGGGATTTCGTTTTGATGCCGCAGTTTCATGGGGACGCAATCGAGCGGGCCCCGTTCTGGAAGGAGACCATGGGTATGAATCAGGACCTGTTGACCAAAGGCTACGAACCGCATGATGTTGAGAATCGCTGGTATGCGTTCTGGGAGAAGGAAGGTCTTTTCGACGCACACCTCGATCCATCGCCCAAGCGATATTCCATCGTCATTCCGCCGCCGAATGTCACCGGTGTCCTCCATATGGGACACGCGTTGAACAACACCCTTCAGGATATCCTCTGCCGATATCGACGGCAGCGGGGCGACAACGTCCTGTGGATGCCCGGGACCGACCACGCCGGAATCGCCACCCAGAACGTCGTCGAGCGCAAACTGGCCGAGGACGGCCTTGACCGTCATCAACTCGGCCGGGAAAAGTTTATCGAAGCCGTGTGGCAATGGCGCCAAAAATACGGCAGCGCAATCACCAACCAGTTGAAGCGATTAGGGGCTTCGTGCGACTGGAAGCGTGAACGCTTCACCATGGACGAAGGCCTCTCGCTGGCGGTCCGCAAAGTGTTCGTCCAGCTCTACGACGAGGGCCTGATCTATCGCGGCAATTACATCATCAACTGGTGCCCGCGCTGCTCCACCGCCCTGGCTGATCTCGAGGTCGAGCACGAAGAGACCGACGGCAATCTCTATCACATCCGGTATCCTTACCAGAACGGCGCCGGGGGTGTGGTCGTCGCCACCACGCGCCCTGAAACCATGTTGGGCGACACAGCCGTGGCAGTTCACCCGGAAGACGAACGCTACCGCGATGCAGCGGCCAAAGCCGTCATTCTGCCGCTGATGGATCGCATTATACCGGTCATCAGAGACGAATATGTGGACATGTCCTTCGGAACCGGGGCCCTCAAGGTGACCCCGGCCCACGACCCCAACGACTACGATATCGGTCTGCGCCACGACCTGCCGGTCATAAAAGCGATCGGCGACGATGGGCGGATGACGGATGCGGCCGGCCGGTTCGAAGGGTTGGAGCGATTTGACTGCCGCAAAGCGGTGGTCGACGCGCTCGAGGCCGGCGGGTATCTCGTGAAGATCGATGCTTACAGGCACAGCGTTGGCCACTGCTACCGCTGCAAAGACATCGTGGAGCCCAATCTTTCCCGGCAATGGTTCGTGAAAACCGCACCTTTGGCCCAAAAAGCCATCGCCGCGGTCAAAGAAGGCCGGACCCGCATCGTCCCCGAAATCTGGACCGCGACCTACTTCGAGTGGATGACCAACATCAGAGACTGGTGCATTTCACGTCAGATCTGGTGGGGTCACCAGATCCCGGCTTGGACCTGTACGGAGTGTCAGGAGTTGATTGTGACCATGCAGGCCCCTGCAACATGCCCGGCCTGCGGAAGCGCCGCACCGGTGCAGGACACCGATGTCCTCGACACGTGGTTCAGCTCTGCACTGTGGCCGTTTTCCACCATGGGATGGCCGGAGCAGACCCCGCTGCTGGAGATCTTCTATCCGACCTCGGTTCTGGTCACCGGTTTCGACATCCTCTTTTTCTGGGTCGCCCGCATGATGATGATGGGTATTCACTTCATGGGCGATGTACCGTTCCGGGATGTATACGTCCACGCCCTTGTGCGCGACGAAGACGGCAAGAAGATGAGCAAATCGAAGGGCAACGTCATCGATCCGTTGAGCGTGATCGACACCTACGGCACCGACGCCTTCCGTTTTACTCTGGCCGCCTTCGCCGCCCAGGGGCGCGACATCAAAATGTCGGAGAAACGGATCGAGGGATACCGTAATTTCATCAACAAGCTCTGGAACGCCGCTCGACTGTGCCTGATGCACCTCACCGAAAGGCAGCCTGAACCCGGTGCGGACGGTCAGTCGCTGCCGGACCGCTGGATTCTTTCGCGGCTGCAGGCGCTCACCGGCGTGGTGTCGGACGCCATCGACGGGTATCGCTTCAACGAAGCGGCCGGCGCGCTCTACAATTTTGTCTGGCACGAGTTCTGCGATTGGTACCTGGAGGCGATCAAACCGGTACTCTACGACAAGCGCGGGGCGAATCAGAAGGCGGCGACCCTGGCCGTGCTCCGGCGGGTGCTGGGCGACACCCTGATTCTGCTGCATCCGTTCATTCCCTTTGTCACCGAAGAAATCTGGCACAAGCTGCCGGGCGCCGAAGGCTCGCTCATGCGCGCCGTCCACCCCCTGGATGACACCCGGTCGGCTGCCCTCGTCCACGACCATGACGCCGAATCGCAAATGAAATTGATCACGGACATCATCACCGGCGTGCGCAACATCCGCGGCGAGATGGATCTGCCGCCCGCCCTGGAGCTAACGGTCGAACTGCAGTCCGAAGACAAATCGGTGCGCGCCACGGTGGCAGACCATCAGGACATCATCCTCAATCTGGCCAGGGTCAAGGCCCTGAGCATCGTGGAGCCAGGCAATAAACCGGCCTCTGCCGCAACGACGATCATCGAGGGCGGCACGCTGTTCGTTCCGCTGGAAGGCATCATCGATTTTGAAAAAGAGGCCGAGCGGCTTCAGAAAAGAATCAACAAGGTCAATGCCGACCTTCTGCCGGTCGTCAAAAAGCTAAACAACGAGGACTTTCTGAAAAAAGCCCCGGCTGATGTCGTGGACGGTGCGAGGGAAAAACAGGAGCTATTGCACCTGACCCTCCAGAAACTCGAATCGACGCTCAAAAAGGTGAGAGAACTATCGAAGTAATGTCCATCCATAAAAGGTCTTTTTTCCGCTGGGCTGCGTTCTCCGCGGGTTTCCGGCTGCGGCGTACATAAAGTACGCCTCGCCGCAAAGCCTTGTGCGGCCTTGCTCAACGAAAAAAATCCGCATTTATGGATTGGACACGCAACAGGGCCTTTAAAAGGATCGCGAATTGGCACCAGGTAAGCGTAGGTTGGGTTGGAATGAAACCCGGCAGAAGTTCACGAACCTTCACCGATGTTGGGTTTCGCTCTGCTCAACCCAACCTACGTGTCTGCGGATTTGCAAGTTTCGAGTTTCAAATTTCAAGTTTCTATTTGCCGATCACCCGGCTCCATAACAACTTAACTGCGAATTGCAGTCCAACATTATGAATCGCCCATGAATACCACCGACAAACTGATCGACCTGGCCCTGGAGGAAGACATCGGCGCCGGGGACGTGACGACCGAGAATCTGGTTTCGCCCGAAGCAGGGGGCAGCGGCCAAATCGTTGCCAAAGAGTCGCTGGTGCTGGCCGGGCTCGGTGTCGCCCGAAAGGTTTTCGAACGTCTCGATCCCGATATTGCCTGGCAGCCCCACCGTTCGGACGGTGATGCCGTCGACGCCGGCAGCACGGTTTTGACGGTGTCGGGAAAGCTTCAGGCCCTGCTGAAGGCGGAGCGGGTGGCGCTCAATTTCCTGCAGCGCCTCTCCGGTGTCGCCACCCTCGTGCGCACCTACACCGCCAAAGTCCCCGGCGGCGGCGCTCGCCTGGTCGACACCCGCAAGACCACCCCCGGATGGCGGGCGCTCGAAAAATATGCCGTTCGCGTCGGCGGGGCGGGCAACCACCGCATGGGCCTGTATGACGGCGTCCTGATCAAGGACAACCACATCGCGGCCTGCGGCGGCGTAGCGGCGGCCGTCGCTCGGATCCGCGGCCGGATATCCCATCTGATGAAAATCGAGATCGAGGTCGCCACCCTAGAGCAGGTCCGTGAAGCCCTTGCGGCCGGTGTCGAGGTTATCATGCTCGACAACATGGAGATCGATCAGATCCGGAAAGCAGTGGCCCTGATCGATGGCAAAGCCGTGATCGAGGTATCCGGCAATGTCACCGACGCCCGGCTCGCCCGACTGGCCCTGACCGGCGTCGACATCATTTCGGTGGGCGCCCTCACCCATTCGGCGCGTTGTGTCGACCTGAGCATGCGCATTACCGGAACCGACGCCTGACGACAATCAAGTCTGATAACAGATGATACCGATTCGCGACACCATCCCCACCCGACACCGTCCGGTCGTCAACCTCACGCTGATCGGCATCAATGGGGTGGTGTTCCTGGTGCAGATGGCCCAAGGGCCGGGGTTGGACCGCTTCGTCTTTGACTATGGCCTGGTGCCGGCCCGTTTTTCGGATCCCCGAATAGCGGCCTACTTCTCACCGGTGCAGCAGCTCTTCTCGCTCCTCTCCTTCATGTTCCTGCACGGCAGTTTCTGGCACATCCTCGGCAACATGTGGTCCCTCTACATCTTTGGAGACAATGTCGAAGACCGGCTCGGGCACCCGCGTTACCTGGCCTTTTACCTGATGTGCGGATTGGCTTCGGGAATCTCGCACCTGATTATCAACTGGCACTCGAATATACCGACAATCGGTGCCAGCGGAGCCATCGCCGGTGTCATGGGCGCTTACTTCATCCTGTACCCGACATCGAAGATCCTGACCCTGATTCCGATCATCTTCATCCCATGGTTTGTAGAAATCCCGGCTGCCTTTTTCCTCGGTCTCTGGTTCATCCTTCAGTTTCTCAGCGCTGCCGGCAGTCACGGCGCCGTCGGGGGAATCGCCTGGTGGGCTCACATCGGCGGCTTTATTTTCGGCATTCTTTTTCTGAAACTGTTTCAACTCCTGCCGTCCACCGGAATCGCCGAAAAACTCGGCCCCGTTACCGAAAAGAAGACGACGCGCCACCTGCAGGTCATTCGCACCCATGGCAGCGGCGACACCCCCGACCTGCGCGGCACCATAGACATTTCACCCCATGAAGCCTTATCCGGTACCCGAAAAGTGGTCAACATACCCTGGGGATTTTACACGCGGATGCTCAAGGTAACCGTTCCGGCAGGGGTGACGGAAGGAAGTTCACTGCGTTTGAGAGGAATGGGCCGTCAATTTGAGGGCGGTGGGCGCGGAGATCTTTATTTAAAGGTTCAGATCCGGTGAAGGAGACAGGCCGTCGGCCTTTCGCCGTCTAAAGACTGATTTTAACCGCTGACCGTCAGCCGTCGGCCTTTGGCCATCTTTATGCCTTCAACACCGTTTCATCGTCCGCCTCGAGGGCGGTTACCTGATTGCGGCCCTTTTGCTTGGAGGTATACATCGCCTTGTCTGCACGCTGAATGAACGTAGACAATTCCTCGTTTTCGGCGTACTGGGTGGCGCCGATGCTGATGGTGATCGAGATTTTATTATCGGTTTCCGGCAGAAACACTTCCGACTGGACCACGTTGCGAATACGTTCGGCCACCAGCATCGCTTCTTCACAGCTGGTCTCCGGCAAGATCACCGTGAACTCTTCGCCGCCGTAGCGATAGGCGGTGTCGAGCTTGCGCAGGCAGGATTTGATCACTTGGCTGATCCGCACCAGGATTTTGTCGCCTTCCAGGTGGCCGAAGCTGTCGTTGTAACTCTTGAAATTATCGATGTCCAGAAGAAGCAGGGCCAACGGGTGTTTATAGCGGTTGAAGCGATCGACCTCGACTTCTAACTGGCTGTAAAACGACCTCGAATTGTGGAGTTTTGTCAGACCGTCTGTAATCGCCAGGCGCTGCAGCTTTTCCATCATCCGCACGCGTTCCTTGGTCAGGTCGCGCTCTTTCAGAACACGCTTCAAACGCAGCAGCAGCTCTTCGAGTCTCACCGGCTTGATGACAAAATCACTGGCCCCCATGTTGATCGCTTCCTCATAGGAGTAGTCGCCGCTGTACCCGGTCATGACGATGACATCGGAGTCGAAGTCCCTTTTTATGAGCTTCGTCAGTTCCAGCCCCCCCATGCCCGGCAGCATGATGTCGGTGATGACCACCTGAATGTCGCTGCTGATTTTTTTCAGAAGCTCCAATGCCTCTTCGGCATCCGAGGCCATGATGGAATTGTAGCCCGCCATCTGGATGAACTCGTTCATCGAATCGCGAACACCGTCCTCATCATCTACGATCAGTATGTTGGTATTTTTGTTCGTATGTGGCATCGAGATTATTCGGACAGTGAACCGGCAGGTTTTCTCTTTACCGGGGTTGACATATTTGGAAAGAATCTGATAGGTTAAATACTTTAATCCAAATCCGTAGCCTCAAAGTATAAACTCAAAATCATACGGTGTCAACTCACTTTTAAAATTATCCAATCGCCTCAGTACCTTGTACTGACGGCGGTTAAAAATCTAACTTTTTCTTCACGAAAACAACCTTCCGGCAGTTTCACCAGCCACAGGATTCCTGCCGCCCGACCCGGCACACATTGTCGCGGCAGCGGGGCGATGCAGCCGCAGACGGTTAAACAATGAACAATATCAGAAATTTCAGTATTATTGCGCATATCGACCACGGCAAGTCAACCCTCTGCGATCGCCTGATCCAGGCCACCCACATCGTTTCGGACCGGGACTTTCACGACCAGCTTCTCGATACGATGGATATCGAGCGCGAACGCGGGATCACCATCAAGAGCCAGTCCGTCTGCCTCCCTTACCGCGCCGCCGACGGCCGGGACTATCATCTCAATCTCATCGATACGCCCGGCCACGTGGACTTCAGCTACGAGGTGTCTCGTGCACTGGCCTCCTGCGAAGGCGCATTGCTCCTGGTCGACGCCAGCCAGGGGGTCGAAGCTCAGACCCTGGCCAATCTCTACCTGGCCATGGAGCACGACCTCGAGATCATTCCGGTCATCAACAAAATCGATCTGCCGTCCGCCGATATCGACCGCGTAAAAAAACAGATCAACGAAGATCTGGGCCTCGATCCGGACGAAGCCCTACTTGTCTCTGCCAAGGAAGGGACCGGCGTCACGGAGGTCCTGGAGACGATTGTCCGGCAGTTGCCGCCGCCCAAAGGTGACCCGGAAGCCCCGTTGAAGGCCCTTATTTTCGACTCTCACTATGATTCCTACCGCGGGACGGTGGTCCACTTTCGCGTTTTTCAGGGACGGATCGCCCCCGGCGACGTCATCCGGTTCATGTCCAACAATGCCGCCTACCGGGTGGAAGAGGTGGGGATTTTCCAGATCGAAATGGTACCCCAGAAGTTCCTTTCCGCCGGTCAGGTCGGTTACGTCATCGCCGGCATCAAGACCGTCAGCGACACCCGCTGCGGCGACACGATCACGCTGCGGAACCGGCCGTGCGACAAGCCGATGCCCGGTTTCAAAGAGGCCAAACCGGTGGTGTTCTCATCCATCTATCCGGTGGCATCGGACGGGTACGAGGACCTCGCCGTCGCCATCGAGAAACTCAAGCTTAACGATGCTTCCCTCGTTTACGAAAAAGACACGTCGGTCGCCCTCGGTTTCGGTTTTCGGTGCGGCTTTTTAGGGCTGCTGCACTTGGAGGTGGTTCAGGAAAGACTGGAGCGCGAATACGACCTGTCGCTGATCCTGACGGCACCGTCGGTTCGCTACAAACTCTCCATGAACGACGGCACCGAACTGGTGATCGACAACCCCGCGCACTATCCGGATCCGACCAGCATCAGCGTCACCAGGGAACCGTTCATACGGGCCACCATCATGATCCCGGACCGGTACATGGGGGCGGTCATGAAACTGTGTCTCGACCGGCGCGGTACCAGTGTCAATTACCAATACCTGACGAGCAACAGGCTGGAAATGATATTCGAACTGCCACTGGCCGAGGTGATCTACGACTTCTACGACAAACTCAAGTCCATCACCCAGGGTTACGGGTCTTTTGACTACGAACTGCTCGACCACCGCCAGACCGACCTCGTCAAACTCGACATCCTGATCAACGGCGACCGGGTGGACGCCCTCTCACAGTTGATTCACCGGGATCGGGCCGTCGAACGGGCCCGGCTGGCCTGCGAAAAACTGCAGCAGGAAATCCCGCGGCAGATGTTTAAAATCGCCATCCAGGGCGCCATCGGCGGCAACATCATTTCTCGTAAGACGCTGTCTCCGCTCAGGAAAGACGTGACCGCCAAGTGCTACGGCGGCGACATCACCCGCAAGCGAAAATTGCTGGAAAAGCAGAAGCGCGGCAAAAAACGGATGAAAATGGTCGGTCAGGTGATGATCCCGCAGTCGGCGTTTCTGTCCGTTTTGAGAACCGACACCGATTGAGTCGGTTGAGCCGGTTTAGCCAGTTTAGCCGGTTTTGCCAGTTGAAGGTTATTATCGATTTTATCGATTAAACGCTTATGATTTTTGTCATGGCAGGCATGTTAATTTTATTTTCGTGTTATATCTTCAGGCAATATTGACCATTCGTAACGCAGACGGCGGCGAATCGGTGCCCTTTACCATCTCCGATTTCGACCGCGCCCTGGTCACGGTCGGCGGTTGGCTCGAGTATGCCGATGAGAAGTATCAGGGGTTGGTGCTTCGGGTTGCGGGTTGCGTGTTACTGGTTGCGCAGGGGTGACGGGTCGGGCCAAACCGGCCGCGTTTCAGTGTTGCAGACTTTTCCATCGCATCCTTTTGTTCATCCGCTCATTACGTTTTGTCGAAAGGTCGAATCACCCTCAATACGGACAAATCTCGGGGGCCCGCATTTCTTCAAACGTGGTCTGGTTTGCATTTGAAGCCACGCGTGGTTAAATTTTAGGTTGATTCACGGTGTGGCATAACAT